>Ga0209314_10000236_pt1 | contig 24437 bp, 24 predicted proteins | sample I19B2metaG_FD_184146 | JGI IMG/M metagenome (GOLD analysis project Ga0209314, IMG submission 184146) | Lake sediment bacterial and archeal communities from Gulf of Boni, Indonesia to study Microbial Dark Matter (Phase II) - ​I19B2 metaG... | ecosystem: Environmental > Aquatic > Freshwater >... | reverse complement strand
CGTCAATAAGGACTGTAAAATGTCAGCTTCCCCATCACGTCTCCCGCGATCCGTCATCATCACCAGGCTTCGGGCCGCCGGCTGTGTTTTTGCTGAGGACGAGGCGCAATTGCTCATTTCTGCGGCACGGACGGCGGCCGACCTCGCCACCATGGTGGACCGGCGTACCACCGGCCTGCCCTTGGAACACATCCTCGGCTGGGCGGAGTTCTGCGGGCTCCGGATAGCGGTGGACCCGGGAGTCTTCGTACCCCGTCGCCGCACCGAGTTCCTCGTCCGCCAGGCCGTCGCACTTTCCCGGCCAGGAGCTGTCGTCGTTGACCTGTGCTGCGGCTCGGGCGCAGTGGGCGCCGCACTGGCCTCCGCCGTTCCGCTGGTCGAGTTGTACGCCGCCGACATCGATCCCGCCGCGGTCCGGTGTGCCCGTCGCAACCTCTCCGTCAGGGGCGGTCGGGTGTTCGAAGGTGACCTGTTCGAGCCGCTTCCCGCTATGCTGCGAGGCCGCGTCGACGTCCTGGTCGCCAACGCACCCTATGTGCCCTCCGAGGCGATCGAGATGATGCCCCCGGAGGCCCGCATCTACGAAGCTCGGGCGGCACTTGACGGTGGCGGGGACGGGCTGGACGTTCAGCGGCGAGTGGCCGCCGCTGCGCCATTATGGCTGGCGCCAGGGGGTTCCCTGCTGGTCGAGGCGAGCGAGCGTCAAGCGCCGCAGAGTGCCGACATTTTCGCTCGCAGCGGGCTGACCCCGCGGGTGGCCAGTTCCGACGAGCTGGATGCCACCGTCGTGATCGGAACCAAGCCCGCATGAGGCACAACTAGGCCTGGCTCGGTCACGTGGCAGCGGACTCGGGCCTTTGATAGCAAGAAGACCAGGGTGTTCAATCGCCCTGGTCTTGCGTATCCATGCGGTCATATTCACTCCGAGCGACTCTGCATGGGCTAGTTCTTACTCCAGCACCCATACCTGGCGGGGCTGGATGCCGAACAGGGCGACCTCATGTGCGTTCTCCGAGTAAAGATCGATGCGGTGGCCCTTGATGGCGGAGCCGGTGTCCACAGCCAGCGCGTACCCGTAGCCCTCCACATAGAGGACACTTCCCAGGGGGATGACCCTCGGGTCCACGGCCACGACGCCACGCCGCACATGGATGCCTGAATAGGTGATGTCGCTGAGCCAGGGCTCACCGGCACCGTACTCCGTGGCGCGCATGGACAGCACCGTGGAGGCACGGAGTTCCCGGCCCTTGACCGGGGCCAAAGTAGGTTCGGTTGGTCTTCCACTGTCCCTGGCAACTGCTGATGGGCCAGAGGATGATTCCGGGGGCAGGAGGATACGGGCCACCAGGGCTGCAGCCTCGGCCCGGGAGAGGGGCGCGTCGGGCTGGAACAGAGACCCGGGCGCACCCTGAATGACACCGCCCCGGACAGCCGCCGCCACATAGGGCCGGTATCCCTCGCCAATAGCCGCGCTATCGCCGAAGGGCAGGTTGTCGACGGCCTGTTCGATGTCACGGGAACGGGCCTGCCACTCCCGCCCGCTTACCCTGAGGGCGGCCAAAACGGCTTCCTGGCGCGACACGGGGCAGTCGGGGCTGAAGTTGCCGCTCTTGTCGACGTCAAAAAGGGCCAGCCGATATGCTGTTTCAGCGACTTCGGCCAGCGGATCCATGGAGCTGACATCGGGAAACGGCGCCTGGTGCGTCGGGGCAGGGGAGATATGGCGCGAAAGCAGCAGCCAGCGGGACAGTTCACCTCGCGTGATGGGCTCGGCCGGACGGAAGTCGCCGGACGCATCAGGGAGGACAATACCCACAGAAGCCAGTCTGGAGACGGCTCCTGCAGCCCAATGGGCAACAGGCACGTCGCGAAAGCCCGTGGACGGCTCAGCGGCCACACGCAGACGCGGCAAGGCGAACAGCCCCGCTCCGAGGGCTGCAACGGCCATAAAGCCGGCAGCAACGCGGAATCTTCTCAATGAAATCACCTCGGGGGGCAAATGGGTGCCTAAGCCAATTCGCCGCCCTGGTCCAATTTCCTTCTTTTACCACCATATTATGGGTGGCCTTACCGGATTTCCCGAGTATGCAAAAAACCGGCCGGGATTCAAGAAATAGGAAACCCGGCCGGTTCATTATTTCTGTCTGGACGTTCCGCTCGTGCTCAGTACGATGTTGCCGTTGGTGGTTTGAAGCTTGAGCAGATGCTCTCCCTTGCCCAATACACCGCCCCCGCTGGCCTGGTTCACGTCCCGGCTGACGGTCGCCCAATTGGGCAGCATCAGGTTGCCGGACCTGGTGATCGCCGTGACTTGCAGCGACGAATCCTTTGGCAGTGTCACATCAATGTTGCCGAAGCGGCTGGTCAGATTCCAGTCGCCGGTGACGGGCTGAGAGCTCATTACGTCCACATTGCCCTGGCTGACGGCCGCGTCCACGGGCCCCGCAATGTCAATCAATCGTATGCTGCCGAATTCGTTGCGGACATTCACCTTTCCGTCCACCTGCTCCGCCGTCACCTGCCCGTTCCTGGCATCGACGGCCAGGTTGCCTGAGAGGTCCCGGACGCTGATGCTGCCGAAGGAGGAGTCGATGCGAACGTCTCCCTTTATGGCGCTGGCCTCGATGCCGCCGTTGCGGACAGTCAAGGCCGAGACGGTCATGCCGTGGACGTCCAGTGAGCCAAAGGCCACATCGGCGGAGGTGACCAGGGTGCGGGGCACCGTAATCTCATAGCTGATGCTGGTCCGGCCGTTGCGGCCCGTTCCGACGGGAGGAAGATCGGACTCCAGGCGCAGCTCCGGGCTGCCAGCCAGGGTGATCTGAACATCCCGTGCCAGTGCCTCGGACTCTTCCTTCGTCGACCCCCAAGTGTGAACCGTGGCGATCACCTGGACCTTGTCCGAGTCCGTGCCTTCGATCCGCACGCTGCCGAGTCGGCTGGTGACAAGGAACCGCTCAACGCCTTTCAGGTCCGTGGCCTCGCGCCTCACCTGCGTCTGGTATTCGTAGGGGTGCCAGAGGCCGATAAGGTTGCGCGCGTCCAGCAGGCCGGCTGGGATGGCCGTATAGGCCATGCCCGCCAGAAGAATGAAAATGGAAAGAAACAGCGAAAGACCATCCAGGCGGATCACTGGGGGATCTTCCTGACCCTGAATCAGCTGTTGGCGCACCAGGAACTCAATGCCGAGCAACAGAGGCAGCAACGGCCACAGGCGCCATAGCTCGCCCCAGACGGGTACGTTGCCAAAGTTGTGAGCCAGCAGGGCGACGCCCACACCCAACAGGGTGACTCCAAGGGTGAAGCTGCCGACCCGTATGGGTCGCTTCTGCACGATCATCCGCTCCCTTCTCCTCCAGATTAGACGCAGCACGTGGCCCAAACCCTTCAGACGCCTGACGGGCGGAAAGCGAGTGGAACCAATTGGAGGGTGTCCAGTTGGAGGACATCGGGCCGGACCATCAGCACATTGACTTCATCTATTTCGCCGACGTGGCCCCGGGCGCGGACCCCACTCCCCATGGCAACGGAGAAGGTGATGCCGTGGGCTGGTACACCCTTTGCGAATTGCAGGCCCTGGGCGCAACGGAGGAGGTGCTGGGCTGGGGCCGACTGGCCCTGGACCGTAAAAGCGCCGCCAGTACAGGAGAATAGCGGCAAGGCGTCGAAAACGAGCACAGGGGGAGTGCCGTGAGGAGCCAGGACAGCGCACCGATTGCAGCGGCCCTGCAGGCGTACCGGGAGGAAGGCGTGCTTCGCCTTCATATGCCGGGGCACAAGGGCCGGCCCCTCTCGCTCCCCGACCTCGCTTCCCTGGATGCCACCGAGGTCCCGGGGCTGGATGACCTGCATGACGCGTCGGGGCCCATCGCTGAAGCCCAGAGGCTCTGCGCGGACCTGTACGGCGCCCGCGAGAGCTTCTTTCTTGTCGGGGGCAGCACCGCCGGCATTGTTGCCCTGGTTCTGGCCAACAGCGAACCGGGCCGGCCCGTCATCGTGCCCCGGCACGCCCACCGCTCGATCCTCAGCGGCCTGGTTCTGAGCGGGGCCCGTCCGGTCTGGGTGGAACCGCTCTATGACCCGGCGACCGACCTGGTGCTGGGAGTGCCGGCGGACCGCTACCGCCAGGCCCTTGAGGAGGAGCCCGGGGCCACGGCGGTCTGGGCCGTTGCCCCGACTTACCAGGGGGTGGCCCCCGACCTGACGGCTGTGGCCGCCCTGGTGGAGGCCAGGGGCCTGCCGCTTCTGGTGGACGAAGCCCATGGGGCGCACTTCCCCTTTGACGATCGCCTGCCCCGTCCCGCCCTGGCTCAGGGGGCGGCCGCCGTGGTGCAGAGTGCCCATAAGACCCTGGCCGCGTTAACGCAGACTGCCTGGCTCCATATCGGTTCAGACCACGTGGACCGGGAGCGGCTCCGCGGTGCCCTGCGGCTGGTCCAATCCTCCAGCCCCTCGTACGTGCTGATGGCGTCTCTGGACCTGGCGCGCCAGCATCTGGCAGGGGAGGGGAAGACACTCCTCGCCCGGGCTGTCGATACGGCACTGAACCTCAGGGCGGCGCTGAGCGGCCACGGCAGCGCGCCGTGGCTCGCTGTGCCGGCACCGGTGGGCGAGATCGCCATCCAACTGGACCCGACCAAGCTGTGGCTTGACGTTGGGACCCTGGGACTGACCGGTCCTGAGGCGGACAGGCGGCTCCGGAGGCTTGGCGTACAGGTGGAAATGGCCGGGCCGCGGCATCTCCTGGCCATGCTTACCCTGGCGGATGGCGAGGGCGAGGCGCTCCGGCTGCTGACCGCGCTGAAGGACCTGTCGCGGTCCGCGGCTGCCGATCATTCGTCCGCCCCTGTCCAGCGCAAGAATGGCGGAGCCGGACTCTGGCTGGCAGGGGAGTCGGCCGTTCGGCCCCAGCCGGAACTTACGCCGCGGGAGGCACTGTTCCAGCGCCACCAGTCGGTCAGCCTGGAAGCCGCCGCAGGGCGGGTGGCGGCGGAGAGCCTTGTGCCCTATCCGCCCGGCGTCCCACTGGTGATGCCTGGCGAGCGTCTGACGGAAGACGTCCTGGCGTGGGTCCGAGAGGCCCTGGAGGCCGGCGTCCGATTCCAGGGGGCGGCGGACCCAAGCCTGCAGCGCATTTTGGTACTAGCCTAGGAGGGGTCCCATGCGGGGCCGGTTCATCACCTTTGAGGGCGTGGACGGGTCGGGCAAGACCACCCAGATTCGGCTTCTGCGCCAGTTCCTGGACGAACTGGGGGTGCCCTACGTATTCTCCCGCGAGCCCGGCGGGACGCCCATGGGCGAGCAGGTGAGGCGCATTCTGCTGGACCCTGCCCATCGGGACATGGGCATCGAGACGGAAGCCCTGCTGTATGCAGCCTCACGGGCGCAACTCAGCCGGCAGGTACTGCACCCCGCGCTCAATGCCGGCCAGACTGTCCTGTGTGATCGGTTCGTCGACTCCAGCCTGGCCTATCAAGCCTTCGGCGGCGGCCTGGACCTGGACTTCGTCCGCACCATCAACGACAGGGCCACGGGCAGCCTTCAGCCGGACCTGACCATTCTCTTCGACATGCCCCCCAGCGACGCGGCGCAGAGGCGCCGCCGGGGCACGGAGGACCGAATGGAGCGCAAGGACCTGGCCTTTCACGACCGCGTCCGGGACGGGTACCTGACGCTGGCGCGCCAGGAACCGGACCGTATACGGATCGTCGACGCCTCGGGCAGCGTGGAGCAGGTGCAGCGCGTGGTGCGTAAGCTGGTAGCTCAAGCCCTGGGGCTGACAGAAGCCGGTCTCTAATCGGTGGTTTGGGTAAGACGTTGAGCCGGAGCGCTGAACGTGAGACGATACCAATAGGAGGTGTGCTGGGTGAAGCTCATCGTAGCGGTTGTGCAGGACAAGGACGCGGGCCGTCTGGTGGAGGCACTGGTGCAGTCCGGGCACAGAGCCACCAAGCTGGCCAGTACCGGGGGCTTCCTGAAGGAAGGGAACACCACCCTGTTGGTCGGCGCGGAGGACAGTCAGACCGATGAGGTGCTGGGCGTCATCAAGCGGGTCTGCCGCTCACGGGAGCAGTTGGTGACGCCGCTCTCGCCCGTGGGCGGGCCGGTGGACTCGTACGTGCCCTACCCGGTGGAGGTCCTGGTGGGAGGAGCCACCGTCTTCCTGCTGAACGTCGAGAGGTTTGAGAAGTACTAGAGGTCGATAGGATGCAAAAGGGACCCCGGGACCTGCTCCGAAGTGCCGTGAGCGGGGGGCGCGCGGTACATGCCTACCTCCTGACCAGCACCGACCCTGCGGCAGGGCGGGCCACTGCCCTGTACCTGGCGCAGGCTCTGGTCTGTGAGAAGAGGCCGGAAGGGCCGTGTGGTACGTGCCTTGCCTGCCAGAAAGCGGCGGCGGGGAATCACCCGGACGTCTACTGGGCCGCCCCTGACGGCGCCAGCCTGAAGCTGCAGCAGGTTCACAACCTGCAGAACCAGGCCTGGCTTCGCCCCACGGAGGCCATCGGCAAGGTCTTTGTCCTCGAGCAGGCCGACACCATGACCATCGAGGCGGCCAACAGCCTCCTGCGCATCTTGGAGGACCCTCCGGGAAGCGCCACCTTCGTCCTGCTGACGGCGCAGCCGCAGCAGATGCTGCCCACCATCCTGTCGCGTTGTCAGCGCCTGGATTTGGCCGCCGGTGACCTTCAGCCGACGAACGAGCGGCGGCAGGAAGCGCGGGGCTTGATTGCTGCGCTGCCCGATATGGACGAGCTTCAGATTCTGGATTTAGCGGAATCCTGGGACAAAGAGCGAGATACCCTAAGCGAGAGGGTGCGGTCCCTCGCCGCCTGTTATCGTGACCTGCTGGTACTGGGGCAGACCGGCGACCCGTCGCTTCTCGGCTCTCCCGACGACCTGGACTGGCTGCGCCGGCAGGTCTTGGAGCGGTCGTCGGCCGGGCTGGTTGCGTCGGCCGAGGCCTGCGAGGCCTGTCTGCGGCAGTTGGAGCGGAACGCCAGTCCACGGCTGGCCGTGGAAGTACTCCTCTTTCGGTTGCGAGTTTCTTAAAGTATCGCCTATAATGAAAATCAGGCCGGTTTGATAGAAATTCCGTGCCAGGGGGGTGGCTCTTTGCCGGTCGTTGTCGGGATCCGGTTCAAGAAGGTCGGAAAGATCTACTACTTCGACCCCGGTGAGCTTGCGCTCGCGGCTGGCGGGGAAGCCATCGTGGAGACGGCCCGGGGCCTGGAATACGGCTCAGTGGTGGTAGGACCCAAGCAAGTGTCGGAGGAGGAGCTTGTTCAGCCCATCAAGCGCGTTCTGCGCCCGGCGACCGAGCAGGATCGGCAGCGTGTGGCCGAGAACAAGCGCCGGCAGAAGGAAGCCTTCGACACCTGTTTGAAGAAGATTGCCGCTCATCAGCTGGACATGTACCTGGTGGACGTGGAATACACCTTTGATTGCAGCAAGGTGGTCTTTTACTTCACAGCGGAGGGTCGCGTCGACTTCCGCGAGCTGGTCAAGGACCTGGCCTCCGTTTTCCGCACCCGCATCGAGCTGCGTCAGATCGGTGTGCGTGACGAGGCCAAGATTCTGGGCGGGCTTGGCCCCTGCGGCCGTCCCACCTGCTGCTCCACGTTCCTGGGCGACTTCGCCCCGGTCTCCATCCGCATGGCCAAGGACCAGAATCTGTCTCTGAATCCCACCAAGATCTCGGGCCTTTGCGGGCGTCTCATGTGCTGCCTGCGTTACGAGAACGATGTATACGAGGAAGCCAAAGCAGTCCTGCCGGACCTCGGCCAGCGCGTCCTCACGTTGGACGGCGAGGGCCGCGTCATCGGGCAGAACGCCCTCAAGAGCGCGGCCACCGTGGAGCTCATGGACCGCACGGTCAGGGAGTACCGGGCCGACGACGTCGCGCCGCTGCTGATCTAGCGCGGTGCGGGCGAGAACCATACGACAGAGCAGCCCGCGGGAGACCGCGGGCTTTTTTGCGGAGCGCCGGGCGCCGGAACGGAGGGTAACCATTGCCCCATTGGGTCTACATAGTCCGGTGTCGGGACGGTACCCTGTACACGGGCTACGCCACGGACGTTGAACGCCGGGTGCGCGAGCACAACGGTGAAGCAAGCGGCGGTGCGCGCTACACGCGTGGCCGCGGGCCGGTTGCGCTGATCTATCGAGAGGAGTGCGTCACCATGGGCGACGCCTTGCGTCGGGAGCGAGCCATCAAGCGTCTGCCGCGGGCAGCCAAAGAGAACCTGGCCACGGCGGGCGCGGCCGGGGCAGATCAGGCCGTGGCGCAGCAGGCTCAGGCAGGTTCGGAGCCGGGCCGCCTGGTGGTCTGCGCCACGCCCATCGGCAACCTGGGCGACATCACGCTGCGCGTGTTGGAGGCCCTGCGCCAGTCGGACCTGGTGGCGGCCGAGGACACGCGACGGACGCGTAAACTCCTCACCCACTATGAGATTTCCGCCCACCTCACCAGCTACCACCAACACAACCGGCGGAGCAAGGGCACCGTTCTTCTCGACGAACTGCGGCAGGGAAAGACAGTGGCTCTCGTTTCCGACGCTGGGCTGCCGGGCGTCTCCGACCCCGGGGAGGACATCATCGCCGCCGCCCTCAACGAGGGCATCAGAGTGGAGGTGCTTCCCGGCCCGTCCGCCGCCCTTACGGCTCTGGTCGGGTCCGGCCTTCCCACCAGCCGCTTTGCCTTTGAGGGATTCCTGCCCCGGGCCGGGACGGAGCGGCGCCGGCGCCTGTCCGAGCTGGCCGGCGAACGGCGCACCCTCATCTTCTATGAAGCGCCCCACCGCCTGCAGGAGACGCTCCGCGATCTGCTGGAGGCCCTGGGCGATCGCCGGGCGGCGGCAGCCCGGGAACTAACGAAGCGCTTTGAAGAGGTGCGCCGGGCTCCCTTGAGTGAGCTGCTCCGCCACTACGAGGAGCAGGAGCCGCGAGGCGAGTTCACCCTGGTGGTGGAAGGCGGCGATCCGCCGGCGACTGCGGCCGAGTCCGACGCCGCCGCCCCGCCGGCCTCCGCCCCAGACGTCTCCCCCCGGGGCCTGGCGGAGAGGGTGCAAGCCCTGGCGTCCGCCGGGAAGGGCCGCAAGGAGGCCCTGAAGCAGGTGGCGCAGGAGACTGGTCTGTCGCGCCGCGAGGTATACCAGGCCCTCCTGGAGAAATCTTGAGGCAAACACAAAGACAACGCCCCCGGGGTCGGCGTGTCTGACCCCGGGGGCGTTGCCTCTTTCCTCTTCCGTGAGTCCTTTCGGACCGCTGCCTAGACCGCGTGAGACATGGCGTCCAGGCAATCCCGGCAAACATTCTTGCCGCGGAAGTTCTGCACCTCGTGTGCATTACCGCAGAAGACGCAGGCCGGTTCATACTTGCGCAGGATGATCTTCTCTCCATCTACGTAGATCTCAAGGGAGTCCTTCTCCTCGATATCCAACGTCCGCCGCAATTCGATGGGGATGACTACCCGCCCCAGCTCGTCCACCTTACGGACGATGCCTGTGGACTTCATCATTTTGAAAATCCCCTCCTTCTAAGACAGATTTCGACAAACTTCTCCGGGTGAGTAAATCATACCAGCCATGGTAGAATCAGTCAAGAGCAAAGTCTGCGCGAAACATCGCGGCTTTTGGGGAATTTCGGGCACCTTTGGCCCAAGAGACGGGGCTCCTTGACTCCCAGGGGAGGGCCGGTTAGAATTAGAAACACATATTGGCAGGCCATGACGGGAAAGAGTAGCGTCCTGAGGGCACCCTAGAGAGCCGGGTCAGGTGAAAGCCGGCGTGCTGGAGGGCGTGAACATGGTCCCGGAGCCGCCAGGTCGAAGCCCAAAGGGGTGCGTAGGCCGGCCGGGAGGCGCCCGATACAGCGCTGGCGGAATGGCGGAGCACCCGGAAGCTATCGGGGCGGCTCCAAGTTCCGGACCGAGGCGCCGCCTGGCGGCGCGAAGCAGGGTGGTACCGCGAGCAATCCTCGCCCCTCACGGGGCGAGGATTTTTGTTTGCACCCTGGCCCGCTTTGCAACCCGCATACGAACGGAGGGATCCCCATGGCCGACAATCGCGAAAGGTTCTACATTACCACGCCCATTTACTACCCCAGCGCCAACCTGCACATCGGACACAGCTATACCACGGTGGCAGCCGACGCCCTCGCCCGGTACCACCGATTCCGCGGCCACGATACATGGTTTCTGACCGGCACCGACGAGCATGGCCTAAAGATCGAGCGGAAGGCGGCATCCGTTGACAAGACGCCGCAGGACTACGTGGACGGGATCGTGGCCGGCATTCAGCGGCTCTGGTCCGCCCTGCGCATCTCCTACGACGACTTCATCCGCACCACCGAGCCGCGCCACGAGCGGGTTGTTCAACAAATCTTCCAGCAGTTGTTCAACCAGGGAGATATTTACAAAGCGGAGTACGAGGGTTGGTACTGCGTCGGCTGCGAGGCCTTCTACACCGAGACGCAGGTCAAGGAGTGGCCGGATAAGAAGTGTCCTGACCACGACAAGCCGGTGGAGTGGGTCAAGGAGGAGAGCTACTTCTTCCGGCTCTCCAAGTATGCTGGTCGGCTTTTGGCCCACATCGAGGCCAACCCGGACTTCATCCAGCCCCCCAGCCGCCGCAACGAAATCGTCAGCTTCATCAAGCAGGGCCTGGAGGACCTGTGCGTCTCCCGCACAACGTTTACCTGGGGCATCCCGGTGCCCTTTGATCCGAAGCATGTCATCTACGTGTGGGTAGATGCTCTGTCCAACTACATCACGGCCATCGGCTACGACCAGAATGGCGAGGGTGAGCACGGTCCCCTCTGGGAGCGGTTCTGGCCCGCGGACGTACACCTCATCGGGAAGGACATCCTCCGCTTCCATGCCATCATCTGGCCCATTCTGCTCATGGCCCTGAACCTCCCCCTGCCGAAGAAGGTCTTTGGCCACGGCTGGGTGCTCCTCCAGTCAGGGAAGATGAGCAAGACGCGCGGCAACGTGGTCGATCCTCTGGAACTGGTGGCCAAGTACGGCGTGGACCCCATCCGATACTACCTGCTGCGCGAGGTGCCCTTCGGCCAGGATGGAGTCTATTCGGAGGAGGCCCTGGTGCTTCGCACCAACGTTGACCTGGCCAACGACCTCGGCAACCTGCTGTCCCGCACCACCCAGATGGTCGACAAGTTTGCCGGCGGCGAGGTCCCCGCCCTGCCGGCCGCCGATGACGATGGCATCCTCAGGGACCTGGCGGGCGAGGTAGTGGCGGAGTACGAGGCGGCGCTGGACCGACTGGACCTGCCCAACGCTCTGGCGGCGATCTGGCGCCTGGTCAACCGGGCCAACAAGTACATTGACGAGACCGCCCCCTGGAACCTGGCCAAGGCCCCGGCCGGCGATTCCGGCCGCAACCGGCTGGCGGCCGTCCTCTACAACCTGGTCGAGAGCCTGCGCCTCTCCGCGGTCCTGCTGGTGCCCTTCCTGGTGGAGACACCGGGGCGCATCTGGGCCCAATTGGGCCTGCCGGGCGAGGTCCGCAGCTCTGACTACGGCGCCGCAGTGGGCTGGGGCGGAACCCCGGCCGGCACGCGCATCGCCCGCGGTCAGCCCCTGTTTCCTCGCATCGACCTCAAGGCCGGCGAGGCGGCTGCTGCCTCAGAGCCGGCGCCGGCGCCGACTCCGGCGCGGGCCGAACACGGAGCCGAGGAGGGCGTGGTGGAGCTGATCTCGATAGACGATTTTGCCAAGGTTCAGCTCCGCGTGGCCGAGATCGTGTCGGCGGAGAAGGTGGAGAAGGCCGATAAACTCCTCAAGCTCCAGGTGCGCCTGGGTGAGGAAACGCGCCAGATCGTGTCCGGCATCGCCCAGCACTACACGCCGGAGAGTCTGGTGGGCAAGCGCATCGTGGTCGTGGCCAATCTCAAGCCCGTCAAGCTGCGCGGTATCGAGTCCGCCGGCATGCTGCTGGCGGCCTCAAACGAGGACGGACTGACCCTGGTCACCACGGACAGGCCTATCGTCTCCGGGTCCAAGGTCAAGTGATGGACGGTTATCTGATTGACAGCCACGCTCATATTGCCGACGACGACTACGACCAGGACCGGGAGGCGGTGCTGGAGAGGGCCCGGGCGGCGGGGGTGCGACTGGTGTTGAACATTGGCTACGACCGGGATTCGTCCCTTCGAAGCCTGGACCTGGCGGAGAGGGAGAATATGGTGTACGCCGTGGTCGGCTACCACCCCCACGACGCCGAGGCGGTGACCGAAGCCTCCTACGAGGAGCTTCGCCGCTGGTGCCAGCATCCCAAGGTGCGGGCCATCGGGGAGATCGGCCTGGATTACTACCGGGACCTCTCCCCCCGGGACGCTCAGGATCGGGTGTTTCGGCGGCAGCTTGCCCTCGCCCGCGAGCTGGGCCTGCCCGTGGTGATTCACGACCGCGACGCCCACGAGGACCTGCTTCGGGTGCTGCGGGAGGAGGGGGCCGGGCAGGTCGGCGGCGTCATGCATTGCTTCTCCGGGGACGAAGAACTGGCCTGCCGCTGCCTTGACCTGGGTTTCCACATCGGGCTCGGTGGGCCGGTCACCTTCAAGAATGGCCAAACGGCGCAAGCCGTGGCCCGCATGGTGCCGGACGACCGCCTTCTGATAGAGACGGACAGTCCCTACCTGGCCCCCGTTCCTTACCGCGGACGGCGCAACGAGCCGGCCCACGTGAGGCTGGTGGCCGAGGCCATTGCCGCCTTGCGCGGCCTGCCTCTGGAGAGCCTGGCAGAGGTGACCAGCGCCAACGCTCGTCGCCTGTTCCACCTTCCTGACCTCGATTGAGGGGCGGGAACCTGGCGGGCGGCCTTTCCGTCGAGGGCCGGAAATGCCCAACTGACGCGCCCGGAGACAAACAGGGCAACCATTGGAAGTTGGCATTGCGCAGGGTTTTGACGGTTGGTGTCGAACTCATTTATCCCTGGGCTGTTTTGACAACAGACCATCAGGCTGGATAGAATGGGTTGTGCATCAGCCTTTAAAGGAGTGAGCTGTTTGACAGGGGCCGCTTTACCAGGCCAAAACCGCTCTTCCCTCAAGACCCGCTGGCAGCAGATCAGCCGGAAGGTGCCCCGCGGCTGGGCCTTTGCCCTGGCCGGCGCATCGTTGCTTGCACTTCTGGCCGTCCTCTACTTCGGAACACAGAAACACGTCGAGGTTCGCGTCGACGGCCGGGTGGTGTCCCTTCGGACCCACGCCGGAACGGTAGCAGCTGCCCTGGCGCAGGCGGGTGTCCAACTCGCCCCCCAGGACGTGGCGACACCGGGGTTGCCCGAAAGCCTCTCCCGCCAGGCCGTGATTGAGGTCCGACGGGCGGTGCCCCTGACCCTCAACGTGGAAGGTCAGACCCGCTCCCTTCAGACCGCCGCGGCCACGGTAGGCGAGGCCCTGCAAGGGGCGGGCGTCACCCTGGACGAGAACACGGCCGTCAGTCCCGAGCTGGCCACCGCCGTTACGGCGGGGCTCGAGGTCACCATCAAGCGGCTGACGCGGGTGACCCAGGTCGTATCGGAGGCCATCCCCTTCGAGACCATGCGCCGGGAGGACGGCAGCCTGGAGTTGGGCCAGGAGCGCGTCGTGCAGGCCGGCCAGTCCGGTACCAGGCAGGTCACCGTTCGCAAGACCCTGGAGGATGGCCGAGAGGTCAAGAGCGAGGTGCTGGAGGCGAAGGTGATCAAGCCGCCCCAGGCTCGCATTGTGGCTTACGGCACCGTGGGCCAGATCTCACGCGGCGGCCAGGTAATCCGGTTCCGCAAGGCCCTGACCCTGACGGCAACCGGCTACACCGCCGGCACCGAGTCCAACCCCTGGGCGACGGGCTACACCTATACGGGCGTCAAGGCTACGCGCGGCGTCGTGGCGGTAGACCCGAGGGTCATTCCCCTTCACACCCGGCTGTATATTGAGGGATACGGCTTTGCGGTGGCCGAAGACATCGGCGGGGCAATCAAGGGCAGCCGCATCGATCTCTGCTTCGACACCGTCAAGGAGGCCGACGACTACGGCCTGCGGCGGGGCATCAAGGTCTATATTCTGGAATAATAACGGGTGCGCACTGGCGGCATCCGTATCGGGCCGCAGGCTGTCGCCTGGCGGCCCGTTCTCTCTTCTCGGAGGTGCTTGCGTGGAGAACCAGGAAAGCGGCTCCCCGAGCGTCGCCTCATCGGCGGCGATCAACCGGCTTATGAAGCGCTACGGCCTCTCGCCCCGCCACAGGCTGGGCCAGAATTTCCTGGTCGATGCCCGGGTGCTGGAGGCCATCCTGGCAGCGGCCCATCTCACCGCGGGCGATGTGGTTTTGGAGGTGGGGCCGGGTCTCGGCGTTCTGACCGAGGCCCTGGCGGCACGGGCGGGAAGCGTGCTGGCCCTGGAGCTGGATCCGGGTCTCCTGAGCATTCTCCAGGAACGGCTGGCCGGACGTCCCAACCTGAGCCTCATCCACGGCGACGCTCTGAAGGAAGACCTGGCGGCGTTGCTTCGCGAGGCCAAGCCGGAGAGCGCCGGCGGTGCCAAGGTCGTGGCGAACCTGCCCTACTACATCACGACACCATTTCTGATGCGCTTGCTGGAGGAGACTCCGGGCTGGGAGCGGGCCGTCCTCATGGTGCAGCGGGAAGTCGCCGACCGGCTGTTGGCGAGCCCCGGGGGCAAGGACTATGGCGTCCTGACCCTGTCGGTCCGGTACCACGCTGTGGCTGAGCTGGTCACGCCGGTGAGCCGGCGGGCTTTCTGGCCGTCGCCCGACGTGGACTCGGCCGTGGTCCGACTGTTCCGCCGGGAGCAGGCGCCGGTGGACGCTCCGCCAGGGATCCTCTTTGACTGCATCCGAGCCGGCTTTGGCCAACGTCGAAAGACCCTGGCCAACGCACTGGGCGCCCGCTACGGGCGGGAGCGCGTCGGGACCGTGCTGGAGGCGGCGGGCATCGACGGGCAGAGACGAGCCGAAACGCTCTCCCTGGAAGAATTCAGCGCCGTGGCCACAGCCATGGGGCTGGAATCCTGAGCCAGTTGCGCGAAATGGCCGAAAACCGTATCATTTGGCTAGATGGAGCTTACCGCCGGCGCCAAGTGCATGCCGGACGAGCCTGGCTGGGAGGTGAAGCGGTGAAGGAAGTATACAACAGCCCCACCAAGGGCCCCATGAGCTTCGAGACCATGCTGGACGACATGGTCGCGATCCTCACCGCGGCTCCGGGCGAGGCTCATAAGCTGATTATCGGCACGGACAGCCATACCCGGGACGACCTGTGCTTCGTCAGCGCCATCGTGGTCCACCGGGTAGGCAAGGGCGCCCGCTACTACTACCGCAAGCGGCGCCAGCGCAAGATCGCGTCGTTGCGTCAGAAGATCTTCTACGAGACGTCGCTGAGCCTGGCTCTGGCATCGCGCATCGCCGACGCGTTGGCGGAACGCGGCCTCGGCCATATGAACCTGGAGATCCACCTGGACGTCGGCCAGAGTGGCGACACCCGCGACCTGATCAGGGAGGTCGTGGGCATGGTGGTCGGCAGCGGCTTCGACGCCAAGATCAAACCCGACTCGTACGGCGCCTCGACGGTAGCGGATAAGTACACAAAGTAACATGTTTGGATTGAACTTCCATATTGACACTCCTTCGGGTCGGAATGTATAATAGTCGCTTCTTGACAATTATTATTGCGACTGTTACAATAACTACGTTCTAACTGTTTTGCATGCGCCTCTGAAGGGGTGTGACGGCTTGGCTGCCAAGAGCGTTTTGAGCGATATCAAGCGTGACCTCGATCTTCATGTGGGGCAGCGCATTCGCCTTAAGGCCAATAAGGGCCGCAAGAAGGTTGTGGAGCGCAACGGCGTCCTGGAGAGGACGTATCCCAATATTTTCGTGATCAAGCTGGATGAGGAAGAGACGAAGGAACGGCGCGTGTCCTTCAGCTACGCGGACCTGCTCACCGAAGCGGTGGAGCTGGTCGTGTGCGGCGAGGGCGGCGATACGAAGATCGACCGTCACGCCAGGTAAGTACAGCGTTTTCGCCACCAGGCCTCCGGGCCTGGTGGTTTTTTGTTTGCCGGGGGAAGCTATGGGGCAGGTGTCTTGTGAGGTTGAGGAGGTGCCGATGGCTGAGAAGGTTCGCGGCACGCTCGTGATTGTGGGCGGCCATGAGGACAAGGACGGCTCCTGCGACATCCTGCGCGAGGTGGTGCGGTTGGCCGGGGCCAGGGAAGCCCGCTTGCTGGTGCTGACCACTGCCACCGAGCTGGGCTTGGAGGCGGGGAGCGACTACCGCCGGCTCTTCCTCGGCCTGGGGGCGGCAAAGGTGGACGCGCTCCATCTGGACACCCGCGAGGCGGCCAACCGGCCGCAGGCGCGGGAGGTGATGGAGCGGGCGACGGGGATCTTCTTCACCGGCGGTGACCAGCTCCGCATCACCAGCACGCTGGGAGGGACCGTCGCCTATCAGGCCCTGCACCGGTGCTACGAGAACGGCGTCATCATCGCCGGTACTTCCGCCGGCGCCTCGGCGATGTCGTCGACCATGATCGTCGGCGGCGCCGAGGACGACTCGCCCCGCCGCGGTTCCGTCTCCATGGCTCCGGGCATGGGGCTGCTGAACGAGGTGGTGGTGGACCAGCACTTCGCGCAACGGGGGCGCATCGGCCGCCTGTTGTCGGCCGTGGCGCAGAACCCCCATATCCTCGGCCTGGGCATCGACGAGGACACGGCGGTAGTGGTGGCGGCCGACGGCAGCCTTTCGGTGATCGGCTCGCAGACCGTGACGGTGGTGGACGGTCACGGCATGGACCATTCCAACGCCACGGAGGCCTCGCCCCGCCAAGCCCTGGCCCTCTTCAACGTGGTGCTTCACGTGCTGGCGGCGGGGTACCGGTACGACCTGGTGTCCAGGAAGCCCCTGGCAAGGAGAGCATAGCCCGCCCTGGCGTGGGGAATCCTGGAAGAGAACAGGGAGGATTGGACTCACCCTATGAAAATCCTGCGTCAACACGTGTTTGATGGGCCGAATGTGCATAGCCACTACCCCGTTATCGAGATGCGCCTGGACCTGGAAGACCTGAACGACGTGACGACCCAGGATGTCCCCGGCTTTGTGGAACGCCTCCTCCGGGCCGTCCCGTCGTTGCGGGAGCACTATTGCGGTCTGGGCCGGCCGGGAGGCTTCGTGGAGCGGCTGTTGGAGGGGACCTTCTTCGGCCATGTAGCGGAGCATCTGACCCTGGAACTTGAGGCCCTGGCCGGGATGCGGGTCATTTACGGGAAGACCCGCTACGCCGGCCTGCCCCGGCAGTACAACGTGGTCTATGAGTACACGGCCCGCGAGGCTGGACTGGCCGCCGGCCGCCTGGCCCTGGACCTTCTGACGGCGCTGGCCGCCGGGGAGGAGCGGGATGTGGGGAGGGTGGTGGCACGGCTTCGCGAAATCATCCAGCGCTACGAGCCGGGTCCGTCCACGGCAGCGATCATCGCCGCCGCCCAGGTGAGGGGGATACCGGTCCTGCGCCTCGATCAGGACAGCCTGGTCCAGCTTGGTTACGGTAGGAGGGCCCGCCGCACCTGTGCCACGCTCACGTCCGGAACCGGCTGTATCGCCTCGGACATCGCCTCCGACAAGCAGTTGACCAAGACCCTGCTCGAGCAGGCGGGGCTGCCTGTGCCAGAGGGCGATGTCTGCGGCGCCTCGAACGAGGCCTGGGAGGTGGCGCAGGCCATGGGCGAGTCGGTGGTCGTCAAACCCCTGGACGGCAACCAGGGAAAGGGCGTCTCCCTCGACCTGCGCAGTGAAGCGGAGGTGCGCCGGGCCTTTGACGTGGCCACCCGGCAGTCCCGCCAGGTGCTGGTGGAGCGCTTCGTTCCAGGCAGGCAGTTCCGCGTCCTGGTTGTAGGTGACAGGGTGGCGGCGGTGGCGGAGCGGTTGCCGGCCCATGTCACCGGAGACGGACGGAGCACCATCCGCGAGCTGGTGGACGAGGCCAACCGGGACCCGCTCCGGGGTGAGGACCACGAGAAGCCGCTCACCCGTATCCGCCTGGACGAAGTCTCCCTGGCCTATCTGGCCCGCCACGGGCTGCACCCGGACAGCGTCCCCCGGGCCGGTTCGGTGGTGTACCTGCGCGACAGCGCCAACCTGAGCACTGGCGGCATCGCCGTGGACGCTACGGATGAGATTCACCCCGACGTCGCCACGGACGCGGTTCGCGCCGCCCGGGTCCTGGGGCTGGACGTGGCCGGTGTGGACCTGGTGACGCCGGACCTGGCTCGACCGCTGCGGGAGGCCGGTGGGGTCATCATCGAAGTCAACGCCGCCCCGGGCATCCGCATGCACCACTTCCCGTCCCGCGGGAGACCGCGGGACGCCGCCGGGGCCATTGTGGACTGGCTGTTCCCTCCGGGGACCGAGAGCCGCATCCCCGTTGTCTCCGTCACCGGGACCAACGGCAAGACCACGGTGACCCGACTCATCGCCCACATCCTGGCCGGCAGCGGCATCCAGGTGGGGATGACCACCACCGACGGCATCTACGTGGGCGACCGCTGCATCCGCAAGGGGGACACCACCGGGCCCCGAAGCGCCCGCACCGTGCTTCAGGACCCGACGGTGGAGGTGGCCGTTCTGGAGACGGCCCGCGGCGGCATCATCCGCGGCGGGCTGGCTTTCGACCAGTGCGACGTGGCCGTGGTGACCAACCTGAGCGCCGACCACCTGGGCCAGGATGGCGTCGAGGACCTGGAGGACCTCGCCCACGTCAAGTCGCTGCTGGTGGAGACCGTGGCTCCGAGGGGCCACGCCGTGCTCAACGCCGACGACCCTCTGGTGGCGCAGATGGCGCGACGGTGTCACGGCCGTGTGGTCTACTTCAGCACCGCCCAGGAGAACCTGGTTGTGCGCCGCCACGTGGCGGCGGGGGGCAAGGCGGTGGTAATACGGCGGGGCTCCCTGCACCTGCTGGAGGGAGACCGGGCCCTGCGCCTCCTGTCGGTGACGGACGTGCCCATTACTCTGGGCGGCCTGGCCGAGCACAATGTGGCCAACGCCGCCGCCGCGGCGGCAGCGGCCGCTGCCCTCGGACTGGGCCCGGAGGCCGTACGGTCGGGGCTGCGCACATTCGGCGCCACCTCCGACCAGAACCCTGGGCGGCTCAACATCGTGGATGTGAACGACTTCCGCGTGGTCATCGACTACGGGCACAACGCCGCCGGCTGTGAGGCCACCCTGCGCACGCTGCGCGCGCTCCGGCCCGTTCGCCTGACGGGGGTGCTGGCCATCCCGGGGGACCGGAGGGACGAGGATGCAGTCCACCTGGGGCGGCTGGTGGCGGGCCTGGTGGACGCCTGCATCCTCAAGGAGGACATGGACCGGCGTGGACGGGCGCCGGGAGAGGTCGCCGCCCTGCTCCTACAGGGAGTGCGCGAGGCCGGCCGCGAGCACCTGGCGGAGATCGTCCTGGATGAGGCTCAGGCAGTTCGGACGGCCATGGAGAGAGCCCAGCCCGGCGACATCGTGGTGGTCTTCTATGAGAGCCTGGAGCGCATCACCGCTGTGGTGGAGGAGGTGACGCGGGAACTCCGCGCCCGGCCGAGGACTGCGGCCCCCGTGATGGCTGAGGCCTGACGGGCGGGGTCGGTTTCCGCCTGCGGGGAGGCCGCCTGCGGGAGGGGCCACCGTGGAGACGCCCTCCGGGGCGCAGAGGGACCCGGGCGGTGGGAGGAGAACCTAGAAGCTGACGGTCAGGGCGGCACGCCGCCGCCCGCACACTTCCTCTTCCGAGGTGCCCTCATGCGCTTGTCCCTGGCTGCTCCCGCCAAGCTGAACCTGACCCTCGACGTGCTCCGCCGGAGGGCCGACGGCTATCACGACATCGCCTCGGTCATGGTGCCCCTGGAACTTCACGATACCGTGGACCTGGAGGAGGCACCGCGTCTGTCCCTGTCCTGTGACCGATCCGACCTGCCGGAGGGGCCGGACAACCTGGCGCTGGCCGCGGCCCACCTGCTGCAGGAGGAAACCGGTACGCGGCGGGGCGCGCACATTCACCTGACGAAGCGCATCCCGGTGGCCGCCGGTCTCGCCGGCGGGAGCGCGGACGCGGCCCAGGTCCTCCTGGGGCTGAACCGGCTCTGGGAGCTGGGCCTGGGACGCGAACGCCTTCTGGAGTTGGCCCTTCGCCTGGGGTCCGACGTGCCCTTCTGCACCTTGGGCCGACCCGCCCTGGCGGAAGGCCGGGGCGAGCAGCTCCAGCTGCTGCCGCCGGCGCCGGCCCTTCATCTGGCCCTGGTCAAGCTGGACGTGCCCAAGTCCACTGGTGACGTCTACCGGTCCCTCAGTCCGGAGCGGCTGGGTTACACCTCCCTGCCGTCCGAGGTGATGGACGGGCTGAAAAGGAAAGACCCGGCGGCCATCGCCCGGGGTCTCGGCAATACGCTGGAGACGGTGATGTTTGAACGGTTCCCGCAACTGGAGGCTATGAAGCGGGCCCTTCTGGACGCAGGCGCCGTGGCCGTCGGCATGTCCGGAAGCGGCCCCACGCTCTTCGCCCTCAGCCATACCGCCGAGGATGCGGCGCGCCTGGCCGCCAAAGTCGGCCGCCTGGCCTCATGGACAACGGCCACCCGCCTGGGGTGGCCGGCCGCCGCGCTCAGTCTCCCAGATTCCGCTGGATGACCCGGTGCAGGGGTACATACTCCGCTGAACGGCCGAACCGGGGGCTGCGGCGGCGCCGCCGAATGAGGCGTGCCCGCAGGGTGAGGAGCAGGGTCAGGGCCAGCAGGACGCCGGCAACCCAGAGCACGACGTGCAGGGCGACCTGTAAGGCCCGGACCGCGTAGGCTGCCATCCTGGCCCAGAACGAGTCGGATAGGGCCGCCACCGCTGCGCCTGCCACCAGGTCGGCGCCGCCCAGGCGCACCCCTCGCAGGTAGAAGTCGACATGGCCCACACGCTGCCCCTGCGACAGAGGCGCCTGCAGTGTGGAGGGGATGTCCACGCGCCGCTCCAGGGCCGGCAGGTCCGCCCCCTGGAGATAGAGGCGCAGTCCCCCGGCGGCCAGAATGGGAGCCTGCTTCACACGCCCCCCGACGACCGGCACCTTCGCCACGGTCTCACCAGGCACCACCACGGTCTGGGGCGGAGCCAGATCGAAACCATAGTCCATCAGTTCTCTCGCGTCAGTCCATATGTCTTCCGGACGGTCTCCCATGAAAACCGCAATCAGGCTGCGGCCGTCCCGCGTGGCGGAGGCCACCAGGGTGCTGCCTGCGGACTCCGTGTAGCCCGTCTTCACGCCGGTGGCGCCATCATAGTTCCAGAGCAGCTTGTTATGGTTGTAGAAGAGCCGCTGCTGACGGCCTCCCGGCAGTTCAAAGGACTTGGTACCCACGATCTTGGCGAACTCCGGGACCTGCATGGCGGCACGGGTGATGAGCGCCAGGTCCAGCGGGGTCGTGAAGTGATCCGGGTCCGGAAGCCCGTGGGGGTTGAGGAAATGGCTGTGGGTGGCCCCCAGGGAGGCGGCGGTCTCATTCATCATGGCCGCGAAGGCTTCCTTGCTTCCCGCGATGTGCTCGGCGATGGCCGCCGCAGCGTCGTTGCCGGAGGGGAGCATCAGGGCGTAGAGGAGGTTCTCCAGCGACGGCTGTTCACCAGGCTCCAGGTAGGCGCTGCTGCCCTCCAGCCCCCAGGCGTCCTGGCTCACCGTCACCCGGTCGTCCAAATGCCCTTTCTCGATGGCGACCAGGGCCGTCAGGACTTTGGTGGTGGACGCGGGTTCGCTCCGGCGTTCCGCGTTCTTGCCGAAGAGGACCTGCCCCGTGTCGGCATCGATGAGAACGGCGGCGCGGGCGGTGAGGTCGAGACCGGGCGGTGCGGAGCGGGCCGTCTGAGGGAAAGACAAAATCAAAGCGGCTGCCGTGGTTGCAGCCGCCATCCAGTGTACGAGGCGTGCCACCTGCAAAGAGAAACCTCCCAGAACCTTCGGAGGAAGGAAGCTGTGTTTGCTTGGGCTACTTCGAGCCCAGGAGCGGCAAATCCTCTCCCTGTGGAGGCGGAAGAATGCGGCAGGGTCACTAAAAAGAGGAGTTAAGGTGAAACGAGCGAAGTATTATCGCCGTATATCCGGCGAGGCCACAGCTCCGACGAGGGGGAAATCGATGAAGGTCAATGCGGTGGTGCTGGCTGGCCGCGAACCGGGAGATGCTCTCGGCCAGGAAGGCCACGTCTCCAGCAAAGCCCTGATCGACATCAACGGCAAGCCCATGATCCGGTACGTCGTCGAGGGGTTGGCGTCCTCCTCCGCCGTTCAGCAGATCGTGGTCGTGGGACCCCGTCAGGAGCTGGAGCCGGTCGTGTCCGGCCCCAAGGTCAAGGTGGTGGAGGACGGAGGCAGGAACCTCATCGACAACCTCTGCATCGCCGCCCGTGCACTGCCCGGCGACATTCCGATTCTGGTCTCCACGTCCGACGTTCCCCTGATCACCGGGTCCATTATCGACGCCTACCTGGAGCTATGCTCGCAGTACGATGCGGACGTCTACTACCCCATCGTGGAACGGTCGGTCAACGAGGAGAAGTACCCCCTGGTGAAACGCACCTACGCCACCCTGCTGGAGGGGACCTTCACCGGCGGCAATGTGGCCCTGGTGCACCCGGCCATCATCGACGCGACGGCCCCCAAGGTCGTCTCCTTCATGGAGAATCGCAAGAATGTGATTCGTCTTGCTCTCCTGTTGGGCATCCCCTTCCTGCTCAAGCTGGTGCTCAAGCGGCTGACCATCCCCGAACTGGAGCACCGCGTCTCCCGGCTCTGGGACCTGAGGGCCAAAGCCGTGGTCTGCCCCTTCCCGGAGATTGGCATAGACGTGGACAAGCCCAGCGACCTGCAATTGGCCAGGGCCGCTCTGGCCTGAAACGAAAGACTGTCGGGGCTCGCGGCGGGGCCCGGCGCCAAATGCTCCGAACATTCCCTACCAAACGAGGCCGGCGACCTTCCCTGGGGGAGGGGCCGGCCTTTTCGCCGCCAAGCCCCTGGGAGAAGCAGGAAGGCTGTGGGGCTGCCGCGAAAGCCTGAATGAACCGGCGGTCTCAGGCGAAAAACATCCGTAGTCGGTTCCGGGAGGTATGTGGCCGTGGACAAGATGCGCCGCAGCGAGCGTGTGCTGCTCTTGACCCAGCGCTTGCTGGCCAGGCCGGGAGAACTCTTCTCCCTGGGCGACTTCGCCGGGTCACTGGGGGCGGCGAAGTCATCGCTCAGCGAGGACCTGGCTCTGGTGAGCGAGGCAGTGGCGCGCCTGGGCGTCGGACGCATAGAAACTCTCACCGGGGCCGCCGGAGGCGTTCGGTACCTGCCCGTGATGACCGGGGCGGCTATCGCCGACCTGGCCGAGGATCTCTGCCGCCGCCTGGCAGAACCGGAGCGGGTTCTGCCGGGGGGATTCCTGTACCTGACGGACCTGGTGTTTCATCCCGCGCTGGCCGCAGCCGTCGGCACCGCCTTCGCCACGCGGTTCACCCCGGTTCAGCCCCAGTGCGTGCTGACGGTGGAGACCAAGGGAATACCCCTGGCGCTCATGACGGCGCGCAGTCTGGGCGTCCCCCTGGCGGTGGCGCGGCACGGCAGCCGCCCCTCCGAGGGGCCTGCCGTCTCCATCAACTACGTCTCGGGCTCCAGCGGCAGAGTGCAATCCATGGCCCTGCCGCGGCGCGCCATTCCGGCAGGCTCGCGGGTGCTCATCGTGGACGACTTCATGAAGGCGGGCGGAACCTCGCTGGGCATGGTCGATCTGGTTCGGGAAGTCGGCGGCGAGGTCGCCGGCGTCGCCGTACTGGTGGCCACGGCGGAGCCGGAGAAGAAACTGGTGGACACCTATGACACGCTGGTGGTCCTGGAGGCCGGGCCCCCGTACCGGGCCGAGCCCGGGCCCTGGGTGAAGGAAATCAGCCGCTCTTGATGTGTCAGGTTGTCGCGAAACGCGATATGTTTTGGCGCAACAGGGCTTCCTGAGGGTCGAAAATGGGAGGACTTGGAATACGCCCCCTCGAACCAACCAACCAGGAAATTCCAGAAGGAGGGTTTCTTGTGGAGGTTACGGATGTTCGGGTTCGTCGGGTGGCGGCGGAGGGCCGGATGCGGGCGTTCGCTTCGGTGACCCTGGATGACCAGTTCGTGGTTCATGATCTGCGTGTGGTGGATGGGAATAATGGACTCTTCGTGGCCATGCCGTCAAAGAAGCTGCCCAGCGGCGATTACCGGGACGTGGCTCATCCCATCACCTCGGCCATGCGGCAGCTGATGCAGGAGCGGGTGCTGGCGGCCTATCACCAGCAGGATGAGGCGGAGGCCAAGGCAAGCTAGGAAAGGCCAGGGGCGCCCGAAAGGCGCCCCTTCTCCCTGCCCCGTCACAGGAAACCCGCACG
>Ga0209314_10000235_pt1 | contig 24555 bp, 22 predicted proteins | sample I19B2metaG_FD_184146 | JGI IMG/M metagenome (GOLD analysis project Ga0209314, IMG submission 184146) | Lake sediment bacterial and archeal communities from Gulf of Boni, Indonesia to study Microbial Dark Matter (Phase II) - ​I19B2 metaG... | ecosystem: Environmental > Aquatic > Freshwater >... | reverse complement strand
GGGAGGGACATAGCCGAAACGGTCCGCGCCCTGGAAGGGAGAGGGAGCGTCGCGGCCATCGGTCCGGCCGGGGAGAGCGGCGTTCTCTTCGCCAACATCATGCTGGGGGAGGGGAACTCCGTCGGCCGTGGCGGACTCGGTGCGCTCATGGGGTGGAAGGGGCTTAAGGCGATAGTCGTCTCCGGCGAAGGCGAGCTGTCGCTGCACGACCCAGACGGCTTCGCCCGCGCCCGCGCCGACGTCCTCCGCCTCTTCAAGGCTTCGCCCGTGATCTTCGGCGAGCTGGGGATAGCCGAGTACGGCACCCCGGCCCTGGTGGACCTGATGCGCCAGAGGCGCATGGCCCCCACGGAGAATTTCCGCTCCACGCTATTCCCTGAGTCGTCCGCCTACTCGGGGAGCGCCATCCGCAGGGAGTACTCACCCCGCAAGGACGGCTGCTACGGCTGCCCGATCCAGTGCAAGAAGAGCACCCCGAGCGGAGAGCACCTCCCCGAGTACGAGAGTGTCTCCCATCTGGGCGGCCTGAACTCCATATCCTCTCTCGATTCCATCGTCAGGGCCAACACGATATGCAATCGTCTCGGCATGGACACCATCTCCGCAGCAGCAACCATCTCCGCATGGGGTGAGGCGAGGGGGAGATTCCCGACAGGAGACGAACTCTGCACCCTGCTCCACGACATCGCCAAGCGTGAGGGGGAGGGGGAGATCCTCTCCCTCGGTTCCAGTCTGGCAATGGAGCGGCTGGGGAGGGGGGAGCTCTCCATGAGCGTCAAGGGGCTGGAGCTCCCTGCCTACGACCCGAGGGGGGCCTACGGCATGGCCCTGGCCTACTGCACCAGCAACCGTGGAGGCTGCCACCTGCGCGCCTATCCCATCTCACACGAGATCCTGCGCAAGCCGGTGGCTACTGACCGCTTCTCCTTCGACGGCAAGGCGCGCATCATCGCCATTGCCGAGGAGACGAATGCCGCCGTGGACTCCCTGGTGGCATGCAAGTTCTCTTTCTTCGGCGCCAGCCTGGAGGAGTATGCCGCCCTGCTCACGGCTGCCTGCGGTGTGGAGTACACGCCCCACTCCCTCAAGGAGATCGGCAGGAGCATCTGTCTCACCGAGAGGTTCTACAACTGGCAAAACGGCTTCAGGGCAGAAGATGACGACCTGCCGACAAGATTCTTCACCGAGCCCGGCTCCAGCGGCGATGGAATTGAAATCCCCCCCATCGACAGGGAGCGCTTCCTCAAGGAGAGAGGGAAGTATTACCGTATTCGCGGTCTGGCAGATGATGGCAGCTTCCCGGGCAGCCATTTCCTTGACTCTTTTGCCTGATTGACTGCATGATGGAACAGATGACCTATTCGCAGAATTTGCCGCTGCAGCGCAAGGCTCCGGAAATCCTAGCCTGCATGCTGATTATCTCCCTCATCCTCCACGGGGCCATTTGGAGTTGCATCCTCCTCCCCGGGAGGAGCATGGTGCAGGGGAGGGGAGCTCTCTATGTGGACCTCTCCTCCATGACCGCACCATCTCCGCAGCCAGCGCCCTCCAAGCCTGCGGATACTGAGCCGGCCCGGGAGACGGAGCCGCTCCCCGCAGAAGAGAACATCCAGAGTGCAACTGAGAGCGAGGCGATTGAGAGTTCATCAGTGCACTCCACGGATGAGACTGCCGGCAGGCCGGAGGCCCTGCACAGCAACTCCATCGGGCTCGGCATCTCGTCGGGATATTTCGGCAGTTTCGCCGAGGGCGAGAGCCTGAAGCCCGAAATAAGGGAGTACTACTTCGCCCTGATGCGCAGGATCAACGAGGTCTGGTGGAGCAGGAGCGCCGAAAATCCGGCCATGAGGGGGGCGTCGTTCGTTCTTCTCATCGGGAGGGACGGCAAGATCATCTCCTGCGATCCACTGGCTGGTTCCGGCAATCCGGGCAACGACCGCGCACTTCTGCAGATGGTCAGGCTGGCCGAGCCGCTACCACCGTTGCCACAGAGTTTTACCGGCCAGCACTTCACCGCACCGATCCGCTTCGTCCCACCGCTGAACCTTATGCTACCGGGGTTGGCGCGCAGGCCGGTTCCGGGCCACGGTTAGCCCGCCCACTACGGCTGGCTTTTTCTCAGCTTTTCATGTTAGATACTGAAATATCACTACAGGGAGCCAATTATGTACAGACTCAAGATAGTCACCTCCTTTGCCGCTGCACACAATCTCAACAACTACCAGGGTGAGTGCGAAAACCTCCACGGACACAACTGGCGCGTGGAGGTGTCGGTAGTTGCCAGGGAACTGGACAAGGCCGGCCTGGGTATCGATTTCAAGATCCTCAAGGCCCGGACGAAGGATCTTCTCGCCACTCTCGACCATAAATACATCAACGAACTCCCACAGTTTTCCGGCATCTCTCCATCTTCGGAGAACATATCCAGGTACATCTACCAGGAGCTGGGCAAGAATCTGAATGACGGCAACGTCAAGGTCGAGTCCATAACCGTCTGGGAATCTGACTTCGCCTGCGCCAGCTACTATGAAGATTGACCGCGCCAACCTGGCAGAAGTCTTCTCCTCCATCCAGGGCGAAGGGTTGCATATCGGCCGCCGCCAGGTTTTCATCCGCTTCATCGGCTGCAACCTGGCCTGCGAGTACTGCGACACCCATCTTTTCGACAGGGCAGAGGAGTGCCGCCTGGAGACAAATCCAGGGCGGGGGGATTTCTTCACCTTAGCCAATCCCGTCCCCATCTCCAGGGTAACGGATCTCATCGCCGGCTGGCTATCGGGTTGGCCGGGGGTCCATCACTCCATCTCCCTGACCGGGGGTGAACCGCTCCTCCACCTGGAGGTCCTCAGGGAGTGGGTAGTCAAGCTTAAGGGGCTGCTCCCCCTGCACCTGGAGACCAACGGCCTCCTCTACTCGGCACTGGGGTCGATCGTCAGGCATCTTGATTACATCAGCATGGACATAAAGCTCCCCTCCTCGACAGGAGAGGAGACCAACTGGGATCATCACCGCGAGTTTCTCGCCGTCGCCTCAGCTACCGAGATGGCGGTGAAGGTCGTCGTCAACTCCGCCACCCAGCACTGGGAGATCATTCGCGCCGCAGAGATGACCGCCGCCATATCCCGCTCCATACCGTTCATAATCCAGCCGGAGACGGGTCAGGAGCTCTCCCTCAAGATAGGGACCGGAGAGCTCATCGAGCTGCAGGAGCTGGCTAGCGGCACTCTTGACGACGTGCGCATCATCCCCCAGACGCACCGCTTCATCGGGCTTCTCTAAAGGGACGCCCACCTTTCTTGTAAATGCCGCCCGGCCCCCTTGTCGAGCCATTTCACCCAGCTTGGAGCCCCCCGCCAACCGAGATTATTAGCTTTACAATATCCGGCCTATCAGGATATATTTGTAAGCTTGAATATCAAACAAGACAAGATCGCGGAGTAAGCTCCCCTTGTCCCCACAAGAGCCCATGTCCATTAAAAACATTCGCAACTTCTCCATCATCGCCCATATAGATCATGGCAAGTCAACCCTGGCCGACCGTCTGCTTGAGTTCACCGGAGCACTCTCTTCACGGGAAAAGCAGGACCAGTTCCTCGACAAGATGGATCTGGAGAGGGAGCGGGGCATCACCATTAAGGCCCAGACGGTTCGCCTCAGCTACACAGCTGACGACGGCAATGAGTATATCCTCAACCTGATCGATACCCCGGGGCACGTGGACTTCACCTACGAGGTTTCCCGCTCCCTGGCAGCCTGCGAGGGTGGGCTGCTGGTAGTGGACGCATCCCAGGGGGTGGAAGCACAGACACTTGCCAACGTCTACCTGGCCCTGGACAACAACCTGGAGGTCTTCCCGGTCCTCAACAAGATCGATCTGCCGGCAGCCGAGCCGGAGAGGGTCAAGGAGGAGATCGAGGAGATCATAGGCATCGATGCCCACGACGCGGTGCTGGCCAGCGCCAAGGAGGGGATCGGCACCAAGGATATCCTGGAGGAGATTGTCCGGAAGATACCGGCACCCAGCGGCAATCCCGATGCCCAGCTGAAGGCCCTCCTCTTCGACTCATGGTATGACCAGTACCAGGGGGTCATCATCCTGGTGAGAATCTTCGACGGCACCCTGAAGAAGGGGGACAAGATCCTCCTCATGTCCACCAACCGTACCTACGAGGCGCTCAAGGTCGGGGTCTTCGCCCCTTTCATGCGCGAGGTCCAGTCCCTCACCGCCGGCGAGGTCGGTTTCGTCATCGCCGGCATCAAGGAGGTGGCGGACGCCAAGGTCGGCGACACGGTCACCCACTCCCTGACCCACAGCACCAAGCCCTGCAGTCAAGCCCTTGCCGGGTTCAAGGAGGTAAAGCCGATGGTCTTCTCCGGCCTTTACCCCATCGACACCTCCCAGTACGAGCAGCTCAGGGACGCCCTGGCCAAGCTGAAGCTGAATGACTCCTCCTTCACCTACGAGCCGGAGACATCCATCGCCCTCGGCTTCGGCTTCCGCTGCGGTTTCCTCGGCCTGCTGCACATGGAGATCATCCAGGAGCGCCTGGAGCGGGAGTTCAATCTCGATCTGATCACCACCGCGCCGACGGTTGTCTACCGCATCCATAAGACCGACGGGGAGATGATCGAGATCGAGAGCGCCGCCAGGATGCCAGAACCCCAGCACATCGATTTCATCGAGGAGCCGTTCATCCTCGCCCACATCCATGTGCCCAACGAGTTCGTCGGCCCTGTGCTCGCCCTCTGCGAGGAGAAGCGCGGGGTGCAGCGGGAGATCAAGTACCTCACCACGACCCGGGTGATGATCATCTACGAACTGCCGCTTAACGAGATAGTCCTGGACTTCTACGACCGCCTCAAGTCCATCTCCAAGGGGTATGCCTCCCTTGATTACGAGCATCTCGACTACCGGGCCAGCGAGCTGATCAGGATGAACATCCTCATCAACGGCGAGACGGTTGATGCCCTTTCACTAATCATCCACCGGGACAAGGCCTATTTCCGTGGCAGGGAGCTGGTCTCCAAGATGAAGGAGCTGATCCCGAGACAGATGTTTGAGGTGGCCATCCAGGCGGCCATCGGCAACAAGGTGATTGCCAGGGAGACGGTCAAGGCGCTGCGCAAGGACGTTCTGGCAAAGTGCTACGGCGGCGATATCAGCCGCAAGCGCAAGCTCCTGGAGAAGCAGAAGGAAGGGAAGAAGAGGATGAAGAACGTCGGCAACGTCGAGCTTCCACAGGAGGCGTTCCTGGCAATCCTCAAGGTGGAGGAGTAGGCACCCTGGTGTGCCGGCCCTGTCGTACCGATAAATACCTGCAAAGGATCAATCAATGGAAGAGAGCAAAGCAGCCGCTGAGAGTGCGGTGCAGGAACCGGTTACCAGAAAACACATTGTCCGGGAGTATGCCGAATCCATCATAGTTGCCGTCGTTCTGGCCCTGATCATCAGGACATTCATCGTCCAGGCGTTCAAGATACCTTCGGGCTCAATGGAGGATACCCTTCTCATCGGCGATCACCTGCTGGTCTGCAAGTTCATCTACGGCACCAAGATCCCCTTCACCGACAGCAGGATCCTGAAGATCCGCGACCCGAAGCGTGGTGACGTGATCGTCTTCGAGTATCCGGAAGATCCGAGCAAGGACTTCATCAAGCGGGTGGTCGGCCTCCCGGGTGACGTGGTCGAGGGGAGGGACAAGAAGGTTTTCGTCAACGGCAAGCCCTATGAAAACCCCCACGAGATCCACAAGGAGAAGGAGATAATCCCCAAGGCGCAAAATCCTCGGGACAACTTCGGCCCAGTGACCGTGCCGACAGACTCCTACTTCGTCATGGGAGACAACCGTGACCGCTCCTACGACAGCCGCTTCTGGGGCTTTGTCAAGAGCCCGAAGATCAAGGGTCTGGCATTCATCAAATACTGGTCATGGGACAAAGAGAAGTTCAGGGTCCGCCTGAAGAGTATAGGCAGGCTCATAAACTGATGCGGTCACTCTTCCTGCTGTTCATACTCAGCAGCGCTTTTGCCGTACCAGCCATGGCAACCACTGCCCCTGGCGCCGACCAAACTCCCCCTGCCGTCGCCATCCCGACTGACTCGGCAATGGTTCCACAGGTTGTGCAGCCCAAGGTGCCGTCGATCACCCTGGAGGAGCTGAACCGCAAGAGACTGCAGCGGCTGCAGGAGCTCTCCAGAGACCTGCAGGCCGACAGATCCACCATTGCGGAGTTCGATGCCTATCTCAACTGGATGGGTGGAGCCCTGGCAGGTTATTCGAAATACGTGGAGGCAGGTTCGTTCGCCGCTGGTTTCGCCAAGTTCCTCCCGGTGCCGTACGCCGGCCAGGTTGGTCAGGCAACCAAGTTCATATCCCACTTCGCCCTCTCCCTGAGCGCGACATCCATGGCCATCAAGAGCTACATGAACTCGTCCAGGTTTTTTATAGGCGGGGTCGAAGCGCTCGGTACGAATGCCGAGGGGAAGGAGGGGGAGCTGTCCATGCTCACCTTCTACGCGGACCAGCAGCTCTCCCGCGATATGGTCGAGCTGCGTACGAGGCTGGCTTCGGTTTCGGAACTGTCCGGTTCGGCACTCTCTTTTCTCCTCGGGCTGCAGCAGTACCTGGGGAGTACTGATGAGTACTGGCAGAAGACGAAATCCTTCGTCTCCAGGAAGGATGCCGACAAGGGGGATAAGGGTGCAGTTGCCTTGAGTATAGACGGGCTGCGCAGCAAGGCAGAGAGTTTCAACAGTAGGCTTAAGAAATACGAAGCAACTGTGAACAGCACCGTGCCGCGCATCGCTTCACTGGTCGCCTTTGACGAAATTCGCCAGGAGATGGAAGCAAAATCATCCCCCTTAGCAGCCAGGGACGAGATGAAGATGTAACAATAACGGCAGCCTAAAGCTGCCGCATTCAGATAATTAGCAGATACTGCAATGGAGGAGTTTACATGGTCGATGAACTGATGGATGGAGACGAGATGTCTGGTGAGGAGAGTTTTGCCGAGCTGTTTGCCGCTAGCGAGGCGAAATCAGCCCGCCTGAAACCGGGTACGCAGGTCAAGGCGACCGTTCTGCACGTGTCCGGCGAGTGGGTCTTCCTCGACATCGGCCAGAAGGGGGAGGGGGTTCTGGAGCGTCGCGAAGTAAGCGATGCAGAGGGGAACCTGACCGTTTCTCCAGGAGATACCATCACCGCCTGGTTCAGAGGGAGCAACAGGGGGGAACTGCGCTTTACCACCAGAATCGGCGGGACCGGTGCGGCTGACCGCTCCATGCTGGAGGATGCCTGGAGATCGGGTATTCCGGTGGAGGGGAGTGTGGAGAAGGAGGTCAAGGGTGGCTTCGAGGTCAGGATCGGCTCCAGCCGCGCCTTTGCGCCTTACTCGCAGATCTCCCTGCGCCGTGTAGCCGACACCTCTGCGTTCGTCGGCCAGAAACTGCAATTCATTATCACCGAGTATGCTGAAGGTGGGAGGAACATCATCGTCTCCCGCAGGCCTCTCCTTGAGGAGGAGGCTGCCCGTGAACTTGAACAGCTGAAGGAGAGCCTCCAGGTGGGGATGACGGTCAGTGCCACGGTGACCTCCCTGCAGAAATTCGGCGCCTTCGTTCGCGTCGGCGCAATCGAGGGTCTCCTCCCCGTTTCGGAAATCGGCTGGACAAAGGTGCGCGACGTTGCCGACGTCCTATCGGTCGGGGAGGAGATCAGCGTCACCATCAAGCAGCTCGACTGGGAGCAGAAAAGGTTCTCCTTCAGCTTGAAGGACACCATGGTTGACCCTTGGGAGAGCGCTGTGGAGAAGTTCTCCGTCGGCTCTTGCCACAACGGTAAAGTTTCCAAGCTCGCCCAGTTCGGCGCCTTCGTGACACTGGGAGAGGGGGTGGACGGACTGCTGCACATCTCCAAGCTTGGCAAGGGGAAGAGGATCAACCACCCGAAGGATGTCCTGCAAGAAGGGGAGACCGTGGAGGTTGTGGTTGAAGGTGTGGACCGGGAGAGCAGGCGCATATCCTTGGCTTTCGCTGACACTGTTCGCGCCGAGGCAGAAGCAGTTGCCGACATGGCGACCTTCCGCCAGCAGGCATCACAGGCACCGGCCGGCATGGGTACCCTGGGGGACCTGCTCAAGGCGAAGCTGAAGAGATAACCGCTGCCAAACAGCGGTGGCAAAGAGGAGTCTGCATGCTTAAGGCCGTAGTTTTCGATTTCGACGGTATCATAGTAGACAGCGAGCCGATGCATTACCGTGCCTTCCAGAAGGTCTTGGAGCCTCTCGGAGCTGGCTACTCCTGGCAGGAGTATGTCGACCGCTACATGGGATTCGACGACCGGGATGCCTTCAGGGAGGCATTCCGCATGCACGGGCTGCAGCTTGCAGAAGGGAAACTTGCTGATCTTATCGATGCCAAGGCCACCAGTTTCCAGGATGTGATTGCCGACGGAGTCAGGCCATATCCCGGGGTGGTGGAGCTTGTAAAGTCCCTCTCCGGCAGGATCCCCTTGGCGATCTGCAGCGGTGCCCTCCGCTCGGACATCGAGCCTGTGCTGCAGCAGCTGTCCCTCCAGGGGGCATTCGACCTTAAGGTTACTGCCGAGGATGTCCATGCCAGCAAGCCCGATCCGAGCAGTTACATCCTGGCTGTGCAGCGCCTCCAGGGGGCTTTCCCCGGACACGGCATAACTCCTGCCGCTTCCCTGGCAATAGAGGATACCCCTGCAGGGATAATGTCCGCTGTCGGAGCCGGCATGACGGTTCTGGCCGTGACCAACAGCTACCCGGCGGTCGATCTGGTTAAGGCCTCACGCACCGTCGAATCCCTTGCCGGCATCACCATCGAGGATCTGCGCAGTATCGTTGCATGAGAATTTTCCCCGTAGACAGCATCGTCCCACAGCTTATTGCCTCCCTGCATGAACGGTCCGCCGTGATCGTTCATGCCCCCCCCGGCTCCGGCAAGACAACCCGCATACCCCTTACCCTATTGGACGCCCCCTGGCTACAGGGGCAGAAGATAATCATGCTGGAACCCCGCCGGCTGGCGGTTGTTAATTCGGCCCGCTGGATGTCCGCTTCCATCGGAGAAGAGGTGGGAGGTACGGTAGGTTATGCCATCCGCTTCGACAGATGCACCTCATCCCGCACCCGACTGGAGATCGTCACCGAGGGGCTGTTGACCAGACGCCTGCAGTCGGACCCCTCCCTCGATGGTGTCGGCCTGGTAATCTTCGACGAGTTTCACGAGAGGAACCTGCATAGCGACACATCCCTTGCGCTCTGCCTCGACATGCAGAAGGGTCTTCGCCCCGATCTGCGCATCATAATCATGTCGGCAACCCCTGATCTCTCCGTCATCAGGTCGCTCCTCCCAGATGCGGAGCTGTTGTCCTCCACGGGACGGCTCCATCCGGTGGAGATCCGCTATCTAGGCCTTCGGGAGAGTGAGCCCGTGGCAGCTGCGGTAGCGGCAACGACCAGGGCTCTCAAGGAGACCAGCGGCGACATTCTCCTCTTCCTCCCCGGTACCGGCGAGATACGTCGTTGCCTGGCCATGCTGAGGGAAAGGCACTCCGCTGACGATCTTCTCTTCGCTCCCCTTTACGCCGACCTCCCCTTCAAGGAGCAGGAGAAGGCCATTACACCCGGAGAAAAGCGCAAGGTTGTACTGGCGACGAACATCGCCGAAACCAGCCTGACCATTGAAGGTGTAAGGGTGGTCATCGACAGCGGTCTCACCAGGCGCTCCCGTTTCGACCCTGCCACCGGCCTCAACCGCCTCGTTACCGAAAGGGTCTCGCTGGCAGCCGCAACCCAGCGCGCTGGCCGGGCTGGGAGGCTCGCACCCGGCATATGCTACCGCCTCTGGAGCGAACACGAGCAGGCGGGGTTGATACCACATGACCCGGCGGAGATACTTGTCTCCGACCTGAGCGAGCTCATGCTCAACCTGGCCCTCTGGGGTGTCAACGATCCCCGGGAACTCTCCTGGGCAGACCCCCCTCCCGAAGCAGCCACCGCGGAGTCCAGGCGGCTTCTGCAGATGCTGGGTGGGCTCGACTATCGGCTGCGCATAACCCCCTTGGGGAGGAGGATGGCAGCATTCCCCCTCCATCCGCGCCTGGCGAAAATGCTTCTTTGCGGCATCGATCGAGGAGAAGGAGAGATGGCCAGTGACCTGGCGGCAGTCGTTTCCGAGCGGGACTTCATTCGCTTCGCCGCCAAGGAGAAGCCTGCAACCTTCTGCGACCTGAGCGATCGCCTTGAGCTTCTGCAGCTCTGGCGCAGGGATCGGTCGTCTCCGGCACTGCGTGATGTGGATGGCAACCTGCTGCGCAGCGTGGAGCGTCTCTCAGGCCAGCTGCGGCGCATCGCCGGGCTGAAGGTGCCCAGTGATCACTATTCATGCCGGGGAGCAGGAGTGCTGCTTGCCGCAGCATTCCCCGACAGGGTCGCAATGCAGCGCGAACCCTCATCGAAAAGATATATACTGGCCAACGGTCGAGGTGCCCAGCTGAGCCCCCGTAGCGGCGTTTTCGGCAGCCGATTCATCGTTGCCGTCGAACTGGACTGCGGGTGTGGTGCGGAGGGGATTATTTTCATCGCATCCACACTGCAGGAGGGGGAGCTTTTAGAGCTCTTCAGCGATCAGATAATAGTCAGCCGTTCGGTTTACCGGGATGACGCCGGAGGAAGGGTTTTGGCCAGGGAGGAGCGGCGACTCGGCTCCATTCTACTAGAGAGCCGCGCGGTAAGGGCCGAGCCCGCTGACGTGGCTAATGCCGTCATTGAAGGGGTTCGCGCCAGGGGGGACCTGGGGCTCCTCGGGGAAACCTCTGCCTGCCGCCAGTACAGAGCCAGGGTCCGTCTGCTTCGTGAAACCATGGGGGAGAGCGATTGGCCCGATCTATCCGACGAGTCGCTGCTTGCCACCGCAGAGGAGTGGCTTGCCCCGCAGCTGCTTGTCATGGAGAGGCCGGAGAGACTCTCCGGATTCGACCTGTTGCAGGTGCTCAAGGGGATACTGGGGTGGAAGCTGAATTCACTCCTCGACGAGCTGGCGCCAACCGAGCTGCAGGTGCCGTCAGGTTCCCGCATACGCCTGGATTATCTCGCCGAGGGGGGGCCTCTGCTGTCGGTAAAGCTGCAGGAGCTGTTCGGCCTGGCGGATACCCCGACAGTGGCAGCCGGGAGAGTGCCGATTCTGCTCCATCTCCTCTCCCCCGCCGGTCGCCCCATGCAGGTCACCCGCGATCTGCGCAGCTTTTGGGACAGGGTCTATCCAGAGGTTAAAAAGGAGCTCAAGGGGCGCTACCCCAAGCACCCCTGGCCGGACGACCCGTGGAGCGCCACGCCGACAAGACATACAAAGAGACGCCAGCAGGGGTGAACAGCAACTATCTCCTTGCAGGATTTCCTGGAGGCAAGCTAGTATCGACGATAATCTTTATTTCAAAGGGAGAAGCATGCGAGTCTCTATCTTCCGCCGTCTGTGGGTTACGTTTTCCGCCTACGTGATCGGCAGCTATGCATCCTGCCTCAACCGTTTCAGTATTAGCGGCATTGAAAACATCCCGACGAAAGGCGGCGTACTGATCGCCTCCAACCATATCTCGGCCTATGAAACAATATTCCTCCCCTGGGCGGTTATCGGCCGCTTCCCCATGCAGATGCTCTGGGCTCCTGCCAAGGAGGAGCTCTTCCGTAATAGTTTCACCCGCATTCTCTACGGCTCATGGGGAGCTTTCCCTGTCAACCGTGGCAGGGACGTGCGGGCTGGCAAGCGGATCAATGAGCTCCTTGCCACTGAGAAGGTGATGCTCTTCCCCGAGGGGACCCGTCACCGCGACGGTATACTCGGCAAGGGAAACCGCGGGGTGGGGAAGATCATCTACGATACCCGTCCGGCAGTGATACCGACGGCCCTGGTTGGCCTAAATCGCTGGAAATTCCCGGATTTCCGCCGCGAGGGGAAAGTCATCTTCGGCAAGCCGATTGACTTCAGTGACCTCTACCAACTGGAGGATGTCAAGGCCACCCATCAGCTCATAGTCGACCGGGTGATGGCAGGGATTGCCGAACTGCTTCGAGGGGAGGGTGCCTATGTCAACCAAGATTGAAATCTTCTGCGATGGCGCATGCAGCGGCAACCCCGGGCCGGGCGGGTACGGCGTCATCCTTCGTTCCGGCACTACGGTCAAGGAGCTTAGCGGCGCAGCCATTGACACCACCAACAACCGCATGGAGATGACTGCGGCCATAACCGCACTTGAGGCCCTGACGAGGCCATGCAGCGTGGTGCTGACCACCGACTCCCAGTACCTTGTAAAGGGTATGCGTGAGTGGCTTTCCGGCTGGATTCGCAAGGGGTGGATAAACAGCAAGAAAGAGCCGGTACTTAACCGTGACCTGTGGGAGAGGCTCCACGCCCTGTCACAGGTCCACCGGATCGAGTGGTGCTGGATCAAGGGGCATGCCGGCCATGCGGAGAACGAGCGCTGCGACGAGCTGGCACGTCTGGCGATCAAGAAGATGTTGGGGTAGGGATGGAACACTTCATTACGGATGTAAGCGAGCAGCAGATCCGCCAGGAGAAGGATAAGGCGCGGGAGATAAGGAAAAGCCGCTGGTGGAGCGATCGCCTCGCCCGTGGTACCTGCCATTACTGCGGAGGCCGCTTCACTGCGGCAGAGCTCACCATGGATCACATCGTCCCCATAGTCCGCGGCGGCAGGAGTACCAGGGGTAACCTGGTGCCGGCCTGTAAGGATTGCAATAACCGGAAGAAGTATCTTCTCCCCATCGAGTGGGAAGAGTACCTGGGAAACCTTGAGAAGGAGACGCGATGACTGGCAGTGGTAATGGCTTCAAGATGGTCATCTATGATTGCGACGGGGTGATGTTCGACTCCATTGAGGCTAACTTCGCCTTCTACCGCAGGGTTATGGACCACATGGGAATGGTGCTCGACTGGGACGACCCGGACGTGATCAGGATCATCCACACATTCGCCAACCGGGAGGTCATGAACCACTTTTTCAGGGATGAAGCAGAGAGGGAGAGGGCGATCAGTTATGCCGGCTGCATCGACTACCGGAGCCTGATTCCGCTGATGAAAATGGAAGAAGGGTTCAGGGAGACCCTCGATGAACTTCGCGGCAGACTGGGACTGGCGGTATGCACCAACCGCTCGACCTCCATTGATGCAGTGCTCGAGGAGTTCGGCCTAAGCGAATACTTCAGCTTCGTCATGACAGCTGCGAAATCGCCCTTCCCCAAGCCCCATCCCGAGCCGCTGCTAAGGATACTGGGGCATTTCTCCCTCTCTGCCGATGATGTTATCTTCGTCGGAGATTCAGCGGTGGACTCCCAGGCAGCCGCTGCAGCCGGAGTCCCTTTTGTCGCCTACAAGTCTGATCTGCCGGGGATTGCAAGGATCGACAGGCACGAGGATATACTCGGTCTGGTGGGAATCCGCTAGAGTTTGCCCAGCCTTGCTGCGGCGTCGCCGAATCTGGGACAAAGCGCGACTACCTCGGCGAAAAGGCGGCGGGCGGAATCCATGTCTTCTTTCATCTCATGACAGATGGCCAGCTCGTACTTGATGCTGACCATCTCGTCCTCGCCGATGTCCTCCCCATCCAGGAGGGCGCCGAGAATCTCCATCGCCAGGTCAAGATCACCGCAGTCCCGATGGCAAATCCCCTTCAGGAGGAGGGAGTCCACCCTTCTTGCCGTGGATGCGGATGAGACCTCGAATTCGGCGATCGCTTCTTCAAAAAGCCCCATCTCCTTGTACGCCAGTCCCAGGCTGTAATGGGACTCGGCATCCTCCCTGTCGAGATCGCTAGTCTTGAACATCTCCGCCGTAAGCGCCCCAGATGGGGGAGCGCTCTCGTTTTGCAGCAGTCCGAAATCCAGCTCGTCCGCAAACTTCGCCAGTTCGCCAGCCAGGTTGAAGGTTTCCCCCAGCACCTCGGCGGCAGACGGCAAGGGCTCCTCCCCCGCTGCGACTTCGACTGCTGACCCCGGCTCTGCTATCTCCTCCAGTTCCAGCTCCATCTCCAGGGGTTCAAGTTCAAGCTGCAGCTCCTCCAGATCCAGCTCGGGCAGCTCGCCGAGATCAATCTCCACGGCAGGGGGAGGCTCCAGCTCCATCTGGGACTCTGAGGCTGCCGTGGAAAAATCGACCGTCTGCGATCCCAGGTCGCCGAGATCTATCTCCTCCTCCCAGTCATGGGGGTGAGTCTCCTCTTCGACAAGCTCCAGCTCCTCTTCGAGGAGATCGAGTGCCTCTATCTCCTCCAGCTCCTCGATCTCCTCTTCGCCAGGTACCTCTTCAGCTGCCGGAGTGACTTCTGATTCCGGCAGTACGGATAGATCCGTCGGCGGATGGGGTTCAACAGTCGACTCGCAGGGGGGCGCGACCTGGACAGATGCCGGCTCCTCCGCTTTGGCCGGAGGTTCTTCCTTAGCCAGGCGTAGCATTTCCGCCTTTTCGGGGAAAAGAGCGCTCAAGCGTGAGAAGACCTGCTCGTAGCCGAGTTCATCCCCCTTGCTCCTCAGGTCTTCGGCCAGGGAGACGAAGGCTTCGCAGGAGCTTGACTCTTCACCTATGACAAAATGCTTTTCGGCAACACGTAGTCTAATAGCGGTATTGGAGGCATCAAGGGCAAGAAGGCTCTGCAGCACATTCAAAGCCTTGCGGTTTTCACTGTTTTCTTCATATATGCGCAGGGCCGAGTTGTACTCAGCTATGGCATTACCGATCAGGTTCTGCTTTTCATTGAGGGATGCCAGGGTGAGGGATATATCGGCATTGGTTGGTTCAAGCTTCTGTATCTGCTTGTAGACGGCTATTGCTTTAAGATAATGGACTGAATCGATGTAATGCTTTGCCAGGGCGGTATACTCCCTGACTGCGTCACTCTTCCTGTTCACCTTGGCGAGAATTTCAGCATACTTCTGACGGTGGCGAATGTCCCCTGGATCCAAGGCAATGAGTTCCGCATACTCCTCTGCGGCACGCCCGTACTGCCCCTTCTGGATATTCTTTTGCGCGCTTTCAAAGAGTTTGTTCTTGCGTGAACTCAATTTATCACCATGGGAAGACAAGTTGGGTATTACAGCATATTTAAAGCCATGCCCAAGGTCAAGAGATTATTGCCAAACCTCTGCCAACGGGTTGATGGAAGCCCCCTAGGGGAGATCACCTTCGGGAAGGGGTGCGTTGCCCCTGTAGTTTGCCGCAAGTTCCCTGTAGCCTGCTGCTGTCCTCGTCATTTTAGAACGTTCCTCATCCGATAGATTTCTCTTGAATTTTGCCGGCGCTCCCATCCAGAGCGTCCCCTCAGGGACGAAAGTCCCCGGGGTAAGTAGGGAGCCGGCGGCTACCATCGCCCCGCGACAGACCCGGCATCCGTCGAGTATCACGGCATTCATCCCTATGAAGGCCCCATCCTCAATCGTGCAGCCGTGGAGGGTGACTGCATGGCCGACGGTTACGTCGCTCCCTATGTAAAGGGGGTGACCCTCTTCCCCCTTACCCTTGGCGCCGGTAACATGAAGGACGCACATGTCCTGTATGTTGCTGCCCGAACCGATGCGAATCTGATTGACGTCGCCGCGTATCACCGTGTTGTACCAGATACTGCTCTCCTCCCCGACATGGACGTCGCCGATGATGACCGCAGTTTCGGCGACGAAACTGCTCGCATGGACACGCGGCTTGACCCCCCTGTAATCCCTGGTCACGGCATACCCCCTAGAGCCTGATGACCGTTCTCGCCTGAAGCATGCTTTCGGCAATGGTCAGCATGTTGGTGACACCCCCTACGGCCTGCTTCTCCTTGACAGAGAAAAAATCTAGGCAGACTCCGCAGGCTAAGACCTCTGCACCGATAGAGATCAACTTCTGCAGCGCTTCGACCGACTCCCCACCACTCACGGTGAGGAGCACGCCGCTGTTGATGAGGAGTATCTTTTCCGGTGGGTCGCTACTCTCCAGGAGGGAGATAAGGAAATTCTTCATCAGCAGCTTCCCCAGTTCGTCAGGACCGCTCCCCAGGCTGTCGCTGGCAATCAGTATGACTACACCGCCACTGATTGCCGTACCCCTCTCCAGAACGCCAGAGGAGGTTATCTCCAGAGCAAAATAATCACCCATGTCACTCTCTTGCACAGCATACCCTCTTGAGACAGCAAAACGGCTTACGTTCTCCCTTGCAGCGCCGGTATCCACCAACACCCTTAACCCCTTCAGGCCCGACTCCTCAAGACCCTTTTTCACCTGTAACACCGGGGCGGGACAGGAGAGGTGGCGACAGTCCAGTTCACGCATAGGTTTCCTCCTTAGCTACTCTTATTCAATAAAGGAAATATGTCGGCTATGTGTCGTTAAGTCAAATATTTTTACACCGCTTTGGCTGCAAATGAATTGACATGGGTTAATACTCCCACTAAACTGCTTAGATGCATTTTTCCTAAGATAATATGCAGAGACGTAGTTCCAGGGAGGATCGCCAGCGATGGTTGTTGCAAGATTCAAAAAGCAGAGAAAAACTAAATATGCTCTGCTGGGGATGATCCTCGGCATAGGTGCTCCGGTCACCTGGATAATGATCAAGCTGGTCTTCTTCCCGGAACCAAACCAGACGATTTTCACCCAGGCATTCTTTGAACTCACAGGCTCAAAACACAATATACTCCTATATCTCTTCATGGGGATCGGCACCTCTTTAGTCATGGGGGGGCTCGGTTTCTTCATCGGCAAGTCCGGCGATGAACTGAGCGATCGGGCAATAGAGCTTGATGCACTCCACAGGGAGGTAAATGAGCAGAAGGAGCTGTTCGAGAACAGGTATAAGGTTCTTGACAACAACATCAAGAACTTTCACATGATCAGCAGCCGCATCCAGAAGTCCATGGATCTCTCAGAGGTGCTTACCCTCTGCGCAGAGGGGCTCCATGACATTCTCGGCTACGAAAGGGTGAACATCCTTCTTTGCGATGATGCCAGGGAGAATATTCGCTTCGTGATCTCCACCGACTCCGACGTGGATGTTCGCAACGTCACCATCCCACTGGATAGCAGGAGCGGCATCATCTACAAATGCTTTGCGGAGAAGAAACTCTTCATTGTAGACGATATTGCCAGGTATCCTGATGATTATCACTTGAAGCCCCCCTATGACGCCATCAAGGCACTACGCTCCAACAATTTCGTTATCTGCCCCCTGGTGGTCAAGGGTGAGACGATCGGAATTTTCGGTATCGACAACAAATACAGTAAACGCAAGCTGAACGATACGGACGTGGACACGATCAAGCTCTTTGTCGACCAGGCCGCTTCCTCCGTCACCCGCATCAGCCTGTTGCGCGCCATAGATACATTAACACGGGAGCTGGAGAAATCGTTCGCCGAGATCCTGCAACGTCGCGAGTCATACTCGTCCAACATCATCACCCTGGAGGGGGCTGTCTCCTCCCTTTCCTGCAACACCAAGGACATTGCCACTGCGGCGGAGAGCGTCCTGAGATCCGTGGATGAAACCAGCGCCGCGGTCGGCCAGATTTCCGTTGCCATAGAAAACGTCACCAAGAGCCTGGACACCCTCTCCGAGTCTACCTTCAAGTCAGCTTCGGCCATGGAGGAGATCAGTGCCTCCCTGAAGAACGTGGAGCAGAGCGCAGCCCTTTCCCACAAGGTATCGAAACAGGTCAAGGTTCAGGCCGACGAAGGGCGAGCAGTGGTTGAGGAGACGGTTGGGGCTCTGGCAGAGATCCAGAGGGCGGTGGATTTCTCCTACAAGGGGATTCTCAGGCTTTCGGAAAACAGCAGCCGCATAGACAGCATCATCAATGTAATCAACGATATCACCAAGCGAACCAACCTCCTCGCCCTCAATGCGTCCATTATCGCCGCCCAGGCAGGGGAGTACGGCAAGAGCTTCGGCGTTGTGGCTGACGAAATCAGGAATCTGTCCCTGCAGACAGGTCAATCCACCGGCGAAATCACCAACATCATCGAGGAGATTCTCAACGAGTCCAGGGCAGCGGCCGAAAATGTCTCCAAGACGAAGCTTCTCGTGCAGAAGGGGGTGACTCTGGGGAACAATACCGGTAATTCCCTAAACACCATAATCGATAGCGCCAACCAGTCCATGGAGATGACAGAGGAGATCAAAGTTGCCACGCGTGAGCAGGCCCAGAGTGTCGACCTTGTCACCCAGTCCATTGAGGATGTCAGCGCCATGACATCCAAAATCTTCAATGTTTCCAAGGAACAGACCAATGCCACCAGAAGCATCGCCAAGGCCATAATAACCATCAAGCAGATGGCCGAGGAGATGGTCGGTGCCACATCTCAGCAGGTTCGCGGCGGCAAGGAGATCAGGCAGTCGGTGGACAGTGTTGCCCAGATGGTGCACGACATCTTCCAGCATCTGGAGCATCGCAAGGCCGAGAGTTCGACCGTAGTCAAGGAGCTGGAGATCATGCGTGACGTGACCTGAGAGAACAAATTTCTGGACAAACGGTGTTATCCCGTGCTATCTACCGCTTAATGAGGCGGCACGCTACATGAAGCGGAGCCGGACAAGTCTCAGGGTAGACAGATAACATACTGCCTGGATTCAATAATCGGACCGGGACGGAGGGCAATAGCCGGCAACTCAAGGAATATATTTTCACTTGAAGACTAACAAGCGCCTTTCGTATACGAAAAGACGCTTTTTTTATTTGGAGTGACCGTGAGCAAGAAAAAAACCGTGTTGGACATCCAGAAGATGAAAAACGATGGTGAAAAGATCACCATGCTGACCTGCTACGACTACCCCATGGCAAGGATCATGGATGCCTGTGGTATCGATATGATCCTTGTCGGAGACTCAGCAGGTGTGGTCATAGCAGGCCATGACAATACCCTCCCCGTGTCCATGGAAGAGATGATCTACCATACCCGCGCAGTCATGCGCGCCAACCCAAAAGCTCTGGTGGTCAGCGACATGCCTTTCATGTCTTACCAGGTCGACATTGCCGAAGCGCGCAGGAACGCCGGCCGCTTCATCAAGGATGCCGGGGCTGCTGCGGTCAAGGTAGAGGGTGGGGTGAACGTTGCTCCGGTAATCCGCTCCCTGGTAGACATCGATATCCCGGTAGTTGCCCATATAGGGCTGACCCCCCAGTCGATCCATCGCATGGGGGGGTTTCGCGTGCAGGGGAAGAGGGCGGAACAGGCGGAAAAAATCATGGAAGACGCCCTGGCTGTCGAGGCGGCAGGAGCCTTTGCCCTAGTCCTTGAAGGTATTCCCCAGAGTCTGGCGAGACGGATAACGGAATCGGTCTCCATCCCCACCATCGGCATCGGCGCCGGACCACACTGCGATGGCCAGGTGCTGGTCATTCACGACATACTCGGCCTCTGCGAGAAGTACTCTCCCAAGTTCGTCAAGCGCTATGCCGATGTAAGGGAGATTATGTCAGGCGCCGTGCATGCCTACATCGACGATGTGAAGCAGGGGATATTCCCGGGCGAGGAACATAGTTTCAACTAGCTGGACAATTAAACCAACAGTCGAGACATGACATGCAAATCATCGAATCTGTAAATGAAATGCAGCAACTTTCTCTCAAGGCGCGCGGCGAGGGGAGATCAATTGCCCTGGTCCCTACAATGGGATATCTGCACGAAGGCCATGCTTCCCTGTTGAGGGAGGGGCGCAGCCGCTGCGACCTTCTGATAACCAGCATCTTCGTCAACCCGACCCAGTTCGGCGCAGGGGAGGATTTCGAAAAATACCCCCGCGACATGGAGCGGGACATGACCATTGCCGCTGCTGCAGGGGTGGACATCATCTTCGCCCCCAAGGGTGAGGAGATGTACCCGGAAGGTTACCAGAGCTGGGTCAACGTAGACAAGCTAACCCTCCCCCTATGCGGAGCGAGCCGGCCGGGGCACTTCCGCGGCGTGACCACGGTAGTCTGCAAACTGTTCAACATAATCCAGCCCAGCGTAGCCCTTTTCGGCAGAAAAGATTATCAACAGTTGGCCGTCATCCGTCGCATGACCAGCGACCTCAACATGGCGGTGGAAATTATCGGCATGCCGATTGTCCGCGAAGCGGATGGCCTGGCAATGAGCTCCAGAAATGCCTACCTCTCGGCTGAAGAGCGGCAAAAGGCCCTCTGCCTCAACAGGGCCCTGCATGGTGTGCGCTCGGCATTCCGGGGGGGGGAATTGAGCGCCCTGGCCCTGCGTCGCTTGGCAACCGAGATCATAGAGAAGGAGACATCTCCTGTCATCGATTATATCGAGTTACGCGACGGGACGACCCTGGAGGAGGTCGCTACGACCGACGGGAAGACCCTGCTGGCCCTGGCAGTAAGGGTAGGCCGAACCAGGCTGATCGACAACTGCCTCCTCGGAGATGAATGCTGATGCCAAAAGCCAGCGCCAACCTGGAAAACCTCTACCGTATCTTCACCGTCCCAGAGGGGCCTGATTCGACCCTTCGCGCCATTGACCAGGCGATCGCCGACGACGTTGCCGGCTTTCTCCAGACCCATATTGTTGCCATAGAGCGCAACCTGGAGGAGATAGAGGCGGATTTCTCCTCCTGTACCATCCCCGAGGAACCGACCTATGTATCCGACTACACCGAGTTCGTCAAGGAGAACCTGGTGGCCCAGTCGGTACACACGTCAGCTCCAGGCTTCATCGGCCACATGACCTCAGCTCTGCCATACTTCATGCTTCCCATGGCAAGGCTCATGACCGCTCTCAACCAGAACGTGGTCAAGGTTGAGACATCAAAGGCTTTCACCCCCATGGAGCGGCAGGTCCTGGCCATGCTCCACAACCTGGTGTTCCGCAAGCAGGAGGATTTTTACAGCTCCTGGATACATAACAGCCAACATGCCCTCGGTGCCTTCTGCTCCGGTGGGACCATCGCCAACGTTACAGCCCTCTGGGTGGCGCGCAACCGCCTCTTCGCTCCCCGGGGGGATTTCCGCGGCATCGCCCAGGAGGGGCTCTTCAGTGCTCTCCGCAATCGCGGCGCAGAAGGTGTGGCGGTACTTGTCTCGGAGAGAGGGCACTACTCCTTCGGCAAGGCAGCCGACCTCCTCGGTCTCGGCAGGGATAATCTTGTCAAGGTGCGGACAGACAGTGCCAACCGCATCGATATGCAGCAGCTGCGCGAGGAGCACCGTCGCCTCATGGAGCGCAACATCCTCCCCCTGGCATTGGTGGGGATCGCAGGCACAACGGAGACCGGCAACATCGACCCCCTGGATGCCATGGCCGACTTCGCTGCCGAGATAGGTTGCCATTTCCATGTGGATGCTGCCTGGGGCGGCCCGACCCTCTTCTCAAGCCGTCACCGTCACCTTTTGGCTGGAATCCAGCGGGCCGACTCGGTAACCATCGACGCCCACAAGCAGTTATATGTCCCCATGGGGGCGGGGATGGTGATTTTCAAGGATCCTACCGCCATGTCGGCAATCGAGCATCACGCTGCCTATATCCTGCGCCACGGATCAAAGGACCTGGGGAGTCATACCCTTGAGGGGTCGCGACCAGGCATGTCAATGCTTGTCCATGCCGGTTTTTCCATTATTGGCCGCAAGGGGTACGAAATCCTAATCGACATGGGGATCGACAAGGCCAAGTCCTTTGCCGCCATGATCGACAGGCACCCGGATTTCGAGCTCACCAGCGTTCCCGAGCTGAATATCCTCACCTACCGCTACTGTCCGCAGCCCGTGCAGCAGGCACTGGCCATAGCTTCACAAGGGGTGCGGGATGCTATCAATACAATCCTCGACCAGGTCAGCCAGCTGCTGCAGAAGCATCAGCGCGAAGCGGGCAAAACCTTTGTCTCCCGGACGAGACTCCCCATTGCCCGTTACGGCCAGGAGCTTACCGTCCTGCGGGTAGTCCTGGCCAACCCCCTGACAACCGGCGACATACTGGAGGCAATACTTGCCGAGCAGTGCGAGATCGTGCAAGATGCGGAGATCAGGTCACTGCTGCAGCAGATAGAAGAGATCATGGGCAAATATTGAGGAACGAGGAAAAAGCTTGTACTGCTGAAGTGCTTTTATAAAATATCTTCTCGAACCTCGAACCTCGAACCTCGAACCTCGAACCTCGAACCTCGAACCTCGAACCTCTTATGGGCAGAAGACCTCGTCTTTTGCCCATTTGCTTTTGTCTGCTAAAATTAAGACATATTCTCAGCCTTGATTAATCGGAGGGTCAACAATGCAGATAATCGCCGCTTCACACCTGCTGACAATGGCCGGAGATCCGGTTGAAGCCGGAGCAGTGGCAATAGAGGATGGGATTATCGTGGCATGCGGTCCCCTTGCCAACCTGCGCCGCGAGTTTTCCGCGCCTGTGAGCGAATATCCCGGTTGCGCCCTCATGCCGGGCCTTGTTAATGCCCATACTCACCTGGAGCTTACCCATTTCCCCGCATGGCTGCACCGCAAGGACCTGAAATACTCCCCCCGCACCTACGTTGACTGGATTATTCAGGTTATCAAGATTAAGCGCGGTCTGCAGCGCCATGAACTATCAGCCTCACTAGGTGAGGGGCTGGAGATATCCCTCCAAGCGGGAACAACCATGGTCGGGGACATCCTCAGCGACCGATCCCTCCTCTCCTGCTACGGGGGTAGGGGGATTGGCGGCCGCGTCTATCTGGAGCTCATAGGCCAGAACCACTCAATGACCAGGGCACTTCTGGCAGAGGTACTCGAAGCAATAGCTTCCGTTCCCGAACCGTTTCAAGCCGGCCTTGCGCCACACTCTCCCTTTACGGTCAATGAGCATTTCCTCCGTGACATAACGGCTGCAGCACGCCAGAGAGGGTTACCTCTCGCCATGCACCTGGCAGAGTCCCGCGAGGAGAGCACCTTTTTCCAGACTGGGGGGGGTAAGATCGCCAGCGAGCTGTACCCCTTCGTGCAGTGGGATGAGTATATAACGCCTCCCCGCAAGCAGAGCCCAATGGAGTGGTTCGATTCCACAGGACTGCCCGGCGATGACTTCCATGCAGTCCACTGCGTCCAGCTAACCCCTTCCGACGTGCAGATAGTGAAGAGTAGCGGCATGTCGGTGGTCCTCTGCCCGCGCAGCAATGATCGTCTCGACGTGGGACGCGCCCCGGTGCATCTCCTGCGCAGCGGCAATATCCCACTGGCCCTTGGCACCGACTCCCTTGCCAGCAATGACTCCCTCTCCATGTGGGACGAGATGCGCGCCCTCTTGAAACTCCATCCGGGCGAGTTCACTCCGGGCGAAGCCCTGGCCATGGCCACAGTCGGCGGTGCGAGGGCAATCGGGCGCAGCGGCGATGCCGGCACCCTAGAGCCGGGGAAAAGGGGGGACTTGCTCCTGGTTCAGCCGGCCGGCCCCGCTTTCGGCGCCGATCTCCATGGGGAGATACTCTATGGCAGCCGTGTCAAGGGGGTCTGGGTAGGGGGTAGGGAGGCGGTAAGACCTTCCTGAGCTCACATTTGCATTGTGGCAAATGCCTCCTTTTGCTATAAATGAAAAATATGGGTGAAAAGTTGATCTGCAACAACAAGAAGGCGTACCACGACTATTTCATAGAAGAGAAGTACGAGGCGGGGATGGTGCTTACCGGCACCGAGGTGAAGTCCCTGCGCCTGGGAAAGGCCAACCTTAACGACGCCTTCGTACAGATAAGGTCTGGCGAGGCATTTCTCAACAACCTGCACATCTCCCCATACGAATTCGGCAACCGTGAAAACCACGACCCGGACCGCCTGCGTAAGCTTCTCATGCACAAGAAGGAGATTGTCAAGCTCTTCAGCAAGATCAGGGAGCAGGGCTATACGGTCATCCCTTTGAGGCTGTACTTCAAGAACGGCATGGTAAAGGCCGAGATCGGCCTCGCCAAAGGAAAGAAGCTCTACGACAAGCGGGAGGACCTGAAGAAAAAGGACCACAAGCGGGAAGTTGAGCAGGCGATGAAGGCGGGGAGAGTGGGAAAGCAGTGAATAGTAAGAAGCAAAAAGTGAGTAAGTTATAGGAATCACTTGCATAATTAGAAGTTGCTGTACCAGCAAGCCAGGAAGTTGTAAGATAAAAATAGGAAGAGAGAATAGTTATGAAGTGAATATCATTTCACTTTTTACTATTCACTTTTCACTGATTTTAAGGGGGTGTAAAGGTTTCGACGGGGGTAGGAAGCAAAGGTTGCATGCCGGGGATGTGGGTTGGCCCCGTTAACAATCCCACACGGCAATAAATGCCGACAATTACGAATACGCTGTAGCAGCTTAATAACCTGCTACCGTCCGCCTGAGCTCCTCCCGTGGGCAAGGTGCGGACGTCATTTACACGGGATAGTCTCCCCGAATGCCTTTGGCGGGGGGGCGAAATCAAAGGAGGATCGTGGCTTGAGTATCCTGTCCGGTGGAGACGAGGGCTGCTAAATCTTAAATACCGGAACAAGCATGTAGACCCCTTCTGCGTATGACTTTCGGACGCGGGTTCGATTCCCGCCACCTCCACCA
>Ga0209314_10000233_pt1 | contig 24607 bp, 20 predicted proteins | sample I19B2metaG_FD_184146 | JGI IMG/M metagenome (GOLD analysis project Ga0209314, IMG submission 184146) | Lake sediment bacterial and archeal communities from Gulf of Boni, Indonesia to study Microbial Dark Matter (Phase II) - ​I19B2 metaG... | ecosystem: Environmental > Aquatic > Freshwater >... | reverse complement strand
AGTGGAACCTCCCTGAACGATATTAAATTTATCCCGACTTTTGGTTTTCCGGGATAAATTTTCTAGTGAAGGGAGGGTTCCCGAGAAAAAAATTGCTTAATTATTTTTGTGAAATTACTTAAACAGTAAATTCTCTACTTTCTTAATATTTTCAATTCCTTCAATTTCCTGAGCAAATTGTGGTAAGAAGACCAATCCCGGTTTCTCTTGGTAACGTTCTTCAAGAATATTTAAATATTTTTTCTGCATTTCTCTCCGTTCCCGATGAAATTGGCAATTACAGAGTTGGTCAGTAATCACATAGTTAACCAAAATTTTGCTAATATTTATACCAAAATTTTCCAGTTCTTTAACTACACGTTCCGTCTGGTTTACACCTAATGCTTCAGGGATGGTTATTACGATCGCCTGGGTTCTTTTATTTTTTACCATTTCTAAGATTCGCCGGGATAATTTCTGCCAGGAGCGAATTAATTCAAGGGGATTTTTTTCTTCCCCGTGAGTAAGTTTCGCCAATGTCGTTTTTAAGCGCAGATATAATGCTCCTGCTTCATCTAAGTGGTGATAAAATTTTTCCTGTAATTTAAGTAAAGTAAGTGTTCCGCCAGCCGGTGCAGTATCCCAGATAATTATGTCATAAATGTTATTTTCAAAAAGATTAAGCAAATAAGCAAGTGAATATTCTTCATCTATGCCCGGTGCACCGGCAACATAATCAATTATTTCTTTACCTATCGGCAAGAAGGAGGAAATAACCTCGTATACTTCGGGACCAAATTCTTTTTTCCAATTTTCAAGAACAGATTCGTAATCTAATTCTATTGCATCAAGATTTTTTACTTCTTTTATTGAACTAATTTTACCCCGTACATTTTCTTCAAAAATATCCGATAAGGAAGGTGCGGGGTCAGTGGAAAGTAATAAGGTTTTATAGTTGTTAAGTGCGAAATGTAATGCGGTTGCCGCTGCAGAGGTTGTTTTTCCCACACCACCTTTCCCACAAAAAATTACAATTCTTGGTTTCAAATCGTCTAAATATTTTAATCCATCCATCTTATATACACACTGATTACATTCACCCCGCACCTTTGCTCGGAATAGTTATAGTGTCTACGACAACTTTCCTGTGAAATACAATCCTTCTTGGGCAAAGGTGCGGGGCAAGGATTAAGAAGCACAGATTACACAGATAATACTACCGTCTTTAATCGGTGTAATCATTATAAAAAATCTGTGCAATCTTGTGTTAGTTAAAATTGTAACTTGATTGCTTTTTCTATTCCTTTATCACCTAAAATACGGATGAAAAATTCCAAGCCCCAATCAAAATGACATATCCATTCCAATTTCTTACCTAAATACCAGATCCGGAAAAAACCCGTTCCTAATTCTTCACGCCAACGTTTTTCATACTCGTAAAGAGATACCGAGGAGCGTAAATGTTCAACGCAAACCTGACCAGCAATTCTCCCGCAAATCATCGCTGTGGGTATACCTCCGCCGGTTATCGGTAAAACCTGTCCTGCGGCGTCACCGACTAAAAGCAGATTATCTTTTACCGTTTGGGGGGGCGGGCCCCCGGTAGGAACTAAACCAGTGATGAAAGAAAGTGGTTTGCCTTGAGTAACTTTTTTGCTCGCCGGTGAATGACTGATAAAATATTTAAGCAATTTAACTACCGATTCCTCCCCGGAGAAACGTTTTCTTATTCCTACGCCAACATTCGCCCGTTGTTCACCTTTAGGAATAATCCATGCGTATGCACCGGGGGCAATCTTCCCGGTATACATTTCCATCACCAAAGGTTCAATTTTTAAATCACTCATTTCGTATTGCGCAGAAAGGGCGTATTCTTTATTTTTAGGTAACCCAGCGAAATGGGCGACCAGGGAACTCGGACCATCGGCACCAACAATAACTTTTGTCTCGTATGTTCCTTTTTCTGTAATTACTTTATTCTTTTCTAACCTGATAACCTTTTCGCCTGTCTTAATTATTGCACCGGCTTTTTTTGCTTCTTCAACTAAATACTTATCAAACCATTTCCTTTCTACCGTGTAACCCTGGATAGGAAATTCGTAAACTTTCCCATAAGGTGAGAAGACGCGCACACTGGATATATCCTGGGCAATCAGATTTTTTGGGAAAGTAAATATTTCTTTCAGTTCTTGAGCCCGAGGAAAAAAATTTTTTAACTCATTAACTGCCGGAATAAATTCACCGCATCTTACCGGTTCACCAATAAGATTTTTTTTATCCAGGAGAAGAGTTCGCAATCCTCCCTGTGCCGCGTAACGAGCAGTTAAGGAACCAGCAGGACCCGCCCCCACAATTACGACATCGTAAGAAGTGCTCATTTATGACAGAAAGAGAAATCACAAGTTTTTTCTTCAACCGCACGAGCGTGACATTTTTTTGTTCCACACACCTTGTGGTCACCAACACGTTTATACCCTTGTTTCAGATGTCCCTGATGACAGGGTGCGCATTTATCACCGAGTGTTTTCACATGTTTAGGATGGTTAGCTTTTATCTTTTTTTCTTTGCCTTTTAAGATTTCCATATTCGCGTGACATTCAGGACGGGAACAATGCAAAGTCAGATCCATTTTTTGGTAATCTTTATGGCAATGCGCACAATTCTTTAAGTCAGTATGACAGAGGATACAAGTTTTATGCTCGGGACGCAATGAACGACCAAGAGGGTCACCATCACCACCGTGGGCAACACCACGATGACAGGGCATGCATTCAAATTTTTCATTGATAATCTTTGCCATCAGTTCCGTATGTTCGGGATGGTTAACGATAATTTTCTCTTCTTTAATTTCACTGACTTTCGGATGACATCCCGGACGCGCGCAGTGAACCGGATTAAAGGCTTCTAAGGGAAGATGATATGCTCCGGCTAACTGGTAATAAACCGAAAACAGTCCTCCTATCTTTGCCTTAAGGAAACCGATTAAACCCGGTTCTGAATGGCAAGCCATACATTCGTGATGATGCTTAATCTCCGGATTCTTTTTGGAACTGTGCGGAGTAGCGGTCCAAGTCTTGTAAGCCGGCCCCATCGTATTCTTGCAGAAACCACAAAAATGCGCGGTACAAGTATACTTAATCGCACCGTAACTAAGAGCAATAATCGCAATGATAATGACTAAAATCACTAAACCGGTCCTTTTTTTTGCCATTTATTTTTCACCTCCTTTCTTTTTCTCTCTTTTTTAAATTCACCGACCATTCTGCCCAAACTCTCACCAATTTTTGGTAATCTACCTGCACCAAAAATAAGCAAAATTATGAAAATAATTAGAATAAGTTCCATAAAATATCGCAAAGACGCAAAAGAGACTTATTTAGCGGAGATTGTTAAGGTTTTTCAACAATCTCATTCTATTACCAGAGAGGAAAAATCAGCAATTTTTAGATACAAATTTACAATATTTTTGAGTAAACCCAAGCGATTATTACGCAATTTTTCATCTTCAGTCATCACTAAAACCTGATCAAAAAATTGGTCAATCGGTGTCCTCAAAAAAACTATCTTCTTTAAAGTTTCCTCATAATCTTTCTTCTCAAGTAAGATTTTAACTTCTCCGCTAAGTTGAGAAAATTTTTGCCAGAGTTCTTTTTCTGCTGACTCTTGAAGGAGTTCTTCTCTCATTTCTAACTCTTCAACTCTAAACCCTGTTTTCCTTGCCTGGTCTAAAATATTTGCTGCCCGTTTAAAAGAAATTACTAAAGGTTCGAAATCCGGTAACTGACGAATTTTTTGTAAAGCATGCGTACGAGCGAAAGTTGCTGGGATATCATTGCAACCAACCTTAAGAACAGCATTAATTTCATCGTAACGAATTTTTTCTTCAGTAAGTAAAGTTTCCAGACGACTACGGAAAAATTCAAATAAATTATTTATTGCTGTTTGTTTTTCTGAATTTGTTTGCAGGCTAAGGGGGAGTAAACTCCAAGTTTGATTGATTAAATCAGTTAAGGGGATTGACCAATTTTTCTCTTTTAGAATTCGTAAAATTGCACTTGCTTGCCGACGCAAACCATAAGGGTCAGCGCTACCAGTAGGAATTAGTCCGATTGCAAAATCGCCAACTAAAGTATCTAATTTATCCACCAAGCTAACCACTGCTGATTCCGGTGTCTCAGGCAGTTTATCTTCATTGGTCAGTGGCCAGTAATGCTCTTCAATACCATAGGCAGCCTTTTCTTCTTCCCCGTCAGCAAGAGCATAAATCCGTCCGATTACACCTTGCAATTCAGGATATTCTTTCACCATTTCGGTTACTAAATCCGCTTTTGTAAGATGAGAGATCCTCTGGACAATTTTTAATTTTTCATTTTCAATTTTTAATTTCTCAGCAAGCCAATCTGCTAATTCGGCTATTCGTTTGCTTTTATCATAAAGTGTACCGAGTCGCTCGTGAAATATTACACTTTTTAATTTTTCTCTCTTTTCTTCTAAGGAAGTTTTCCTGTCCTGGTCAAAGAAAAATTGAGCGTCAGTTAACCTTGCTTCTAAAACTCGCTGATATCCTTCTTGCACAATTTCTAAATGTTCAGAGATACCATTGCGGATACCTATAAAATAAGGTAGTAAATTACCTTCCTTATCAAGGAGTGGAAAAAACTTTTGTTTTTTTACGAGACAGGTAATTAAAATTTCGCGCGGTAAAGTGAGAAATTGAGAAGAAAATTTGCCCAGCACTGCGGTAGGATATTCAACTAAATAAGTTACTTCGTCTAAAAGTAAATTATCAAAGGAAACTTCACCACCAGTTTTTTTTGCAATCTGGGTAGCAAGTTTTTTAATTACTTCCTTGCGTTCTTTTTGGTCAACCAGAACATAAGCGTTACGCAACAGAGGCAAATAGCGTGTCGGCGTAGGAATTTCAATTTTTTTTCGTAATATTGGGAAAAGACCATAAGTATGCTTTCCCGAATTTACTCCCGCAAGACTAAATTTTATTACTTTGTTCCCGTGTAAGGCTAAAAGATGGCGGATCGGGCGAATGAAACGCACTTTCGTTTCTTCCCAAATCATCGTTTTTGGGAAAGAAAGAGAAACGATAATTTGAATAAAAATTTCAGGTAAAATTTTTTCGCTTGCCTGTCCCTCTTCACGAATCCGTAAGCAGACATATTCTCCTTTCTCCATCTTTTTTCGAGTTAATGATTCAACCGGAAGACCATAATTCTGGGCAAAACCTATTGCTGGCGGGAGGGGGCGTCCTGCGGAATCATAAGCAATATTTACCGCTGGACCAATTATTTCTTGAATTAAATCGTCCTGCTTTTCGGCTAAACCTTCAACATAAAGAGTCAAACGGCGAGGAGTAGCGTAGGTATAAATCTTTTTGTGCTTAATCCTTTTTTCAGTAAAGATTTTTTCAGCAACTTCCGCTAATTCTTCTCGGATTTGTTCCAGATAAAGAGCGGGAATTTCTTCAGTACCGATTTCTAAAAGTGCATCTTTGACCATCTTCTTAGACGCGGATTACCGCAGATCAACTACCGGATTACCACAGATTTATCCGTGATTATCCGGACTTTCATCCGTGGTAATCTGTGTTTGTAGATATTGTTCGGCAACCTGACGGGCGAGATTTCTTACCCGCAAGATATAGGTTGTCCGCTCGCTGGTACCAAGTGCCCCACGTGCTTCTAAAAGGTTAAAGGTATGTGAGCATTTAAGAACATAATCATATGCTGGCAGAACAAGATTTTGATCTAACAATTTCTGACATTCTTTTTCATATTTTTCAAAAAGTAAAGAGAGAAGTTCGGTATTTGCTTCTTCAAAGTTATAGCGCGAAAATTGAATTTCATCCTGACGATGGATCTCAGCGTAAGTTATCCCCGGGGCCCAGAGAATTTCAAAAACATTATCTTTTTTTTGCGAAAATAAAGCCAATCTTTCCAAACCATAGGTAATTTCTACACTGATGGGTTCTAAATCAATGCCACCGATTTGTTGAAAATAAGTAAACTGGGTAATTTCCATACCGTCAAGCCATACTTCCCAGCCTAATCCCCAGGCGCCAAGGGTTGGGCTTTCCCAGTCATCTTCAACAAACTTAAGGTCATGATGCCGAGCGTCTAATCCAATTGCCGCTAAACTGGAAATGTATGTTTTTTGAATATTTTTTGGTGTGGGTTTAATAATCACCTGATACTGATAATAATGCTGGAGGCGGTTAGGATTTTCCGCATAGCGTCCATCGGTAGGACGACGGGAAGGTTCAACATAAGCGCAAGCCCAGGGCTTTGGTCCAAGACAACGTAAAAAAGTTGCCGGGTTAAATGTTCCGGCACCCTTTTCAATATCATAAGGCTGAAGAATAATACAACCTTGTTTTGCCCAAAATTTTTCTAAGGTGAAAATAATCTCCTGTAAAGTCAAACCAAAATCACCTCTTTATTTCTCAATGGAGGGTATCCTCTCAAAGTCGTGCTCAATAAGGGGATAATCAAGGACTTCGTCCGTCGCAAGTCCCGACCCCCTCTTCGTCGGTCAGCAACCCTTTATTGCGTTCATCCCGATAAATCGGGATTCACTGTCATCCCCTTAAGAAGAATTTTCACTTGGACATTCCGTTAGTCGGAGACGAACTCGCTGTCACCTCCTTAAGAGGAATCTTCGTTCTGAGAGATTTATATTCATCAGAAATTTCGCCAACAATTTCTTCAACTAAATCTTCAATTGTTATTATACCGCAAGTTTGCTTCTTTTCATTCCTCACAATCGCTAAATGGTAATGTCCCCGTCTGAATTCACGTAGTAATTCGTTAACTTTATTATTTTCAAAAACAAAATATGCTGGACGAATTAAATCGGTAATTAAAAAAAGACCAGCATTGTGTAAAGTATACAACAAATCCTTAGCATAGATTATTCCAACAATATTGTCAAGACTATCTTTATACACTGGCACACGGGAATAGCCGGAATGAGCAACTTTAAGGATAATTTTTTCTCGTGGTTCATTAAGATTTACGGCAAAAATTTTTTCTCTGGGAATCATCACTTGACCGACGGATTTCTGAGCGAAATCTAAAATCCTTCCGAGGATTAGTCGCACTTCCCTGCGAAAAACTCTTTCCATTTCCCGGCTCTGCAGAAGTAATTTAAACTCGCGAGGGGTAATGAAAGGAACTTCTTTAGATAATCTTTTCCCAAAAGGAGCAATAAAAATATTGGCTAAAGTGACAAAAAAAGTAACCAGCGGACGAAGAAGAAGAACAAAAAAATAGAGAAAAGGTACGGAGTAAAGAACAACCTTCTCACCTTGTAATCTTCCATAAATCTTCGGTATAATCTCACCCAAAAAAATAATCATCAGAAGTGCCAATAAAGGAAAGATTAACGATAACCAATGTCCCGGAATCGGTCCTTCCCAAAGTGGGACAAGGTCAAAAGCAAGCGAACTGGCTAAGACAATTATCCCAATATTCACTAAGTTATTACCAATGAGGATTGCGGTTAAGATACGATTTGGCTCCTTTTGCCAGAGAAGTAAACCCGGCACCAAAATTCGGTATTTATGGCGCAAGGTGCGTAAATTGTGTGCCGATAAACTGGTGAGGGCTATCTCACTACAGGAAAAAAAGGCGCTTAAGGAAAGAAAAAAGAAACAAAGAAATATTTTTATTGTGAAAAACATTTATCTTCTGCCCCTTAAATCATACTCATCTAAAATTTCACCAACTATTTCTTCTAAAATATCCTCTAAAGTGACCAGACCAATAGAATGTTTCTCAGCGTCAACAACGATGAAAAGATGAACTCTCCCTTTTTTAAATTCTTCAAGGAGTTCACTTACCTTTTTCTCCTTGAAAATAAAATTCACCGGACGAATAATTTTCTCTACCGATATCTTCTCTTTTTTTTGCCAGAGAGAAAGCAAATCTTTAACATAAATGTAGCCAATGATATTTTCTTTATTTTCCCGATATATTGGTATCCGTGTTCGTCCTCTTTCAATTAAATGGTCAATAAATAAACTTGGCTCTTCACTAATATCTAAAGAGTCAACTTTCTCCCAAGGGGTCATAATTTGTTCAATTTTTAATTCGCACAGTTCTACTGTTTTCGTGAGCATTACACCAGTTTCATCATCAACTGCTTTTTCTTCAAGAATATCGCGAATAAGAATCTTGATTTCTTCCCGAGTAAGCAAAGACGAAGAAGGAAGAATTGAACGAAAAAATTTTTGGGTTAAGTAATTTACCAGATAATTAAGTGGAGTAAAAATTCTTAAAAATAAAGTCAGTAAATAAGGACTTAGAGAAGCAATTCTTTCCGGATAATGCCGAGCAAGTGTTTTCGGGGTAATCTCACCAAAAACGATAATTATCAGGGTTACCATTAACCAGGTACTAACTTCTACTAATTCTCTATTCAGTGAAGAGAAAGTGTTTAGAGCAGTATAGGTAGCGATGCTGGAAAAGAGAGCATTCACGATATTGTTTCCAACTAATATTGTAGTGAGTAAATGTTGAGGTTGAGTTAGCCAGAGTTCAAAAAAATGGCTAAATTTCTGCTTTTCATGGCTAAGTTTTTTAACTTTGAACTTAGACAGGGAAACCAAAGCTGTTTCGGAAAGAGAAAAAAAACTGCTTAAGGATAGAAGAACGAGAAGGATGATTACCACTTTTATTTAGAACAATTTGATTACAGTGATTTCTTAAAAAACGATTACAGCGATTGACGAGGATGACTTTATCTCTGTAATCGGTGTCTTTATCGCCGTAATCAAAGATTGTTGGGTTTTTCAATAATCTCTTGAAAAGAAATTTTTCAGAATTTTTTCCTGTATTTGCCACATTTTTTTGCGTTCTTTTTTGTCTTTATCACGGTATCCTAAACAATGAAGCACGCCATGGAGCGCTAAACGGGTAATTTCTTGGTTTAAACTTTGTTGATATTCTTTTGCTTGGGCGAGCGCACGTTCAACAGAAATAAAAATATCGGCTTCGCTTGGGGAATAGGGGAAAGTCAATACATCGGTTGGTAAGTTTACATTACGATAACGTTGGTTCAGTTCCTGGATTTGTTGGTCATCAACAAAAATTACAGTAAACCAAAAATTTTTTTTCTTCGTCTCTCCCTGGAGTTGCTGAAGAGCATAACCCACTGCTGCACTAATCTCTTTTTTTAAATCTCTAAATTCAGTTTCAAGATATTGGGACTGGTTATAAACCTGGGCAACTACTCCCGGGGATGTTCTCTTTCCCATTCTTCATAAGCACGGATTATCCGTTTTACCAACTCGTGACGGATAACATCAACTTCAGTAAAATAAATAAATTTAATTCCTGGCACACCTTTAAGAATTTCCTGAGTCAAAACCAAGCCAGAATGTTTCTTATTTCCCAAATCAATCTGGGTAATATCGCCAGTAATTACGGTTTGCGAATCAAATCCTAAACGGGTAAGAAACATTTTCATCTGCTCAAAAGTGGTATTCTGCGCTTCGTCAAGGATAATAAAAGCGTTATCCAAGGTTCTTCCCCGCATATAGGCCAAAGGGATAATTTCTACAATATCCTCTTCCCTAAACTCCTGGAATCTTTCCGGTCCCAGCATTATATAAAAAGCATCATATAACGGTTTTAAATAGGGGTCAACTTTTTCATAAAAAGTCCCCGGTAGAAAACCCAATTTTTCCCCTGCTTCCACTACTGGACGGGTAAGAATAATCCGTGAAATTTTATTTCTTTCTAAAGCTGCCAAAGCGCTGGCAACGGCTAAATATGTTTTTCCTGTACCCGCTGGACCAATGGCGACGACAAAATCGTATTTTTTTATCGCTTCAATATATTTCTTTTGTTGTTCAGTTTTGGGAACGATTGGCTTCCCCCGTTCAGTCACATAGACAACATTTTCTTCGGAAAATTTCTCTATCGCCAATTCTTTTAATTCAAACGGTGCACCCTGTTTTAATTTTTCCCGCATTTCTTGAATTGCCTGAGAGGCCCCCCTTACCTTTTTCTCGTTACCCCGAATTGTGAGCGTATTTGAACGAGCAAAAATTTCTACCCCAAAATTTTTTTCTAAATAATGCAAGTTCTTATCGTAAGGACCGAAAAGTTTTACCGCCTCTTCAACACTACTTAATTCAATTTTTTTGGTTACCATTATCTTAAAAATGATTACACAGATTGTTAAAGATGATTACAGAGATTTACTTCATCTTTTATCTGCGGAATCTGCGTCGGACTTTTTCTGCGTAATCTGCGTTCTAAGAGAAAGTTCGCGTAACTGTCTTTCGGTTACTTCCGCCGGGGCACCGGTCAAGGGACAAATTGCTTTCTGTGTCTTGGGAAAGGCAATCGTATCGCGAATTGAATCTTCACCGCAAATTAGGGCAACTAAACGGTCTAAACCCAGGGCGATACCTCCGTGTGGTGGTGCACCATATTCTAATGCTTCTAAAAGAAAACCAAACCTTTCCTTTGCTTCTTCTTGAGGAATCTGCAAAAGGGTAAAAATTTTTTCTTGTAATTCCCGCTGATGAATACGGATACTCCCTCCACCAATTTCCTCACCGTTTAAAATTAAATCGTAAGCACGCGCACGAATCTTCTCAATTAAAACTGGAAATTGGGAATCTGTAATCTGTAATTTGTAATTTGTAATTTCAGAAATTAGAGGTAAGTTCTCCTCTTTCGGAGCGGTGAACGGATGATGGCGAGAAACCCAGCGTTTTTCTTCATCCGAATATTCAAAAAGAGGAAATTCGGTAATCCAGGCAAAAGCAAACTCATTCCCGCCTGTCGGCGAGACAGGTGCTTTCTTATCCGCACGGATATCCGGTTTACCCCGCTCCTGCGCGCAGAGGCGGGGTTTATCAGTTCCATATTCTGCAATTGCTTCTTCATATTTCAAGCGAACAAAAGGAAGACTTATTTCCTGCCCAAGCACTTCTCGAAAAACCCCGGCTAACATTCTTTCAACCAAATCGTAAATATCTTCCTCATCAACAAAACTTGCTTCTAAATCAATTTGGGTGAATTCCGGTTGTCGGTCAGCACGCAAATCCTCATCACGGAAACAACGGACAATCTGGAAATATTTTTCTATCCCACCACACATAAGGATTTGTTTAAAAAGTTGGGGTGACTGGGGTAAAGCATAAAATTTACCGGGGTTAAGCCGAGAAGGAACAAGAAAATCTCTTGCCCCTTCTGGTGTGGATTTAGTCAAGAAAGGTGTCTCAATTTCAAGAAATCCTTCCTCAGTTAAAAAATTGCGTATACCCTGACAGACCTTATGCCGGAGGGTTAAATTTTTTTGTAACCGCTCACGGCGTAAATCTAAATAGCGATATTTTAATCTTACCTCTTCGCTAACCTGAGCAAATTCAGAAATTTCAAACGGTGGTGTTTTCGCTTGATTTAAAATTTCAATTTTTTCAGCCGAAATTTCAATTTCGCCGGTAGGAAGGTTTGGATTAACCGTCCCTAAAGGACGTTCTTTTACTTTACCTTCAATGCTTAGGACATATTCGTTACCCAAATTTTTTGCCGTATCAAATTCTTTAAATTCGGGGTTAAAAACAATCTGCACTACTCCCGAACGGTCACGTAAATCAAGAAAAAGTAAACCTCCGTGGTCACGTCTACTGTCTACCCAACCACAAAGTTTAACCTTTTCTCCAATATTTATTTTCCGCAAATTACCGCAATAATGTGTCCTTTTCATCTTTTCACTACACGAATTCACGCGAATTGACCATACGAATGTTCACGAATATAGAAGTTTTATTCGTGTCATTCGTGAATTCATTATTCGTGTTTATTCGTGATTTAGTAAAAATAGTTTATCAAAATCGGTGGGAAAAGTCAACCCCGCCCCTTTGCTCAGGATACTTACGAGAAGAGCAAAAAATTCTTACCGCAGAACCGATAAATTCCCGGGCAAAGGGGCGGGGTCTATTCTTTCTCTAACTCAACGTTCCAGTAGGCTTGGTCAATAAACTTTTGCCAGGAAGTTTTGGTTTTAATGGCGAGACGGAAAACTAAAGAACAGGAACCCCACCATTTGGGTTTAGTGGGTTTAATTAATAATTTCATTCTTGCTTCTTTAGGTAACTGGTTAGATTTTTTCAAATTGCAGGAGACACAAGCAGTAACTACATTTGTCCAGTCAGTTTTACCACCCCGACTGCGGGGAGTAATATGATCAAGGTTAAGTTCACTGGAAGGAAATTTTTTGCCACAGTAACAGCAATGGTATCGGTAATGTTCGTAAATATTTCGTCGGGTAAATTTTACTTCATTATCCGGCAGTTTATCGTAAAATTTTAAAGCAATAACTTCGGGAATGGCAATACGAAATGTAGGTGTATGCACAAAACCGTTAGGGTGGTCTTTAATGTATTGAGAAAGTTCACGCCAATCTTCAAAATTGTAAGTGCGATATTCTTCGTCAACAACCTGAGCGCGGTCCAAATAAACAAGGGTGAGCGCTCTTCTCCAGTCAGTAATCTGAATTGCAGAAAATTTACGATTTAATACTAAAACATCGTTCATCGCTATTGTTTAGAGTTGAAAGTTTAAGGTTGAAAGTCCAACGTTTAGAAGGTCCAGAAATTAAACAATTTTAGAAAAGAAAAAAAAATTTGTCAAGACCGGATTAGAAAATCCATTCTCTTTTAAGTTTTTCTTCTTTCAAGACGGAAAAAATTTTTTGCCGTATATTTTCTGGGAGGAGAGAATTATTTTTTAACTTAGTTAACACTTCAAGTAAGGTTCTTTTCACTCCAAAATCGGATTCGGAAAGTATACCTAATAAAAGTTCCACTGTTTCGGAATTACCAATTTCTGCCAGGGCTAATACTGTATTCAGACGCACGGCTGGATTATCATGTTTAAGCGTCTGTTTTAAGGATCTTAGGGCTAACTCCGAGTTAAACTGGTAAAGGGAAATTGCTGCTTTAATCATTCGCTGCCTTGCCTCCTGCAAACTTGCCGGTTCATCTTCAAATTTTTCTCCTTTCAATTCTAAAAGTATTTTTTCCTGTTGTTGCAGTAATAAAGTTTGCTCTACTGTTTTTGTTCTCTTTTTCGGCATAATTTTTTTTAGTTCGGTATTAAAATCAACCCTAAGTTTCTCTAAACCAATTTTTAAACTTCTCTCCAGGCTTTCTTTCCCTTCTTCCAAGGATTTCATTTCTATTATATTTCTCTTTTTTATTTCTTCGTTTAGCTGTTGAATTTTTTCCTCAAAGGATTGGCTTGCTGAATAAATATCCATTTTTAACCTACGTAGAGTAGAATTGATAACACTCAAGAAAAGCAAAAGAAGAAAAAGAGACAATCCAGCAATTGCGCCTAAATATAAAACCTGCTTCTTAGATAATTTACTTTCACCTACTGGAAGGTAAAGCACCTTTTCTTTGGTGATAACTTTTTCTTGAGGTTCTGGTTTTCGAACTATCTCTTTTTTTTCTTTAGTAGCCTCGGATTCAACTTGGACTTTTTCTATCTTCTTCTCCAGAAGAGATTGAACTTCACCGGCAGGAGGTCGGGAAGGTTTCTCAAGAAGACTTTTGCTCAATTGATAAAGTTCATTGATTTCTTTATTTTCCGGGGCAAGTTTTTTTGCTTTTTCCAAATAGTTATAAGCCAAAAGGTAATTATGTTTGAGGTAATGATATTCACCCGCTTCAAAGAGGACTTTCACTAAAAAATTTTTAATTTTTTCATTCCCAGGTTCCAGTTCTAACGCTTTTTCCAAATTTTCTACCGCCTTACTAAAGTTACCTCGTAAATATTCCTCGGTAGCGGCATTAAAATATATCTCTACTTTAGGATTTGCTTGGGCAAACACAGTTATTTGGTTGAGCAAACAGAAAAAAATAATAAGATAGGTAATCATTTCTTAATCACCTTGTCAGAGGGATAAAATTCCAAGACTGTCTGCAATCGTCGTAAAATGGTAACCGCTTCTTTTTCCTCGGGATTAAGTTTAATTACCGCAAAGAATTCTTCCTTCGCTTGTTGATATTTCTTTTCTTGAAGATAAGTTTGTCCTTGAGCAAGATGATAAAGAATTTGTGCTTTTTCATAATTCGGTTGGTATTGAAGTGATTTTTTTACTTCTTCTAAACTACGCAGATATAATTTTTGCCGATAGAAATCTTCCGCACGGAAATAAAACTTTTGTGCCAATTCTTTACGTTGTTGTTCATCAATTTCGGTTAACAAATTTTTTGCTTCTTGGTTTTCCGGGTCAAGGGATAAAACTTTTTCCAATTCCTTACGGGCAGAAGAATAATTTTTTTCTCGCAGATATCTCTGTGTATAAATGAACGCCGTAGCAATCTCTTGTTCCTTCTTAAATTGTTCCTGCTCTTTTGCTATTTTCTCCCTTTCTTTCTTTAAACTTTCTTGATATACTTTTTTTTCTTTCTCAAGGATTTCTTTTTCTTCTTTAACCCGTTTTTCTTCTTCTGTAGGAAGGAAACCGTAACGGTAGCGAATACTGAATCGATGAGTTAAGCCAAGACGATGTACGCTTAAAGCATAATCAAAATTAAAATTGTGTGTCTCTAAACCAAACCCGGTAGTCAATTCTTTAAAACTCACTCCCGCACGAAGCGAAAATAAGCGATGAATTTTATATTCCATACCAGTTGACCAGCAGAAAGGTTTATTTTCGCCAGTAAGGTTAATAATGGTTACATCGGTTACCCAAAATAGACGATTTTTAAAATAAGGAAAGGCAAAGCCAAATTTAAGATTTAAAGGAAAATGTTCTTTTTCTTCACATAAACGGAGAACCGGAGGAAGAAGATTCTGCAAATTTAGTCCATAAATTTTACCGTTAGCTGAGTAATATTTAAATCCAAGATCAATACCTACACCACGGGTAGAAAAATTAGCAATCTCCTGATTAACAATTTTTAAATTTATTCCGGCATCAATCCGCGAATTTAACTCCTGAGCATAGGTAATAAAAAAAACATTTTCTGATTCACGAAATTTATCTCCCGTATACCCGAAATTGTCAGTTTTTTCAATTTCTGCTGACTGCAGAGTAACCAGACCTATACCGAATATATTTTTATCGCTTAAAGGATAAACAAACCCCAAAGAACCATAGTTAGTATGCAAAAATAAAGGTGCGTAAAGGAAAGAGGTCTCAATAGCGTAAATTTGGACTAATCCAGCAGGGTTCCAGTAAGCACCATTAGCATCATTGGAGAGAGCCGTGTAAGTATTGGCTAAACCCGCAGCCCGTGCGTTAGCGGTGAAAGTAGTAAGGTATTCACCCGGGAAACCAGCAGTTCCTTTCTTTTGCCAGAAAGGCAGTTCCAGTGAAAAGCAGGAAGTAGAAAGTAGTAAGTAGGAAGTAGTAAGTAAAGAGAAGATAATCTTTTTTCCGCCCGAGGCGGACTTCACTTCGTTTCGCATTTTTTTCTCGGTGTAGTCCGCGGATCTTTATCTGTGTAATCTGCGCTTAAGGTTTTTTCTGTGTAATCTGCGGTTACTTAATCTGCGGTCTCCGCGGTTAACAGTTGTTCAATTTTTTCTAAAAGTATTTTTATTGGAAACGGCTTCTCCAAAAAGTCGTTAATTGGTGCTTCTTGGTTTAGAAGAAATAAGTCACGTAATTGTCCCCTTCCGGTAATTACAATTACCGGTATATCGTGAGTCTCCTGGTGTTGTTTTAAATGCAAATTAACCGAATAACCGTCAGTTTTGGGCATCATTATGTCTAAAAGAATTAAATCCGGTTTCTCTTTTTCTGTAATTTCTAAGGCCATCTTTCCATCATAAGCAGAAAAAATTTGATAACCCTCTTCTTCTAATGCCATTTTCAAAAGAAAGACCGTATCTTCTTCATCGTCTACAATTAAAATTTTCTTCTTTTTTTCCATCTTTTTCCTCCTTGCAAACACGAATTCACACGAATTAACTGCACGAATTAACACGAATTTTTATTCGTGGACATTCGTAATTTTTTTATTCGTGAGCATTTGTGTCTATTTAATTACTGCAATGAGACGAAGCATTTTTCTTTCTTCACCACCCGCCGATTTGGCGGGACGAGCAAAAATTGCACACAAGTATGCACCGTTAGCAACAATCATCCCCGAATCATTTTTTCCATCCCAGAATTCTACATTGGGACCGCCGGACGCCCCTTTACCTTGAGCGTTCTCTTTAACCCAGACTAAATCCCCAACTAAATTGTAAATTCGTATTGTCACAATACTCTCTTCAGGAAGGTAATATTCAATCCTCGTTTTTCTCCCTCCACCGGGAGTAAAGGGATTGGGATAATTTTTCACTTCGGAAAGGTAAACCGGCGCCGGGGAATAACCAAGTAAAGAAAATACCGCTTTTGGGCAGTTCGCCACGGCTATAACTTTTTTTTCTTTCCGGTTAACTTCCTGAGAAGAAGTTGCTAATTTCCAGAAATTACTCGTCTCACCTTCTTCTAAATTACAAACCCGCAAATTTTCTACCGCTATTCTTGTTCCGTCAAAATAGCCATCATTATTTTCGTCAGAATAACGGAATAAAGTTTTTATTTTTACCCCCCGGGGGTAAAGTAGATTATTGTTTTTATCGTAAATACCGATCCGATAAGCGTAATTGTAAATTGTTCGGGTCAGGGAATCGGTTAAACTTCTTTGGTTAGCCCAAGAAAGCGGTGGATAGTCCTGGGCATAAATTTTATCAATTCTTAAGTAACCATTTTCGGGTAAACCCTCCAAAACTTCAGCGTGAACTAAAAAATCAAAACTATCAACTTTTCCCCGGCTGGTGCTGAAAAAGAAATTCATTTCCTTGCCCCAGGTCTCCGAACCAAAAGGGTCAACCGCTTTTACTTTCCAATAGTAAGTTTTTTCTTCTTCTAACGGTTCGGGAGGGAACCAGTAATTATCCGACAAATTTTTTATTTCTTTTCTTGTTGCAAAACTACTCTCAGTTGAATACCAGAGGGTATAAGTGACTATATCTTCCGGATTAGGGTCAATTGCTCTTTCCCACTGGAAAAAAATAACCAACGGATTTAAATAAATCCCTGCGGAGGGAAAAATTAAGGAGAAAGATTGTGGTGCAAAGTTTTGATTGTTAATCGCAAAAGATGCCTTGGTAGTATCTTCACTCCCTAACCCACCGTTATCCGTAACTTTTATTTTTAAACGGTAGTTGATACCATTGGGATATTTTGCTGTTTTTAAAAGGTAAGAAGATTGATTGAAAACTTCGTCAATTCGCCAGGTCCAATTTGCTCCGTTATCCGAAGAAAGAAAAATTTCAAATTGATGCGTATCTCCACCATTAGGGTCAGAATAGGTCCATTTTAGATTAACTTCACCGGAAAGAATTTCTCCGCCTAAAGGGTAAACTATGCTAATCTCTGGTGATTCGTTCCTATTCTCAATAGTAAAATTACTATCTGAATAATCTTCACCACTTAATCCACGTTTATCGGTAGCAATAACTTTTATCCGGTTAAGATTTCCATTTGTTGCCTGGCGAGTATCCCAGAGATAAAAAGTTGTCCCGTTAGGCAAACCACTGGTAACCAAAAGTGAATAATTGTTTCCGTTGTCCGGGGAAAGATAAATTGCGAAATTGTGTGTATCCCCGGGATTAGGGTCAGAATATGTCCAGGAAATTTGTTGGGAACCTTGCCAGATTTCACTACCGTTAGGAGAAAGGAGATTAACTGTTGGAGGAGCATTGGTAAATGCATGAGGACAGTTAGAAAAACCTGACCAGTTCCCCGCTTCATCAGCAGTCCAGAGTCTTATGTAGTAAGTTGTTCCATCCGTTAAATCCTTTATCACCGTTGAGACCGTTTGTCCGGGGGAAACGCCGGAGGTGGAAATGGTAACTTGAGCATTTGCCGTTGACCAAATTACTTCTGTAAACTTTGAATTTTGAATTTTGAATTTTGAACCCATTGGCAAAATGCCAGTGTTGCCATCATCACCGGAATTTGTCCAGGTAAGTTCAACTGTGCCATTTTCTGGACCGATATTGGCAACCAAATCGGTTACCTCTGCCGGAGGCGTCGTATCAACCCAGAAAGTATAAACATCTGACCATTGGCTATTTAAAGCACTATCTTTAGCCCGTACCCGCCAGTACCATTTCCCTTCAAAAAGTGAGGTAAACGGTTCAGTTGAACTGCGCGGTAAAGATTCGCTAATTCCACTAAGATCAATATCCGGGGAAGCAAAACTTGTCTCTCTATCAACCTGGAGTTGGTAAGTAAGTTTATCCCCATCATCGTCAGTGGCGTTATTCCAAGAATACGAGGGAGTTAAATCGTTAATACTGCTATTATTTAGTGGTGAATAAGGAGATGGTGAATAGGGATCACGATTATAGTGAACCGTAAAAGAATCTAAAATCGGGCTGTTGGGAGGTTGGGTAGTATTGAAATAAGCCTTAAATTTGAGATAGCGCTGGTTTTGGTGTCCTGACCAAATTGGTAATGGTGTGCCGGCATAAATATAAAAAGTATCACTTGTCCCGTCATAGCCTTTAAATTCTGTCCACTCATATCTATTAACAGAAGTGGCAATTTGGAATTTAAGTTCAGTATTTTCTGCCTGTGCTCCAGGCGAAATTACAAAATTATCCCAGGTTAAAATGGTATTAAAGGGAACATCAAAAACCGGCGAAATGTATGTACCGTTTGGACGAAAGAGATAACCCCAAGTATCCTGATATTCACTTACTTGTTGCCCGCCAAAAAGGTATACCTTATTAAAATCCGCTGTATAAATTAAACCGTGACCGAATCGTTTCTCCGGTGAAGAAAGAGGAAAAACCTGTCGCCATTGATTATTGGTCAAGTCATAAAACCAGGTATCTTCGTAAACCGAGGCACCGAGACCCCCAAAAAGCACCGCCACTTGGTTAAATGAGTCGTATGCTAAATTAGTGCTCCTCTTTGAAGGCGATAGGGAAGGGTTTTTATTTACCCAATCATTTGTGAGGAGGTTATAAACCCAGGTATCGGAAAGATAATCTGACCCGCTATACCCGCCAAAAAGGACGATTTTCTCTTGTTCGGGGATGTAGGCCATCCCGGCACTATCCCTTGCTGAGGGTAAATTCGGAGGAGTGAGTTTAGTCCAAGAAGAGGAATTAGTGTCAAATATATATTTCCAAGTTTCACTGGAACGAATGAGAGGGCTGTAGCCACCAAAAAGAATTAAGGTATTATTCCCGATGGAAACCGCACTGCTTGCCGCCCGGGAACTTGGTAAAACCGTATATATTGCTTGCTTACTCCAGGAATTAGTTAGAAAATCGTATACCCAGGTATCATTAAAATATTCTTCTTGTGAATTTTTTCCACCAAAAAGTAGAGTCTTACCGTTGCCAAGATAAACAAAAACATGTCCGTAACGCGGGGAAGGGGAAGTGGTAGGAAATTTTTGTTCCCAGAAGTTAGTCTCAGGATTATATATCCAGGTATCACTTAAATCCTGATTCCCAGACAACCCACCAAAAAGAATAATTTTCTTATTTTCTGAATCATAAGCCAGAGGTGTATATTTACGTGCTTGAGGAAGATTGTATGGATTAAGACTAACCCAGTTATTCAACAATTTCAACACTGCTGACAGTCCTTGACCTTCAATCTGCACATTGTTTCTTTGACCGTAAATAAATTCTGAATCAGCAGTTAAAGTTGAAGAGCTACCTGCCCAAGAGAGAGGCAGTGTAAAGTTCAAAGTGTAAAGAGTAAAACTAACTACTAAAAACAAATGAAAGAAGGAAAATTTTCTCATTGCCTAACTACCTTCCTGAATCACTGAATCCGCTGGTCTCATATTGGCAAAACAAAAGTGAACCGGCTACCCTTACCGAGTTCGCTCTTGACCCAGATTTTTCCCTGGTGTTTTTCCACAATATGTTTGGCAATGGCTAAGCCGAGACCAAAACCACCGCTTTCCCGAGTCAAAGAAGTGTCAGCGCGATAAAATTTCTCAAAAATTTTTTCTTGTTCTTCTTGAGCAATACCAATACCGGTATCTTTAACGCTCACCTCAAGAAATTCCTTCCTCTCTCCGGTTACCCTTGCCTCAAGAGTAACTTTCCCTCCCTGAGGAGTAAATTTAATTGCATTCCCAATTAAATTCTCCAGGACTTGGTGTATTCGCTCGCGGTCAGCGTTAATTTCCTTCACTTCCGGCGAGATGTGTGGTGTGAGATGAATATTTTTTTTCTCGGCTAAAAGACGAAAAGATTCTACAATCTCTTTAACTAATTCTGGGAAATAAAATTTCTTTAATTCAATCTGGAATAAACCGGCTTCAATTTGGGCAAAATCAAGAATTTCCTTAACTAATTTTTCCATCCTTTCTGTACTTTTATTTAAAATTTCTAAAAGTTTATTTTTTCGTTCTTCATTCTCAATTTTTTCTTTTAAAATTAAATCTAAGGCGGCACGAAAATTCATCAACGGTGTCCGTAACTCATGGGATACTGTAGTTATAAAATCGCTTTTTAAATGGTCCAATTTTTGCAATTCAAAATATGCGTTTTTCAATAATGAATAGGCACGTATATTTTCAATAGTTACCGCAGCTTCGTTAGCAAAAATAGTTAAAAGCCTTAATTCTCGTTCGGTAAAAAAACTATCCTTAAGTGTATTCAAATTGATTACCCCAATTATTTTTTTCCGGAAAAATAAAGGGATGGAAATTGCTGATTTAATTTCTAAGCGTGATTTTAAATCTTTAAACCGTGGATCGTTTTTTAAACCATTGATTAAAAGCACTGGTTCCTGATGGGCAACTACCCAACCGGAGATTCTTTCCCCAACTTTTACCAGTTCTTCATAGGCTTCTTTTTCCAGACCAATACCAACTTCTACCGAAAGAGTCTGCGTCTTCTCATCAAATAACATAATTGACCCTGCGTCAGCATTTAAGACTTCACAAGCACTTTTCAAGATTGCGTAAAGGATTTCCTTTGTTGGCGTTGACGAAACTATTATCTGTGTAGTCTCGTATAAGGCTCTAATTTCGCGCAATTCTTTTACTTCTCCAGCAAGACGTTGTTTTTCAAGACAATGTCCAATGGTAGCGTATAATTTATCAATCTCAAAAGGTTTAAGGATATAATCAAAAGCACCTTCCTTCATTGCTTCTACTGCTGATTCAATATCTCCGCAGGCAGTAATAATTATCACTTCGCTTGGGGGATAAATCTTTTTTACTTGCCGTAATAAACTTAATCCACCAATTCCAGGCATACGTAAATCAACCAAAAGAAGGTTAAATTTTGCTTCCTTAAGTTTATCCAGAGCAATTTTCCCATTTTCTGCTGTTTCCACAAAATAATTCTTTTTTTCTAAGACACGTCTACAAAAAGAACGAATTGCTTCTTCGTCATCAACAACTAAAATTTTTTCTTCAGCCATTTTTTCCTCCTTCTACTCACGAATTGACACGAATTTTTATTCGCGGACATTCGTAATTTTTTTTATTCGTGTGCATTCGTGTTTTGTTTATCTGCGGACATCTGCGTTTTCTTCATCTGTCACCTCTTCGGTGACCTCATCGGTCACCTGCCGAAGAGGCGTGGTGACCCACCGTTGAGGTGGGCGGCAGTCTGCGTCATCGGTAATTGGACAATAATTTTTGTTCCTTTGCCCAAACCTTCTGATTGAGCAAGAATTGTTCCTCCGTGCCGACGAACAATTTCATAACTTATAGATAGACCTAATCCGCTTCCTTTCCCCCTTGTGCTAAAAAAAGGTTCAAAAATACGGGTTAGGTTTTTCTTTTCTATCCCCACACCGCTATCCTGAAAAGAAATTTCTATATATTCAGATATTTCTTTTTGTTTTAAACCGGTGCTAATCGTTAGCCTGCCTCCTTGCGACATCGCCTGGACAGCGTTAAGAAAAATATTGACAAATACTTCTTCAATCTGTGTTAAACTCACCCGAACTAAAGGTAAATTTTCTTGATAATTCTTTACAATGGTAATCCCGGACATTCCAATTTGGTGTTTGGTTAAATCTAACACTCTTTCAATTACCTGATTAATGTTTTGAAAAGCAAAACTGTATTCTTTCTGGCGGGAAAATTCAAGCAAATTTGAGACAATCCGCCGGCAACGTTGAGCGGCTTCTTCAATTTCTTTTGCCTCGGTATAAGTGTCTCCACCTTTTGGTAATTCGCTTAAAAGTAACTGGACATCCCCAAGAATAACTTGTAAAGGATTATTTAATTCATGAGCAACACTGGCAGTTAATTCACCAAGCGAAATCAATTTTGCTACCTGGGTGGGATATGTCTGACGGGCTTCTTTAAAGGCAGCTAGTCCCCGGGCAACAATGAGAATAGCAACAATTTTGCCATTCTTATTTTTTACTATCCGTGTATTAAATACTATTGGGATTTTTTCATCCTTTTTGTTTATCAAACCGGACTCATAGTTTCCAATCGTCTTTTGAGTAAGAACTCTTTCTACCAAGTTATCTTCAGAAAAAATTAGTTCCACTGGTTTACCGAGCAACTCCTCCTCTTGATAGCCGGATATATCAAGTAAAAAACGGTTAACCAGTTGGATATTCCCTTGCGGACTAACCAATAAAAGAAAAACTGGCAAGTTCTCAAGAATTAGTTCTAAAAAACCAAAAGTAATTTCTTCTTTCTCCATTTTTATTCCTCCTTAAGGAGTAATTTTTCTACCGATTTCATTAAGTCAACTATATCAAAAGGTTTGGCTAAATAAGCGTTAGCACCAGAAGCGATAATTTTTTCTTTTGTTTCTGGTGAATCGTAAGCGGTAATTGCCAAAATTTTTGTTTTTTCCAAACGTGCATCCAGACGAATTTTTTGGCAGAGTTCAAAACCATCTATCCCCGGGAGGCGTAAATCCAAAATTACCAAATCCGGTAGAGAGTCACTTAATTTTTTCCCTCCTGAAAAACCATCATCGGCAGTTTCAATTTCACAATCCAAATTCATTTTTTTCAATGCCCGGATACAGAAAGATTGTATTTTTGGTTCATCATCAATAATCAAAATTTTCTTTTTTTCGCTCCACTCCGGTGGCAAGGGCAAATGATACTTTTTCATGAATTCAACCAAATCATCTTTCTTAATTCGGCGATGCCCGCCTGGGGTGCGATAAGCAGGTAGTAAACCTTTTCCCACCCAATCAATTACTGTACTTAAGTCAACACGGCAAATTTTGCCTGCCTCATAAGTTGTAAAAATTTCTTTCTCCATTTCTAACCTCCCCATTTTTTCTGAAAAATCTAATTATTCAAATTATTCCAATCTATAGTATATTCAAAAATTTTCTTTTGTCAAGGCTTTTTTTCTAGCGCAAAATCGCTAAAACGCCAAAAAAATTTTTGCGCTTTTGTGGAGATTCTTCTTTGGCGATTTGGCGTGAAAAAGAAGTGCCGCCAGGGGGATTTGAACCCCCGATCTCCGCCTTGAGAGGGCGGCGTCCTCAACCCCTAGACGATGGCGGCGAGTTGGTGCGGGTAAACAGGGTGGCGGGTGTTTATTATAAAAGGGAGGGTTCTTTATCCGAAGGTAAAGGTTTAGTTTCCTCTATTGAAACAATTTTATCCTGAAGACGAACTAATTTTTTTTCTGCTTCCTCAAATTTACTTCGGGCATTGATTAAATGTTTGCCAAGAAGTAAAAAATCTTCTTTGAAATAGTTAAAATCACTCTCTAAACGTGATAAATGATCAACTATTGTCTGGACATTTTTTTCAATCTGGAATCCTTTGAGCCCTAAGACAATTGCCTGTAAATAGGCGTAGAAACTGTTCGGTGAGACTGGGATAACTTTCTTGCTTAAAGCATATTCACTAACACTTTTTTGTTCTCCTGAGGATTCATCTTTTATTACCATTTCGTAGTAAATATTTTCCGCCGGAATATACATTAAAGCAAAATTAAAAGTGCCTTCATCAGGAAGGATATATTTTTCAGCAATGTTATCAATGTGCACTTTTACATCGCTAAGAAATTTTTTTCGTTGTATTTTTCTTTCCTCCTCAGTTTTACTTTCAAGTAATTTTTTAAAATTTTCTAAAGGGAATTTTGCATCCACGGGAACCAATCCTCCGGCTAATTTGATTACTGCGTCCACGCTCTCCCCCGACCTAAACCGATACTGAAGGATATAAAATTCTTGGGGTAAAATTTGTTTCAAAAATTCACTCAGGAAAAGTTCACCGAAACCGCCACGCAATTTCGGTGCACGGAAAATATCTTCGAGGCTCTTAATATCTTTAGTAATTTCATAAATTCGCTGATTCGCTTGAGACAATTCACCAAGGTGACGTTGAATTTCTCCAAAAGTATGGGTTGCGCTATCCAGACGCTGACCAATATTTTGGTTAGCCGATTGCAAAATTTGCACATTCTCTTTCAATCTTTCATTTAATGCTAAAGTGAAATGATTAAAATTTTCGTTCATCTGCAACCGTAAATTATCAATTTGTTGTTGCATCAAGGCTAATGAATCTCTTGCCTGCTCTTGTTTCAATTTTTGCATTTGATAAACATTCCAAGAGACAACTAAGACTAAAACTAAAAGAACAATTATTCCTGAAATCCATTCCATTT
>Ga0209314_10000230_pt1 | contig 24723 bp, 19 predicted proteins | sample I19B2metaG_FD_184146 | JGI IMG/M metagenome (GOLD analysis project Ga0209314, IMG submission 184146) | Lake sediment bacterial and archeal communities from Gulf of Boni, Indonesia to study Microbial Dark Matter (Phase II) - ​I19B2 metaG... | ecosystem: Environmental > Aquatic > Freshwater >... | reverse complement strand
ACCGGGATCCTTGACCTCCGAAACAATGCACCCTATGAGCTCTCAGGGGGGCAGCAGCAGCGTGCTGCCATCGCGGGGGTCTTGGCAATGCGCCCCAGCGTCATTATTCTCGACGAACCCACATCGTTCCTAGACCCAAAGTCTGCCGTAGAAATAGTGGGAGTCATAGCTAGACTGAATCGGGAGCTGCACCTCACAACCCTCCTCGTCGAACATAGGCTTGACATTGTGTCAAGGCACGCGAGCCGAGTAATCGTAATGGACAAGGGACAGATTGCCCTCGACGGTTCCCCATCAGAGATTTTCGATGAAAGAGCGAGACTCATCGGCATTGGTCTGCCGCGAGTCACAATGTTATTCCATCTTCTGCGCCGCGATGGATTTCCTCTGCCAAAGAACCCCATCACAGTCCAGCAAGCCGCTGACGAACTCGGGAGGTTCTTGGGTGGATGATTAAGGCAGAAAGGGTCTGCTTCAACTATCCTGGCGGTCACGAAGTCCTACACGAGGTGAGCCTGGAGATCAAGGATGGCGAATTCGTAGCCATAATGGGTGAGAACGGGGCCGGGAAGACCACCTTGGTAAAGATGTTCAATGGACTCTTGAAACCAACCCAAGGGAGAGTATATGTTGACGGAGTGGACACACGCGACAAATCCGTGGCTCAACTTTCCAAGGACGTCGGCCTGATTTTTCAAAATCCAGATCACCAACTATTCGCTGAGACTGTTAACGAAGAGTTGGCTTTCTCCCTCAGAAACTTCGGTTTCAAAGAAGACGTTATCCAGCGCAGAGTAGCTAGAATTCTCAAGGTTCTCGACCTAGACCGCTATGAGAAATCTTCTCCATTCATTCTGAGCGGAGGAGAGAGAAAGAGGGTTGCCTTGGCTGCGATCCTCGTTTGGGATCCGAGGCACGTAATCATGGATGAACCGACCATCGGTCAGGACTACCTTCAGAAGGACCGGCTCAGGAACTTTATCGTTCAGCTTGTCTCTCAAGGCAAGAGTGTTGTAATCGTAACGCATGACGTAGAGTTTGTAGCGGAGGGGAAACCTCGCGTGGTCCTCCTTTCGCGCGGTCGCATCATCGCCGACGGCCCCGCAACCAAGATCCTCACAGATCATGCTATCGTTGAACAGGCTTCGCTGACAATGCCTCAAATCGCCACCCTCATGAAGATGGTGGAAGGTGTATCAGCTCCTTCCGAGATCATAGATGTCTATTCTGCCAGAGACTTCCTAGCTGGAAAATTAAGAGAAACCGTTCAAGCGCGGACGCTTTCTCCGGAGCGGTGACGCTGGTTTGTCTTTAAGGTTTGTTGAGGGATTCAAGTTCACCCGGATGGACAGTCCGATCCACAGACTCGATCCACGAGCTAAATTCATCCTCACACTGGGCTTCTTTGCCGCTTCACTGATGTTCACACATATCTATGCATTGATAGTCATATTTGTCGCGCAAATTCCTGGAATCCTGCTGGCGAAGACGATCAGTCGTTGGATACGTTCGATGCGCGGCGGGCTCTTCTTCGGATTCTTCATATTCATAATGAACATAATCTTCGGAACCCCACTCGTATCCTCGATCGCCTTCACAATCCGTTTCTTCAACATCATGTCGTCCTTCTCGTTCTTTTTCATGACAACATCAGCTGACGACTTAGGACTGGCACTAGAACAGATCCACGTGCCCTACTCAATCTCATTCACATTCACAACGGCGGTAAGACTTGTCCCAACGATGGCGATAGACGCGCAGACCGTCGTCGATGCTCAACGCTCCAGGGGACTTGAACTCGACAAGGGGAACTTCGTCAAACGAGTCCGCAACTACATCCCCATTCTGATCCCTCTTATCATCTCAGCTATTCGTCGAAGCGTAGAACTCGCTGAAGCATTGGAATCCAGGGCCTTCGGAGCAACCGAAAACAGAACAGCAATAGTATCCCTGAAGATGCGTGCGGCCGACTACTTAGTAATCCTGGCAAGTGTACTCGGCTTGGCCTTCGCGATCTACGTATACTTCTACGTTCAACTCCCGATTTTGATGATTCCCATCCAAATACCGCGCCTTTTCTAATCAGTATTGCCTCCCATCCTGCACGTGGGCGAAGGCTGGTCCAGAATGACAATCCCAACAATTGCGGTCGATATCCGTGAGGCCGCGTCTGGAATCCCGCGGCTCTTGCAGAAGAAAGGCATCTACATCCAGATGAAAAGTCTTGATGTAGGGGATTACATCGTCGGAACTCATGCAGTTGAGCGAAAGACCGTCCGAGACTTCATAACCTCACTTTACGGAGGGCGATTGTTCGAACAAGCTAGGCGAATATCTGAATCCTATGAGGCGTTCCTTCTTGTCGTGGAAGGTGACATCCAAGAAGTATTGGCTGATCTCAAGAATCCCAGAGTTTACTGGGGAACACTGGTGGCTCTGGCTATCAATTTCAACTTCAAGGTGTTCTTCACGCTCGATCGGGAACAGACAACGGACCTCTTGTATGTGCTAGCTAAGAGAACCTATGGTAAAGCTAGGACCGTTAGGCCATTGTTAGTCAAGAAGCCGCGGATGGCGGGCACCAGAGACTGGCAGCTTTCTGTGCTGGAAAACCTGCCAACAATCGGCCCGAAGCTCGCGGACAAGCTACTTGCCTCTTTTGGTTCACTTCGCAACGTATTTCGCGCCTCCGTCAATGAGCTTGGCGTCAAGGGCGGGATAGGCTTCGTGCGTGCCAAAAGAATCCAAGAAGTGCTTGACGCTGAATACCAAGCCGAGAAGCACGCGCAGACACGACTAGTCTAAACGCCATTTGATCGGCTGAATTCACTGCCATGAACTCAAATACGCTGCCTGTTCTTCGGTGAACCTGTCGACTTCTATTCCATGGCTTTCAAGCCATAATGCTGCGATTTCCCTATCGATCTCCACCGGCACATTGTAGACCTTTGCTTCAAGCTTACCTCGGTTTCTCAGCAAATATTCGGCTGCCAGAGCCTGATTCGCGAAGCTCATATCCATGACCTCTGCAGGATGCCCATCAGCTACGGCCAAGTTCACCAAGCGGCCCTCGGCGAGAAGGCATATGCGTCTCCCATCTCTCATTCTGAATTCTTCCACATTCTGCCTGGCCACTCGAACCGCCACAGCGCTATCGTGAAGCGCTTTCACATCTATCTCGACATCGAAGTGCCCGGCATTTGTCAATATAGCTCCATCTTTCATCAGCTGGAAATGCTCAGAAGTTATGATGCCCTTGCACCCCGTCGCGGTGATGAAGAGATCGCCAAGTTTCGCCGCTTCTTTCATTTTCATCACCTCATAGCCTTGCATGGCGGCCTCCAAGGCTCTGACTGGGTCGACTTCCGTGACAATGACCCTGGAGCCAAGCCCTTTAGCTCTCAGGGCGATACCGCGTCCAACCCAGCCATAGCCAGCGACAACCAGGGTCTTGCCTGCTAGCAGGAGGTTTGTGGCTCGCATAATCCCTTCGAGCGCAGACTGCCCTGTCCCATGCTGACTATCGAAGAGGAATTTTGTGAAGGCATCATTCACCGCTATCACCGGGATCTTTAACGACCCATCCTTCTCCATCGCCCGATAGCGACGAACCCCCGTAGTGGTCTCTTCACAGGCTCCGATAACTTGACGCAAGAGGTCCTTCTTCTCAGTGTGAACAGCAACTGAGAGCTCCGCTCCGTCATCAATCAATATCTGTGGCTTGTGGCTGAGAACGTCAACGAGGTTGTTATGATGCTCCTCCGCGGTAACCCCTCTCCAAGCGTAGACATTCACACCCGACTCCGCAAGAGCAGCTGATACGTCATCCTGTGTTGATAGAGGATTACTGCCCGTAATCGCCACTAAAGCCCCGGCAGCATGGAACGTTTGCGCCAGCACAGCCGTCTTCATTTCCAGGTGAATGCACATTCCGATCGATATTCCCTTGAAGCGTTGTTCCTTCTCGAAACGAGAGCGTATTCTTCCCAAAACGGGCATGTGATCCCGTGCCCAATCGATTTTCAGACGACCCTGCGGGGCTAAAGCCAGGTCTCTTATCTTACTCATTACCATGGCTCTTTCCATTCTTATTTACAGATTCGACCGGGTAAGTTAAAACCGTTAGCATGGGATATCAGGAGGCAAGGATACAATCTTGAGTAATCTCGCCTCGATAACTAGGGCCAATTTTCTGCCGTTAACTCTCGTCATCATATTCGCCGGTCTTGGTGCTTCATCCTATTCGCACATGAAATTCAATTCAGTCGATGCCGCGCTGGCACTAATCGGAGGCCTGTTGACTCATGCTTCGGTAAACGCCTACAACAATTACTTCGATTACAGTTCCAGAATCGACGAGCGCACGACAAAGACGCCGTTTAGCGGCGGGGTCGAGACACTGGTCAAAGGGCAGATGAAGCCCTCTCAGGCGTTTGCCGTAGCAACATTATGTCTCATCGGAGCTGGACTGGTAGGAATTTACTTTCTACTCCGTCTATTCTATGCTCTATTGCCCTTCATATTGTACGGGGTTTTCATAATACTCCTGTACACGCCTCTCCTCTCGAAGATTCATGGGCTGAGTGAATTCGTTGCTGGGTCTGGGTTCGGCCTCATGGGATTGGGAGCCTACGTTACTCAAGCAGGGGTTGTGGATGCAGCGGGAATAACAGTGTTCGTTCCAGTCACGATATTAGTTGCTCTCCTCCTTTTCCTAAACGAATTCCCCGACGCCGAAGTTGACAAGGCAGCCGGCAGGCGACACTTGGTCATACTTCTCGGAAAGAAGACGTCAGCAAAGGTTTACGTAGCGGGCCTCGCAGCAACCTACCTTTCTATTCTTCTAGCCGTTGTATCACAAGCCGCACCTTTCGCGGTATTGGGATCTCTAGTAACTCTTCCAATGGCGTTCAAGGCCGGTCGAAGAGTGCTTCTGAACTATGATCGGACTAACGAGCTAGTACCCGCGCTAGGATTGAATGTCGTCGTAATACTATCAACAATTCTACTCTTGGGCGTGGGTTTCGTAATGGCGCCGTACGTTTGAAAATGACCAAGGCCGCACCCAACGTGTTCGCGCTAACGTTTGCCTTTTAACTTGACAAATCATTCCTTCACTGGAACTGGATTTGGCTACGCTGCTCATCAAGAACTGTGACTGGATCGTAACGCAGAATTCCTCGCGGCAAATTCTTCGAAATGCATCAATTCTCGTCGAAAACAGCCGGATAACAAGAATCGGCAGAGTAGGTGCAGCCTCAGCTGATGTTGAGATTGATGGGATAGGCAAGATTGCTCTACCAGGCCTCATCAACGCTCACACTCATCTATCAATGACGCTCTTCCGCGGGTACGCCGACGACATGCAGCTTCAAGAGTGGTTGGAGAAGAAGATCTGGCCACTTGAGGCTAGGCTGACCGGCGAGGCCTGCTACTACGGTGCGCTCCTAGGCTCAGCTGAAATGATCATGTCTGGCACAACAACCTTCGTGGATATGTACTTCCACATGGAAGACGTTGCGAAGGCTGTGGTTGAATCTGGGCTCAGAGGATTCCTGGCGTACGGAATCATAGATCTATTCGACAAAACAAAGGCGCAGCTGGAATATTCAAAGGCCGAGAAGTTCTTCAGCTACGTTAGGGACCTCGCCAACCCCAGGGTTAGGTTCGTTCTTGGACCTCACGCACCCTACACATGCTCCGCTGAGACCCTCCTTTGGTCGAAGGAGTTCGCGGAGAGGAATGCAGCACTGGTACACATTCACCTCGCCGAAACTAGAAAAGAGCAAGCCGATTCTCAGAAGCAGCATGGTATGCGTGTTGTTGAATACTTAGATAAGATTGGAGCGCTCTCGAAGAACATGCTTGCCGCGCATTGCGTTTGGCTTACGAAGACTGAGGTGAAACTTCTCGCAAACGCCGGAGTTCGCGTGGCTCACTGCCCTGTTTCAAACATGAAGCTCGCCAGTGGCGGCGTCGCCCCATTGCCCGAGATGTTTGAAGTTGGCCTGCCGGTTGGGTTAGGAACGGATGGAGCTGCAAGCAACAATAGCCTCGACATGTTCGATACTATGAAGATCTGCGCCCTACTTCACAAAGCACACAGATGGGATCCCACAATTTTGGACGCACAAAAAGTGCTGGACTTGGCTACAATTGATGGCGCAAGAGCTCTGAGTGCGGAACACGAGATTGGAAGCATCGAGGCCGGAAAAAGGGCGGACATAATTCTTCTTGACGGAAGGGCTCCCAACATGATGCCTATGCATGGGAAAGATACTGTCGTTTCCGATCTTGTCTACTCTGCAACATCTGCGAACGTTGACACGACGATTGTCGATGGAAGACTCCTCATGACTGGTAGACAGATCAGATCGCTCGATATGTCTGAAGTCTTGTCCAAGACACAGCAGATAGCAAGTCGGCTTGTTGCAGGTACGTAGAGTTAGACTGACTCTTCCAACCGAACTTCTTCGATGTCGAGGTATCCTGAATCTCCATACCAACGGGGGATAGATTTCACGATCGAGAGACAACGCTTGAAGAATGGGGCCTTCAGTACGAATGTCTCCGCTTCCCCGCCCTCGAAGGCAACGCTCAAACCATAGCGTTCCTTGAGTTTCACAAGCAAGTCCAGCTCACGTGATCCCAGCTTCTTGCCCAGCCATGAAGCGTCCAATCCGAGAGCGTGACAGGCCGTAACGATAATCTCAAAACCCGACTCAATTTGTTCTCTGACGAGTTGCTCCTGATTCTTATGCCAAAGCGGAGAGAAGCTTCTTAGGCCGAGCCTTTCACACAGGTTATCGAGCCTCGTCCTCTGATATTCGCTCGCAACGGCGCCTGAAACAATCCCATCGATGGCGCTGGATCTGACCAGCTCCTCGAGTCCTCGCCTAAGATCGTCGAGCTCCTCTTCTTTCATACCTTTTGTCTTGATAACAAATTGCGGTATGTCAGCTGCCTCAGCCTGCAATCCGGTCCATTTGATGGCTGGATAATGAAACATCCAGGAATCCTCCGCTTCGGAGAAGACTGTGACGAGCGCTTCAATGTCCCATCCTTGCATCTGGCCACACCAGAGTGCGAATGAGCTGTCTTTGCCTCCGCTGAAAAGAACCGCAACCCTCACGATCGCAAGTCCCCTAGAAATCTGCGGGCGCCTTGTACTTGAATTGGTCCTCATAGAGTCGCTGTAACCTTTGAAGCGTGTCGGCATCTTCCGGTCCCATATCCTCCCTGAACCTTGCGATTCTTGCGAACCTCAGGGCAAATCTAGACTGATAATGTGGACTCCGCTGAATTTCGTTGAAAGCTACTTCGACCACGATTGAAGGTTTCACAAAGACTGTGTAGTCGGTTTCCTTGACCTTCAGTTCGAGAAGCGTTCTCGTGATCTGCGTGAACTCTTCATCCGTTAATCCCTTGAATGTTTTTCCGATCACCAAATATTCGCCGGTTTCCTCGTCGCGCACAGCCAGATGATAGTTGCTCAACCATCCGTGCCTCCGTCCGGTCCCCCAATCGGCGGCAACGATTACTACATCGAGCTTCTCAGCAGGTTTGATCTTGAACCATTTCTTACCTCGAACACCTGGGCTGTATGTGCTCTTCAGATCCTTAGCCATCAAGCCTTCATGCCCAGCTTGTATGGAGGCCTCCATCAGCTTCTCAGCCTCTTTCGGGTCGCCGCTAACTATTCTTGTGGCAAGGAGCTCGGCGTCCACAAAACGTTCTAGCATTGACCACCTTTTCTCATATGCCGTATCAATGAGTGGTTGACCATCTAGGTAGATGACATCGAAAAGGTATAGCTTCAGCGGAATTTCCCTCACCATGACTTCAACTTCATGCACACGCCTGAAACGCCTCATAAGGTCTTGAAAAGGCAGGGGCTTTTCGTTCTTGCCGATGGCTACGACTTCTCCTTCAACAAGAAATTCTGTGCTTCGAATACGACTTTTCGCTAGCTGTACTATGTCTGGCAGACTGGCCGTTACATCGGTGAGTCTTCTGCTGAATACCCTCACGTCGTCTCCGTTGCGATGAATCTGAATCCGAGCTCCATCATACTTGAACTCGAAAGCAGTTACGCCATCATGCTCTTGTAGGACTTCTTCCAGATCGTGCGCCATCTCCGCAAGCATCGGCTTGATGGGGACGAAGAGTCTAACACTAACTGACCTAATACCGACTAAACCCTGAGTGAGGGCTATCCTCGCGACCTCCGAGATGACGCCGAGAAGCATGTATGCCCTCCGAATGAGATCTGGATTGACTGCCGACGCGTCTGCAATCGCATCCAACACAACGCCCTCAACCGCGCCGATTCGCATCTCCCCGAAAATTATCCGCATCAAATACTCTGCATCACGGGCAGGCAAACGGCTTAGAAGAGCGTCGACCAAGACTTCCTTTTTCTGTCGCGACCCTAGTCCTGATGCCGTTGCGATCTTGTCGAATGTATCATAAACTTCAAGGATCGTAACAGGTTTGGCGATTAATGCTGCCTGAGCGCCAGTGCGATTCATCTTCCAGACTGTCTGGCCGCCTACGTCCAGAACGCGTTCATCGGATTCTGGAAAAGGTCTTCCAGTTATGAAAGACACTGCGGGCACAATTTCTCTAGGACCTAACGAATTAAGAAACTCTACAAGATGAGCAACCTTTTCGGTCCTCTTGCTGGTGGATTCTAGAGATCTACACAGCTCTGTGAACTTACCGAAGGGAGTCTCGGACATCTCTGAGCTCTCTCAGCTCTCTCGCAGCCACAATCTGAGGCTGGAATGCTCTCGGTCATAGAATTCTCGCATCCTTCCGATTGCAAGCTGAACTCTTTCTTTTGAGAATCCTCTATCGTCGCACAGGAACTTGCGCAGTCCTTCCTCATCCAATCGCTTGAAACGAAGTCCGTAATCACCAGTGACAACTGGGTCCAAGAAGATCTTGCGAAGCTCATCGAAGTCTTCAGGAAGCTGGCTCCTATATGGATCCGCGAGGCTTTCTAAGGTTCCATGTGCCTTGATGAGTCTTAGCGCTGTCTTAGGGCCGACCCCCCTTATGCCCGCGTTGAAGTCTGTTCCAACGAGGATGGCCAAGTCAACGAGTTGTTCATGCGTTATCCTTAGCGACTCCAAGAGTGTTTGAAGCTCAATCAACTCTGGGATGAGTGGACGCGCTATACCTTTGCTTGGTAGAAACTCCTGCCCCGAGATCGTTACGTATCGAACCAAGCGCGGGGAACCGAAAAGCACGGAGTCATAATCCCGACTGTTCGCGGCCCAAACATCTCCTCGCTTGGCCATGTAGGCAGCTTGGGCTTCAGCCTCCTGTGGGGCGTGTATGTAGGGAATCCCAAGCAAGTTGAGGACATTTTTTGCATCATTCTGCATAACCTGAGTCAATGAGTTCATGGTGACAGCTTTCGACCAAGCAGATGAATAATCACCTTTACTTAACGCGACTTCCCACTCCTGTCGCGCCTTAGTCCTTTGTCGTCGTCTCTCTTCGAGTGTCCGCATCTTTCGTTCGGGTGGTTTCCCGTCAAAAACGAAGACCGGTCGGATTTGATAGTCAACTATCAGTCGCGTCGTCCTCATCAGGAGTCCCACCAAGTGTGACGTAATATGCCCCCTTGAGTCCGTGAAGGGCCTCCCATCTCGCATGCGAATCAGAGCAAGGAATTGGTATAACATGTTGTTAGCGTCAACGGCTAGGGTTCGACCTCTCAAATCCTCCAGCGAAAGCTCACGCTTTACGACGATTGGTGATAGGTTGAACCCCATGAGTCTCTTGCCTCAACGCGCAGAATCCTCTTACCGTCAAGTTCCTGATAAGTTGGCGTCCTCTCCGCGCACACTAATCATTTCCTTAGCTGTAACCTCCAACAAAGCTTGCAGGTGACACTACGCCCTTTCAGGATTGTCCGCAATAAGCCCCATGTGCCGGGACAATGTCCACGAAGCTAGCGATTCTGGTCGCAAGCCTTCTATGCCTAGTTCTGCTTATCGCATATGAGTTCTCATTCTTCTAGACGGCGCGAAAAGTTCGTGGAATGAAGGGACCTGTTACGGCCCGCGCTATCTACGCGATTTCCGTTTTCTTAGTGTAATGAGCACGACCCCGGCAGCGATTCCAGCTGCGACAATTGCGTAGACAAGGACATTTGGTTGAGCGGGGATCAGCGGCAACTCGCTCAGCGGCGCGCTCGACGTTGTTGCACTCGAGGTTGTGAAGGTTGTCGGCACCTCACTGGCAGCGTTTGCTGAGCCGATCGCCTCTCTTGCTCGCGAGATTGCATCTGCAAACTGCGCTTGTCCGTATGCGGATCTTGCATTAGCGAGTTGGGCTCTCGCAATATCGAGTCCATTTGTTCTGAACTCCCTTTCTGCTTTAGCAACGGCGTCCTCCGCTTGGACAAGAATGGTATTCGCCTCAGTCGCTTTATCTGCCACGGATGCTCTTCCGAGCAGGATCTTGTATGAGTAGCCGAACTTGCCGAGAACTATGATAGAGACACCCTTGAGCCGATTTATCATAGTGACATTTTCGTTCTTGCCAAGATTGAACGGTGCATCAAGCAAGTCGTCTTCAGGATCTGTGTAGCTGCCCGGATGAGAATCGATGACCCTAATCTGACCCTCTCTGGGATCTCCTTGCGCGTTAACGAGGTATATCAGGACACCCACTCGAAGTTTGGGATACCAGTCAGAGTACATATCAGCATCTGCACCGATCTTCTCTCTCACTTCAATGTAGTAGTCTTGGGAAGTCCCCGGAATGTGAACTCGGGCAACGTGGACCCTGCCGCTCAGGTTTCCTAAGGCATCAATCACAAAGGTTCCCTCGAATTCGCCCCTAACATCAACTATTCGCTCCTGGTCTATCCAATCCACCTTGATGAGAGACCAAGCACTGAGACCTCCTCTTCCGCCCCATGACATTAGATCCCATGGTCCAACCCATACACCCGAAGGCTTCCCCTCTGTTGCGAGTCTGTAGCTGTACAGATCCGGGAGCTCGAGCACGTGCCCCAGCTCGTGACGGTACACGCCTGTCTTCTGGAATTCATTCATGAAGGACATGCCGTAGTCAGATCTTGCATGCCCCCACACCTTTCCGGCATACACTACGAACTTAATGGCATACCCTATCGCTCCGATTCCTAACTGTGATAACGCTTGGCGAGCATTGCTATCAAGGCTCCGCATTTGATCCTGATCATAGTCCCATTCGAACACTTTCATTTCCTTGACCTTGATGGGCAACTTTATCCATCTTTCGACAATGTCTGCCGTCACTTTGAGCTTGCCGTATGACACCTGTTCATAGTAGGATTGTACTTGGGTCACCGCGATCTCTCGTAACTCATCGATTGATTTCGCATGGGTCAAATCCTCGAACTCAAAGAACGCCAACAGGTACTTCTTTTCTGTACCTTGCGTAGAGATTCCATAGGCGGCGAAAAACCACTGGGAACTACCTGTAAACAATAAGAGCAGCAACACCAATGACTCCCTTTTTCTCGGAACTCTTGACAACCTATTGCGAGACAAATTGGTCTGACTGCTGGCCAGTATTCTCAGAGATTTCATGCAATGTTCACCGGCACCATGTAAAGATCGGCATTTAACATCTTTCACAATCCGAGCATCCGTGGAATAATTCCAATACGTCAACGACTGGCTAACGAATGTGCGCTCCGAGATTTTCCCTTCCTTTCGTGGAGAAGGACTCGGGCCGACGGCCACGCCTATCTACTGAGTAGCAATAACCGGTTGAGCTGCTCTTCTTCAAACTAGGAAGGACATAGCGAAGTGTGTCGTGCGAACTAGCCAGCGCGGAGTTAGTGAAGTCAGTGGCGCCGAGAGCAACACATAAATGACATTGAGTTATGTTGCCATCGCGATTTCGGAACAGGGTTGAGAATAAATGCCCCGTTACAAGACCACATCGGAGATACAGAAGATCATATCGAACAAGGATCAGATCCGAAAGACGTAGCTTAGTTTCTGCGTCCGGAATATATGGGCATAATCGCCCATGTCGACCACGGCAAGTGCGTGAGCGAGGACACCCTTGTTCCTCTGTCTTCTGGTGAAATAGCACCGATCGCCGACCTCTATCAGAGATTTCAGTCAGGCGATGAACTAGCTAGGGAAGTGGACTCGTTCGATGTCTCCGCTCTAGCCGTCAAGGATCGTATGGCGTCTCATGTTTTCAAACTTAATGCGGATACACTAGTTGAGGTCATTCTAGACAACGGGTGGACGGTAAGGACTACTCCGGAGCACCCGTTCTATGCTTTGAGTAGACACGGTCTGGTTGAAAGTGTTAGGGCAGAACGTCTGAAGGCGGGAGAATACCTGCTTGTTCCCCTCGTGCTAAAACCGCGCATTGCCAGCCTTGAGAGGGTGAAGGAACAGATTCTTGCTAAATTAGCGGCCAAGCCATATTATCTAGCCTATCTGGGCAAACGGCATGCCCGAGCACTGCGGTCCAGAGTTGAGGCTCTCGGGTCAAGAAAGGTATACGAACGAGCCTCCTGTTCTTGCTCCTTCGTCGCCTTCAGGGCGAACCTAGAGACGGGACGCTTTCGATTAAACGATCTTGCGAGTTTGGCGAATACGCTGGGCATTTCATGGAGCTCCCTGTACGACCAAATTGAACGCTTGAACTACAGGCTGAGTGTCAGGCGGTTTGGTAAACATTCGCGTCGAATCTACCTGCCAAAATATCTTGCTCAATTCCGGCGGTTAGCCTACCTAGTCGGCCTACTCTACGGAGACGGAAGCGTGCGCGCCTCACTCCACAACTCGGACCCACGGCTACTTTCAAGCGCCCAGGCGATTCTCAAGGGAGTCCTCGACGTACAGTCGAAGTTGATTCTAGACAAGAGGACACTCGGTCGAAGACTCGACCATCATGGTGGAATGACGCTCATCAAGTTTCTTGAGGATCTTTGTGATTATCCTCCATATCACAAATCGCATAGACTGAAGCTTCCGTGGCTCTTCCTCATAATGAATGACAGCGTCCTCGCAAGCTTCCTGCGCGGACTCTACGACACGGATGGATACGTTGAGAAGAACTCTAGGTGTGTGGGACTAACCACTGCTAGCACTGAACTCGCGAAGAGAGTGTCCATAGCACTGCTGAGATTTGGGATCCAATCAAGACTATCTCGCAAAGGCAAATACCTCACTGTGAAGATATCAAGTCGCAGTTGCATTAAGTTCCTTCAGCGCATAGGATTCAGCAAGAAAGACAAACGTACTGCTTTGAGGAAGATTGCTCGTCGTTCTCTGATTGATATGAAGACAGGTTTCCTTCCCATAGCGCCTGACATTCTCAGAGACCTGAGAACTCACTTGGCATTTCCGCGGACAGCCTTAGGGTTGCCGTTCTACTCGAACCTTGAGTCTGGTCGAACTCGAATAAGCCGGGAGAATCTAGCTGCAATCGCTCGTTCGCTGCGTTCGTTCACCAAGCGGAGGATCATGCAGAGGCTCATTGTCACCCGACTCATCGGCGACGGGTTTACGCCGGGAAGAGTAGCAAAGGAGATAGGACTGCCCGTAGCACCCTTGAACGGTATCGTTGAGCAGCTCATCCAAGACGGGGTAATACGAAGGACTGGTCGTCGATTCACCGTTACGAAGTACGGGCTCGAGCTAATGCGTGATTGGTCAACATTACTCAAAAGCCGCCAAGCCAGACAGAACTTACGAGATTTGCTTTCCCGCTGGTTGATGCTAAGCCGAGGTGAGGCCGGCTTTGTAAAAGTCAAGTCCTGCATATCCGCTACAGGCAACTTTGACGTCTACGACATTTCGGTCCCCATGACACATACTTTCATTGGAAACGGAATCGTAGTGCACAACACAACGATGAGCGATTCGCTCCTTGCTGCCGCAGGTCTTCTGTCACCAAGCATGGCTGGCACAGCGCTCGCCCTCGACTATATGGAAGAGGAACAAAAACGCCAGATGACGATCAAGGCAGCGAACATAAGCTTACTACATGAGAGGAATGGAACGGCCTACGTCATCAACCTCATAGACACACCGGGGCACGTTGACTTTTCAGGTAGGGTAACGAGGTCGTTGAGAGCGATCGATGGTGCTGTTGTGGTTGTTGACTCCGTTGAGGAAATAATGGTTCAGACCGAGACGGTGACCAGGCAGGCACTTGAGGAACGGGTTCGACCCGTTCTTTACATTAACAAGATTGATCGTCTAATCAAGGAACTCAGATTGACGCCTGACCAAATTCAGGAGAGGATAGGCCGCATAATCACGGAATTCAACCGCCTAGTCGACCTCTATGCTGAACCCGAATATCGTGAGAGATGGAAAGTTAATTTCGCCACGAATACGGTGGCCATGGGTTCTGCCAAGGATAGATGGGGGTTCACGGCAGAGATAGCAGAGAAGAAAGGCGTCAGATTCTCGGATGTCGCGGAAGCCTATGCGAAAGACATGTTGTCCGAACTGGTTCAGCGCGCCCCACTTCACGAAGCCATCCTGAACATGGCTGTGGAATCAATGCCGGCACCCCATGTCGCTCAAAAGTACCGCATACCCAGAGTCTGGAAGGGTGACATAAGCAGCGAAATTGGCCAGGCGATGCTGAACTGTGACGACAACGGACCGATTGTTATGGCTGTAACGAACATAGTAGTCGATCCGCAGGCAGGGGTCGTGGCGAGTGGCAGACTTTTCTCGGGAACGATAAGCGAGGGCATGACCCTACATCTCCTAGGGGCTCGTGTTGATCAGCGAGTTCAGCAAGTATGCATATTCATGGGACCCTACAGGGAAATAGTTGGAACCATAAACGCAGGAAACATTCCCGCTCTTCTCGGACTTGACGCCGCCAAGGCAGGTGAAACCCTATCCATCGTGAAGGACATCGCACCCTTCGAAGCGGTTCGCTATGTTACAGAACCGGTTGTCACTATGGCGGTTGAACCGAAGTTTAGCAGAGATCTACCCAAACTTGTGGACATTCTGCGTAAACTGAACCTAGAAGACCCGAACCTCGTCACGAAAATCAACGAGGAAACTGGAGAGTATTTGATAGCCGGAATGGGCACGCTTCACTTGGAAATTGCGACTACACTCATTACGAAGACGGGGCTTGAAATCGTAACATCAACGCCGATTGTGATTTACCGTGAAGGCATCAGAGATACCGCTGGACCAGTTGAGGGTAGATCCCCGAACAAGCACAACAAGATCTACATCCAAATCGAACCTCTGCCCGAGAAGATCATCAAGATGATTCATGAAGGAAAGATCGGGGAATACCAAGACCGCCACGAGATGGCCAAGATCCTGCGAGAAGAAGGTTGGAGCCCAGATGAGGCTCGTGGTGTTTGGAGCGTTGATGAAGGAGGTAACATGCTGGTCGAGGTGACTAAGGGAGCTCAGTTCCTACAGGAAGTGAAGGATATGGTTGTGGCAGGCTACCGCTGGGGTTTGAAGGAAGGACCACTGGCGTACGAGCAGATCCGCGGCCTCAAGGCGAAGATCACTGATATTTCGCTTCACGAAGACCCCGTACACAGAGGCCCAGCCCAGATAATGCCCATGGCTAGAAGAGCCTTCTTCGCCGGATTCCTAAGCGCAGATCCGATCTTAATGGAACCTGTGCAGAAGATTACAGTCAAGGTTCCGCCTGAGCTCCTAGGGGTAGCCACGAGCGTGATTTCGCAGAAACGTGGCAAAATCATCTCTGTCGAGCAACGCGGACATTTGGTCTACGTGACTGGAGAACTTCCAACTGCCGAGACCTTCGATCTCTCAGAGGTTATGCGAAGCGCCTCACAGGGAAGAGCCTTCTGGGGATTAGAATTCTCTCACTGGGCACCCGTCCCGCAGTCCATGGTGATGCAGGTTATAGCCGACATCCGCAAACGCAAGGGACTTCCCCCGGAACCACACAAGGCAGAGGACTTCATGGAGTAGGTACCATTGCCTTCCCCGCCTCTTCTTGGCATAAAGAGTAACCGTTTTAACACCCCTTCGGCACGCAACCCATTCTAGAAATGCCGAGACCACTCGAAACTCTCCTCTCCCTTCCAAGAATTCGTCTGTTCGAAAGAGTTCCGATTTTGGAAACTCGAAGGCTAATTCGTCGTTATGCGGACCAACGAGAATATCAGGTTAGACTCGTGAAACATGCGCTTAAAGTCTCAGGCGCGTCAGCTCAACAGTTTTCCATCGATGAGAAGGGATTATCAACCCTACTTGAGGAAATAGATACTGGGGAATACACCCTCACAAGACGCTCAAGAGTTGTAATCGAATCAATGCTGAGTGGCATATATGAAGACGGATTAATCTTCAAGGAATACGAAAGGGACGTCGAAACCCTCTATGAATTTTCGAGAGACCTTCAAAGGATTTCGAAGCTCGCGGACAAGACAAAGGAAGAGTCAATTGATGTTGCAAGGGCCCTTATGATCAGATTGCCGCAACACCACGAGGTATTTGAAGGCAAATAGGTTACATTAAGAATACGGTTTATTCGATGTTTTTGGGTGCCCGCAGTCCAGCTGAAGGATTAGGATGCTCCGATGAATCCCATAAGGCGCGAAACAATCGAAGCTGCGCTGAATTGGATGCTAGACCAAAATATTCTTGTGAAAAAATCGACGAAAGATCCTGAAACCTTCGCCACCGTTCGCGGATACCTCCTTTCCGAGATAGCTCGGGAGAAGATCGGTGCGAATCTTGTCACCTTGTTCGCGAAGGCTACGAGGAGAAGGAACGGAAAACTAGGCAAGGTTACTCTCCGCGATGCCTTCCTAACGGCGGCACTCGGTGCGGTATTGCAAATGAGTGAAACTTCAATTAGCGAAGATGAAATGCTGCGATGCGCAAATATCATCTTGGAGCTCCTTCCCATAAGACAACTGGAAGAGGCAGGAATTGCTTACAGGCCCCTGCGAAGTCTAGCCTGCGACGCATCTCTGGTGGGGAAAATGCGGCGCCTATGTACGAAACCTATCTAGTCGAGTACCCCCGAGCGATTCCAAAGTATCTTGTCGTAGCCAGCAAAACAACACCTAGGAACCCCGTCAACGCAAGCAATCCACCCGCAATCTTGCCGGCCTTGCGGACTTCCATGATGGAAACATTCCTCGAATTGATCAGGATGCCGCGGCAAATCCTAAGAGAGTTAGGCTTGTCTTTCCTACGGCCTACGTCGTGAGGCTTTTATTGCCAGCTCAATACTTCATCCTCTTGCGGTCGTCTCGGCTGGGATTTGAGTGCGAGAGGCAAGACTCCACTAGGCCGTGGTCCAGATGCAGCCTGCGGGGCTGGAAGGATAACCTGGTCTATGACGGAGGCCCCCCAAGCCTCTAAGCTGCATGACCGCAGCGAGGAAACCCGGGTTCGAATCCCGGCGGCCGCACCAAAATTTCGGTTCAACACCGCGCGTCGGAACGGAGGTCAGTGCACGTAACAGACGGATAGGCAGATGACCCACAATGATCTTTGAGTCCCTTGCTCTGGTCTCGATTGGTCTTGTGGTTGGTCTCAGCGGCGCTGTGATTCCTGGCCCTCTGTTGGCTTTCACGCTGTACGATACTTCTAGAAAGGGGCGGGTCACTGGCCATTACATTATGATGGGTCACGTGTTGTGGGAGTTTGGAGTCATCTTGCTGATCCTGTTAGGATTCGGCTGGATAATATTAGGGAACAGTGAAATCATCTATCTGGCAGGTGGATTGGTTCTAGCCCTCATGGGCATCAAGATGATCAAGAGCAGGACTGGCGAAGCCAAGATGGACGCAGCGAAGGTCAACTCCTCGCTAGGCGGAGGAATATTCTATACAGCGTTCAATCCGACGCAGCCCCTGTGGTGGGCCACAGCTGGCCTCGCTCTTCTCCTCAAAGGTTTAGAGGTCATGGGAATCCTAGGAGTGGTGCTCGTAACTGCAGGGCATTGGCTGGCAGACTTCGGATACTACGGATTCGTCTCCTTTGTTATGCATCGCCATGCAAGCTACGTGAATCCGAGGCAGCGGCACATATCGATACTGCTTGGTCTCTTTCTGACCGCCCTAGGAATATACTTCCTAGAACAGGGACTGGAGAAGCTGCTTTTCTGAACTGTGTCTGAGATTCGTGCGCTCCCTCCAAGTGTCGCGATGAAGGTTCAGGGCGCCATCAAGCGAACCTGATCGTCTCAAGCTACAACTGGCGCACCAGTTTCTCCGGAGTTAAATCCTGGGCTCGATTCTCGGTTTCGCAAGAATTTCACACTTTCGGTCATGGGCTGAAGGCGCCCGGGTTTCTGCTTCAAGAACTTACTCCAGAGCATCGTCTTCTACAGGTCTCTCGATGAACCTCTCCTTTACACTCCTTCTACTTCTAACGGTCTCTATAAAACTGCTCAGAGCTACCATCCTCTATGCGCGAACGTGCTTTATCCCTTCCCAGAAGAATGGAGTTTGAAAGTACATCTACTGCTAGAGATAGAAGCTTGTTGATCTTATTCTCCACTTTGTCCGCTGGCGTGGCTGGTGCTGTCATTGAGAGACTCTTCATCGGCTTGCCAAATACCGCGAACGGGTTCCAGTATTCGAGAACGTATCCGTCGACCTGAGGGTGCTCCTAGCGTCACACCGAAAAGTCAACCCCTTTATAGCAAAGCCAAGGATGCCAAATCGGTGGTGAACTTGGTTAAGTGTGCGAAGTGTGGAAAGGAGATTGAAGCCGGGAAGGAAGTAAAGAAAGGGTGGATAACGAAGAAGGCATATCACGCTGAATGCGCCCCTAAGTAGGCTTCTCGCTCAAGAATCCTTTTGGTGCAGCACGAAGAGGAGGGCAGGGCTCTCAAGCCTGAGCGTGCAGATCAAAGCCAATTCAGCGGTGTCAACTCGCGGGATCCAGCAACGTAACAGAAGTCTCCTCAAGACGTGTGTAACCGCGCTAAGACGGAGATGCAATCGCGCAGGGCAGCTTGATGAGCGACTTGGCAAGTAAGAGCACCAGCTTGCTCAATGATATCTGTCGTCTTTGGTGTTCAGAGACGAATCTTCTGAAAGCCCTGCTATAGAGTTTGAAGTACGGGTCTTCTTTTCTTGAGTTTGGTTTGAAGTAGTCGTAGAGCATCTTAAGACAGGCACTTGTAGGTATATGTTGTCCGTCCAAATCGGTCAGGCACCTTCTCACGACTTCTAGGGGATGAAATCCTAAACATCTCATGGCTAACCCCCAGTCGTCGAAGGCATGAAGGCTTCCTTGTCTGCGTAAATGCATGAAGCGTAGCTCTCCGAAATTCCGGATCTTGAATCCGACGCGGAGCGCCTCGAATAAAAGCCACGTCTCATACCCGTAGTAGGGAGGATAACGGTTGCCAAGCTGTTGGAAGAACCTGCTCCTCACCATGCGGCCTGAACCATGAGGAGCAAAATACTTGCGCGGTAAATTCGGCTGCAAGATGCTCCCTGAGGCGACGACGAGATCTTGATCCCGCTCCATCTCAGAAAACAGGTATTCCACATAGTTGTCTGGATAGATGCAGTCATCGCTACTTATGAGCACGTAATCGGTCTCAACACCTAGCTCGTCAGCTTTTTGCATGGCAACATTGAGGTTGTTGACTACCCTTCGAATATCGTATCCCCTGTCTGGAAGAACCACGGATTGGATTCTCGGCGAGTACCTTTTCTCCGCCTCGTGTAGAATCTCTCGCGTCCTATCTGTTGACCCATCATCGACTATGAGGATGACACTCGGAGGCTTCGTTTGACCTAGAATCGACTCTACTGTGGAGGCGATGGACTTCTCGCCATCCCTAGTCACAAGGAGCGTCCAGTAGCTCATCCTCCACCACATAGACGCGTATCAAACTTCATTTCCAATCTTCTTGTAGAATCCAATAAGTCGTGAAATGTTCCTCTCAATCGTGTACTCATGCCTGATTCTTAGGGCGTTACGCCGCAGTGTCTCTATGTCGGCCTCCAGTAATAGCTGCCTTAGCTCAGCGATATCCTTGAAGACCAATCCCACCTCATGCTTTTCGATGAACTGTTTGATTGTCTTGTGGGGGAAGGATAGTATTGGCAGGCCGCAGGAGATATACTCGAGCGTCTTGTTTGGAAACGCTACATCCACGTGGGGCTTGTTTCTGGCCTCGTTCAAGCCGAGCCATCCGTAATCGTATCGTGTGAGTTCTTCAAACAATGCGATATGGTCGAGGTGGCCATGATAATGTATGAACCTATTACGATCGCTCAGCTCTTTGTAGGCTTGATTCTCATGGGCTACATAGATGTGGACGTGTATGCCGTTATCAGCAAGCTTCTCAAATATCTCGAGTAGATTGTAGTGGTCTCCTGGCTGGTCGCTTAAGGTGCCTATGTAAACGGCATGTGTCCGACCATCATCGGCCGACATCTTCTTGCTGATGTTTTGCGGAAAGATCGACTGCGAAATGTAGTTGTGGAAGAGCACGTCATTGTCTGGATCAACATCGTATCTTCCTCGAATATGGTCTCGTACACCCTCCGACGGGTATATTCGTCCGTCAGCCCGTTCGTTCGCCGCCTTCTCGTAATCGCCATACTTGGCGACTTCTTCAGGCCCATCTGTCACGTAGTACCCTGTCTCGCGTAGCGATAGTGCCTCATGAGTGTCATGTACGATCGGAATGTCCTCTATAACTTCTGTCGCCGATATCGTAAGGAAATCCGGCGCATTGTGGCTGTGTATGATGTCAGGATCGTGCCTTCTGACCAGATTTCGGATACTCTCATCGATCTTGTTCGGGTCTAGCTGAACCGACTCGTCGAAGAATTCATCTCCAAAACCGTAAAGCTCGCTTGGGGCACGATATAGACGGCCCATGCAAAGAAACAGGCTTTTGCCGAGCGCTTGCCTTAGGCAAGAAGCATATTTCAAGGCCCTGATGCAGGGCTGGGGCTGCAAGAATAGAACCTTCACCTTCCAACTCCCACATCGAGACATCATAGTCGCACGTCCAATCTCACCAGCTAGAACCCGTCCCTAGAGCGGGTCGGGCATGGTACGACTGTGTTTCCGGGAATGCGAGCGGTCTATTGCACTAACCTAGTCAGCGCCCTATTGTGCCGAGTATCCACCACTGCACAGGAGTAATGGAGGAACTGCAGTCCCTGTCATTACTGCTGGTGACGACGTGACCTCTAATTAGTACGCCAAGAGATATGAATCTTCATGCTATTCAAGAGCACACACCACGTGAGCATTCACCCCCGCGGTGTCGCGGAGCCGCTTCTCCGCCGTCTGGTGTGCGTCATCGTTGTTTGGAGAGTTTTCAGTATTTCAGGTGGCGTGAAGAAATAGGAGTCTCACCCGAGCGTAGGTTCTGAAAGCTTCTCTTCTGTTGGTGGCCTAGCGACAGTTGCCTCCAACTCCTTGACACGGCTCCTCGCAGCCTCAAGCTCTCTTTCGGCTTCAGCCAGCCGAGACTCCAATACTCTAGTCTTTTCCCTCAGCGCGTCCGCCTCGTTCTTAGATTCCGACAACTTCTCTTGGAGTTCTCGTATCCTAGATTCAGCCTCCGCCTTCGCAGCATCCAGCTCTGCCCTCGGAACCGACTCTGAAAGCTTGGATTCGAGCTCTCGAATCCTATTGGTGAGCTCTCTGCTCTTGGCTTCAGCATCTGCCTTTGGTAAGGATTCAGCCAGTCTGGATTCTAGATCTCGGATTCTTGCTTCTGCCGAGTTCAGCTTCTCACGCGTTTCAGCCAACGCAGCTTCCAACCGATTTGCCTTCTCCGCGAGAGCATCTGCTTCAGTCTTTGGAACGGATCGAGACAGCTCGCCCTCAAGCTCCGCGACTCTGGCTCTCAGCTCGTCTGCTTGCCTTCTAGGAACGGAGTCAGCCAACCTGCTTTCGAGATTGGCAATCTTTGATTGCAGTTCACCCTTGACCGTATCGAGTTCCGCTCTCGGCACCGAGTTGGATAGCTTGCCTTGGAGCTCATTGATCTTGGCTGAGGACTCGGAGAGCTGCTCCTCAAAGTCTTGGATCGTGGTCTTGGCGACTTCAAGGTCCCGTCTTGCGCCTGAAAGCTCGGTCTCGAGTTCATTGACCTTGGCTTCTGATTCGGCTTTGGGTATAGACTCAGCCAGTCTATCTTGCAGTCGCGCGACATCTGCGCGTAGGGAGTCTGCCTCCGACTTGGAAGCCCCCAGCTCCTTTTGGAGTTCCTCGACTTCGGCGCCTAGTCGTTCAGCCTCGCCCCTTGGTACCGACTCAGCCAGTTTCGCTTCGAGCTTCGTGATCTTGTCTTGAAGTTCTGCCCTAGCGGCATCCGCCTCAGCCTTCGGTAAGGATTGAGCGAGCCTATCCTCCAGCTCCCTGAGCTTGGCCCTAAGAGGTTCGACATCTTTTCTCGGCACAGACTCGCTCAGGCGGCTCGTCAGCTCGTTAACCTTTGATTCGAGGGCACAGATTCTAGCTTCCGACGTGGCCTTCGGCACGGATCGGGCGAGTTCTTCCTCCAGCTTCTTGATCTTGCCCCTCAGCAGTGATCGAGCCCTCTTCAGTCTCACTTCCGCTTCGGCTCTAGAGATGGATTGAGCCAGCTTGGACTCCAACTCGTTGACCCTCGTTCGCAAGGCTTCGGCTTCGGTCTTCGAGACGGACTCTCTCAATCTCGCTTCAAGATCGGTCATCTTGGCTTGGAGATCTTTCTTGACCCCATCCAGCGTCGTTTTAGGAACGGATTCGGAGAGTCTGCCGTGAAGCTCGGCAATCTTGCCTTGTAGATTCGATCGGACGATGTCGAGTTCGGTTTTCGGAACCGACTGGGCCAGTTTCCCTTCTAGCTGCCTCACTCTTTCTTGCAATCTCTTGCCTTTCGGCATGCGCACGCGCGAAACCTTTCTCATTTTTCTCTCCAACAAAGCTTGGGCCTACCTGAATACCATAGGGCGACACCAAACCCCTCACCAATCATTTTCGATCGATGCTATTCTACATTGTTGTTGCATTGTCGCGCCTATTTGTCCAGGAATCTCTCTCGGCTGGGTAGGTTTCTGATGCTCTGTCACGTGTGCAGCGCAGGAATGTAGGATCATCTGTCCGGAGCGTAAGAATGCCAACCAGCCAGGGAACCCTATGCTCCTCAACCATTCGACCGTGCCTTTCCTGGCAGCTCCCAAGTTTGGGTAACCATGATAGATGTAGAGACTTCCAATCGCCAGCCGTAGTTGTCAGAGACCGGATCCGTGATCAAAACGTTAGATTCGCGGGAGAGAGTTCTTCCATCTGACCTGCAAGTTCAGAGACAATTCTCAAAATAGTACTGGTTACTGCTGTGTTTTGGCTCCGGTGGGAGTTCCAACGACCAGATCCTGTTGACATTCATGTTGTCCTTCCTCAATCTGATTTGCGGAAACGGTCCACTAGAAGAAGACAACAAGCGTTGTCTGTAAGCATGTAGCGCCACCTAGTACTGCGCTGCCATGATCGCCGCGGATGCTCTTGTTCTGTCTGTGTGTTACGCGACTGGTTCTGATGTCATGATGTTATCTGAACCGACAACGTAGATCGGGTTCCCCAACCGATCGTACAATGCTTCGGCTCGAACGACCGACGTTACAACGATCACGTCAACATCGCATCCGTCGGAGCCTATCTTCTATGTCTCGTTCCGACAGCTTGCGCAGTTGAGGATACAGATCTCCGAGCGACCCTGCCAGACGCTGGGTCTAATCACGTAGTCTCTGCGAAGAAGAGCTGTACACATAAAATCAGCCGACGCGCTTGACCAAGGGAACCCAGCTATGACAACCAGATAGTCATAGTGGAGCTCTGCGGCAGACTTGTGGATCGGCCCTGTCCGAGGAACACGTGAAACAGATGGTTCCCTAACGTATGCTCCGAGATGATGGGCAGCTCCGGGCAGCCCTTGGCCGGAAGCAGATAGCTACCTGTCTGTATTCTAAGTATTGATAGCACGTGCTCCCAATGGGCGGTGCCCAAGTCCAGAGATACGAACAAAAATGTCCATGTCTCCCCCGGGCTACCATTGAAAATGTTTGTCAGTTACGGTTCCGCGTCTTGTGTCTGGTTGTCTCTTTCGCTTTGAAGGCTTGGATTCGGTATGGCTAGGGAACGGCGGAGGGGCTGAGTATCATGATCACCGATCCCCAGTTGCTCGTAGCAGAACTCAGGGAGCATCCCAGAGTCAAGGATGTGGATATCGTGCACTTTTCTCTTGGAAAGGAACTTTGGGTGGTGCTACGAGAGCCAGTGGACCTGAGCAAGCTCCAAGCGGCCGCGGCGAGATCTGGTTACACGGTGGCGAAGGCTGGCTCATTCGCGTCGAGGCTTCCTCGCAGCCTCGCGGAGATGATATGGGACGGCGTGGGGTACGTCATCACGAAGCACCCGCACGGCTGGAAGAAGCTTGAGTCTACGGGTCTGCGTGGCCTGGTCGGGAGGATCATGAGAGATCTTGCAACGGGAGACACCGTCTACCATGTCGATGATGACGATGGGCTCGACATCCTGAAGGAGTACCTGAAGAGTCGACTAGGCGATCACTTGTAGCTTGACAACATCTTTCGGAAGAACTATCAGTCTTCGCGACCAGTCAGGGTTGACTAGATGCCGGGGTTGCCTAGAAAGATGCTAGACGGCATGGTTGGGCAGCCAAGTAAGGCGTCGGCTTGCTAAGCCGACGGCCCTCTAGGCCTCGTGGGTTCAAATC
>Ga0209314_10000229_pt1 | contig 24737 bp, 30 predicted proteins | sample I19B2metaG_FD_184146 | JGI IMG/M metagenome (GOLD analysis project Ga0209314, IMG submission 184146) | Lake sediment bacterial and archeal communities from Gulf of Boni, Indonesia to study Microbial Dark Matter (Phase II) - ​I19B2 metaG... | ecosystem: Environmental > Aquatic > Freshwater >... | reverse complement strand
GGGTTGGATGTGGGCGAGAGTGATGTAGATCTGTTTGTCTTAACGCAGGAGAAGAATGAGGTTATGGGGAAGATCAGCGCCTATCAGGGGAATTTGGATAGAACGCTCTCGCCGATCGTGGTGAATGCAAACGAGTTCGCGAAGTTGAAGAGGGAAGATAGGCCGCTTTATGAAAGGATTATGAAGGGCATTGTGTTGTGGGAGTCTGGATGAGTTCAGAATTCAAGCGCATGATAGAGGAAAGGAGGCTGACCCGGATTAGGGCGGATAGAAGTCTTATCCTTAAAGAGATGCGGGAGGCGGATGCGGACCTCGCCGAGGCGAAGGATTCTTTTAAAGGGAGCAAGTTCAAATGGGCTACGATTCAAGGCTATTACTCTATGTTCCATGCGGCAAGGGCCCTGGTCTATAGTAAGGGGTTCAGGGAGAAGAGTCATCATGCTCTGGTAGTTGCGCTGAGATGTTTGCTGGCTAAGGAGCTTGGCATAAGGCTCATCGAAGACTTTGAAAATGCTATGCGCCTGAGGGAGGAGGCGGATTATGGCCTGACTTTCTCAGAGACCGGAGCCAGGGAGACGATCGAGTCTGCTGAGGTATTTCTCAATAAAGCGAGGGAAGTGCTGAAAATTTAGGCACTGGCCAGAGCCTAGAGTAGCAAAGCCCATCTACCAGGGTTCTGCTTCGTCTTATCTATGAATGGGGGAAGCCTTCGCCTCGATTTTACGATGTTAATAGACCCCTTCTTGAGAGGGCATCGCTTCTCCACAGTATGGGCAGATGGTTATGTCCTTTGGAAGGGTTGAGAGGTCTCTGCCGCAGTGAGGACATGCAAGTGGTGCGGGGGCAAATGTTGGTTTCTGAGCCTCCGTTTTCCATTTTCTCCTTCTTCTGAGGGTGGCGACTAGAACTACTATCAGAGTTAGGATGAGGAATGGGCCGACAGGTGTGCTCAATATGAGGAAGGGGAGAAAGAATATTAGCATAACATACATGGCGGTCACCAGCAAACTCAGTAGCAACATTACGCAAACAATGATTAGGACTATGTCGATTTTTCGCGGTTTCTTGCTGAGCAATAGGTAAAGCGCCATGGCCAAATAGGGCACCGTTATCAACGGCATTGGGAAATTGACGAGCAGAGCAATAATGAAGTTTACTCCTTTCGTCCCTTCTGCAATGAGTGGAGCTAAGAACAGTATGAGGATGAGGGCTAAACCGATGGTCCTCCTTAAGAACAGGAACCGCCTTCCTAGTCTCAATCAGCTTTTCCCCCTCAAATATGAGAATAAGAGAATCGAAGTTAAATATCGCTGCTCTAAAGATTGTGTAGAATAATTTTTTCAAATGGAGGAATGTCTTTGGATCTGAAGGTTGCGCTTTTCAATTTGTTTGCGGATCTTGGTGACTGGTTGGCGGGGCAGTCTAGGAATAGGGATAGAGCTATTATTTTAGTGATAATTTCGATTTTTTCGCCTTTGGGGTTTTTGTTTGCGAGTAGTTTTATTGCGTCGGTTTATAGGAAGAGGTTGAAGCGGGCCAAGCGTTAGGATCCTGGGTGGCCAGGGATGTCAATACTGAGCTAAGTGTTTTGGGAGTATTTTGCTAAGGCTATTTTTCTTGCGTCCCAAGCGCTTAACGCGGGGACGATCCAAGTGAGGATTCCTGGCACCTGTGGTGCCGCCGAGGAAAGTATTATTGCCAGAGCTATCGCTCCGCTCAACCATAATCCGCCTCTTCTCCACTCTCCAAGATAGAAATGCCCTAGTCCGCATAGCAGGAAGCTCAATACAGCGGCTAGCGTCGCATTCTTTTTCAAATTTTCATCCACACCGGTTTGACGTAAATAGCGATAATGAATTTTCCGTTATCTGACGGTCTATTTTATTATGGTTGAAACAAACTTTTGAGAATTACTAGAAGTATCAATAGTAATAAAAACGGCAACCACAACCCATACTCCTCCACATCACCACTTAGCTTTCTCACCAGGTTTCGCCCCACTCAATCTTCTCAATGGGAGGGATAAGGGTTTCGCGTTTCTCATTCAGGCTTATTATCTAGCTAATTTTTTTATGTAAATTTTGTAAATTATTGCTCCAACTACTAGGATTGCTAATCCAAAAAGTATCAGTTCCAAATTAAATTGAAAAATCATGAAAATACATGAGAAAACTCCGAGGAAAGCTAGGAGTGGATAGTTTCCGATATTTAGTGGTACGCGGAAGGCTCTTTCCGCTCTTGGCATCGTATGTCTTAGCCAAATTAGGGAGAGGTTTACTGCTGCGAAGGCTATGAAGGCGCCTAGGCTGGTTATGCTTGCGACTAAGGCTATGTCGCCGAGGAAAACGAAGATCATTGAGAAAATCATTGCGACGATGACTGCAAGCCAGGGTGTGTGGGTTTTTTCGTGGACAGCTGCGAGTTTTTCTGGAAAGGATCGGTCTTTTGCCATTCCGTAGATCATCCTGGAAGCAACAATTAGTAGGATGAGAACGGTGTTTGCCGTGGCGAATAGGGCTATGAATGAGATCAAAAGTTTTGCGTTTTCGCCGAGGAAAGAGTGGGATGCGGCGAAGGCCAGGGGATTCCCGACTTCTCCCAGTTTTTTCCAGTCGGCGAGACTGACTGTTGCGATGCAGGTTAGAACATATAAAATTGTAGTAGTGACGATTGCTAAAATGAACGCGCGTGGCAAATCTCTTTTCGGGTTTTTTGTTTCTTCTGCTATGTTGGCAATGTCTTCGAATCCAAGATAGGCGAAGAATACTAGAATTGCCGCACTGAAGATTCCGCTTAAACCTTTTGGAGTTTCAAAATAATTTACCTTTCCATAAAAATTGAAAGCTAGGAGAATTATCAGAATTAAGCCAGCGGCTTCTATGGCTGTGAATAGAATATTAAGGCGAGCTGATTCTCTTATCCCTCGGAAATTTACGTATGAAAGTATTGCGATTAGAGCTAATGCGATAAGAATTATTATGAGGGCTCTTGATAGTCCTCCAAAGGAAAAAGCGAAAAGCGCCTCAAAATATCCAGCGAAACCTAACGCTACAGTAGCCGCGGCGACAATTTCTGTAAACACAATTATCCAGCCAAGTAGAAAAGCTGGAAATCTAGAACCAAAAGCGCCTCTTACGTAAAAATATTCAGCTGCAGCTTTGGGAAACATTGTGGAGAGCTCGGCGTAACTTAACCCGGTGAAAGAGGAGACTAATGCGCCGACTACAAAAGAGAGCCAGAGGGCGGTTCCTGCTATACTTGCGGCCTGCCCGATCAGAGCATAGATGCCGGCTCCAAGAATTATGCCGACACCGTAGACGGTTGCATCGAATAAGCTGAGCTCTTTTTTCAGTTTAACCATAAAATTCAAGGGAAAGAGTAACAAAAACAAAAATTTAAGGATTTGTTTAACTATTGTTTGGAAGATAGAAATGCATTATTATAATAAAGTTCCAAGGTGCATGAGCACACAGCATCCTGACAACGTGACAATTCCATTTTTTGCAGAAGATTCTGAGCTTGGCGGGGAAGATGAAATACAGGAAGCGTATTACGTGTTCTCTCATCTAGGATGCAAAGAGCAGATGTGGGATTGTGAAGGAAAAGAAGTTGATAACTTTGTTGTCAAGAAACTTCTTACCAAATATGGAGATTTTTTTAGGGAAAATAAGCTTGGAAAAGACATATTCCTCACTCTGAGAATCCCAAATCCGACTATTGAAAGAGCTGAGGCAAAGATACTGCTGGAAACTTTAGAAAGTATCCCAAGATCCTTTGATGCTGCGAAGCTTTTTTACAATGAAGATTTGCCGCCAATTTTTGAAGTGATTTTTCCTATGACTGCTTCTGCAAAATGTTTAAACAGAGTTTACCTTTATTACAGAAATTTTGTTGTTGGGAAACAACACGAGCTGTTTTTCAAAGGCGACCTCACAATTTCTGATTGGATAGGTGAATTCAAACCAGAAGAAATTAATGTCATTCCGCTGTTTGAGGATAAAGAGCGCATGGTTGATGCTCATAATATAGTCAGGGAATATTTGGAAGATAAAAAAGTGGAATATCAACGCGTCTTTTTGGCAAGGTCTGATCCGGCCATGAACTATAGTTCACTAAGTGCTATAATGCTTAACAAAATCGCTTTACAAAGACTTCATAATCTTTCAGAGCAAATTTCGGTTGATATTTTACCGATAATGGGTGTTGGCTCTGCTCCATTTAGAGGAGATATGAATCCACTAAATTTTGATAACGTTTTAGAAGGGTATCCGAGTGTGCAGACATTTACGATCCAGTCTGCTTTTAAGTATGATTATCCGGAAGGAAAGGTTGCGGAAGCGATAAATGAAATTAACAGTAGAAAGAGAGGAGAGCCAACAGTAGTCGATGAAGAAAAGGGTTTGAAAATAATTGAAAAACTGTCTCGTGAGTATACTAAACAGATAAAGATTTTGGCACCTCTGATTAATCGGATTGCAAAATATGTCCCTTCCAGAAGGAAGAGAAGACTGCATATTGGATTGTTTGGGTATTCGCGAAACGCAGGCGGAATAACTTTACCAAGGGCGATCGTCTTTTGCGCTTCTCTTTACTCTATAGGTTTGCCTCCGGAGATTTTAGGGTTGAATGCTTTAAATGAGAAGGATATCGAGTTCTTTAGAGATATTTACAAAAACTTTGAGAACGATCTAAAGGATGCTTTGCCTTACCTTAACAGAGATGTGTTAAAGATCTTGCCCAAGTGTATTGTAAAAAGATTAAGTACAAGGCTCGTTGAATTTGAAGTTAATGAGAAACACGAAAGAGTGACTAGTCAAATAATAAGTTGCTTGAAAAATGAAAAGTTTGAGAACTTGCAAGAGCTTATTGTTGAAGCTGCACAAATAAGACGATTTTTGGGATAAGTGGAATGCTAACTTACATTAGCAAGTGACGCAATGTTGACTGCGTTGCTTTTTGTGTTGGCGTTGATTACTGTGGAAGTTTTTATTTTGTCCCTTTTGCCCGCCTTCTAATTTGAGTCGTATGGTTTTACTCTTTTTCTAGGAGTTCTCTTATTTTTGGCAACATGTGGGGGTTGAGGGATATATGAAGTCCATCGGACTTTGGTTTTTTGATGAAGAAGCCGTATTTGTCGAGTTCTTTTAGGGTTTTCATGATTTCTTTATGTTCGTGTCTAGGTTTACCTTTTGGGATGTTTTGGATGTTGGTGTGTTTGGCGCCGATCCAGTCGTGGCGTATCATTTTTTCGAGGATGAAGCGTTTGTGGTTGGTGGACATTGGTTCACCGGCTTGTTATAGTATTTTTGCCATATACTTTTTGCTATAGCAAAATATATATTATAGAATTTACGTCCACTATAAATGTCTAGCATGTTGTCCATATTAAAAGCACGGAGATTGATTTGATGCCCAAGAAATTAAGTTCTGAGCAGCCCGGACTTCCAGAATACGGTTTGAGAACTCTGTTTGGGGATACAGTGGTCGTTAGGATCTTAGATGTCCTCACTTTGTACCGGGGCTCGAAGTATTCGATGAGCGAGATCGCTAGGAACAGCCACGTGTCTTGGAGGAGTTTCAACCGGGTTTGGCCTGTATTGCTGGATTTGGGCATAGTCACGGAGATGGGGAGAGAGGGCCCAGCTAGGGTTTACTCGCTTAACGAAGAAAACAAGACTGTAAAGTATTTAGTGAAACTTGCAACTGAAGTCGCTCTCCAGAAAGTGGAATTGCGTGTAAAAAGAGAAGTCGAGGTTCCCGCAAGGTAAGTTCTTCGAGGTTCCAAGTCCTCTTATTCCGTTTTCTTTTTGCAATCTGTTTTGTTGGTTTCTGATTGGGATTGGAGGATTGTTTTTGTGAATCTGTGAAAAAGAACGTTTATATGAGCCATTTTCTCGGCGCGTTTTTTGTTCTCTCCTTATTTATAGGGTATTTTTTGTTTTAGGGCGTGATCCCTTGGCTTCCATTGGAAGTGGGTTTTATTTGGTTTTATTCTGAGTATTGATTTAGAGGGGTTTTGCAAAGCTGTGAATAGACGGATTAGTCGGAATTTTTGCTTTTTTTCATGTTTGAGGCTTAAATTGGGCTTATTTTTGAGTTGGCATAATTTACAGTTCACCGCAATATTATTTAACTTGTGAACGTGGAAATCTGTTAACAACTCGACTTGGTGGATCCCTGGCTTGCCAGCACGCAAAGTGCGCGTAGAAGTTTTCGATCATGAGGGGAACCGGTTTACTATTGGGTTTGAGGGTCATGTGACCAGGGAGAAGGTGCTGCAGGTTCTGGATTTGGTTGAGCTCTTAGGCGGCGTGCCTAAGACCAGCACTACAGCCAGCGAGAATATGTTTAAAGAGCTGTCTAGGTTTGAGCGGGTTCACAGTCTGCTTGAGAAACAGTTTCCTGGGAGCTGGTTTGCTTCTCGGGAGGTACAGGATTTGTATGAGGACACGTACAATGAGCCGATTGGGTTGAGTACGGTTTGCACATATTTGGCGAGGCTTACGGATCGGGGTGTGCTGATTCGCGGTGGATCTGTGGCTGAGAGAAAATATCGGTTGAGACATGGCTCCCTAGCTGAGGAGCTTAAAGTTTAGGCTGTTGGCGGCAGGCTTTCACTTTCTTCTTTGGCTATGGCCGTCTCTTCTATAGCTTTTTTGATTTTTTCGTTGATGCGGTAGGTAAATGGAATCGCTTGGGTTTCACGTTCCACATAGCCTGCTTTGAAGAGTTTTTTCATGAGTCGGGCGGTGTGTTCCCTGGACTTTCTTAATGCGGTGTGGAGTTCTGAGGTTTGTTTGGGTCCTGATTGTGCAAGTATTTTGAGAATTATGAGTTCGGTTGAGGTGAGGTTGATGAGGGCAGTCGGGGTAACGGCTTTGGCTTCTGTTTCTGGAAGCATGCCTCTATAGCGTTCGTCTATGAGTCTGACCTGTTCTTGCAGGTTTTTGTATGATCTGTTTATGTTGGCGGCCAGTTCTCGGACGGCTATGGTATGTTTTACTGTTGTCTTGCTTGCTTCGAGGGCGGTTTCTACTCCTGCTTCTAGCTTGTCGATGCGGCTGTTGAGGCCTTGAACTGAAAAGCGGAGATCTTGTAGTTCGCTTGCAACGGCCAGGGAATGAGGCTCGGCTGTGTCAGCGCCCTTTTGTGATGCATGAATTTCTCGGATCTTTCTGTAGCCTATTACAAAGGCGAGCACCGTGCCTATAACCCCTGTTACTGCAACAGCAAGTAACATCAGTTCAGGTGTGGAGAATCTGGGCACCTCGTCTTTTATCAGAGTCAATTTTTATGAAGCCAGTTATTTGTGTCTTTGGTAGCCTTAACGTTTTCTTCTTGATTTAGTGAGGGCTGACATTATGTCGATTTTTGTAATTATGCCCACTGTCTCGCCTTTTTCGTCGAGTACGAGGAGTGCGGGGTTGCCTTGGCCGAGGATGGTTAGAGCGTCGTCTATGCTGGCTGACTGGTTGATTGTGACAAAGGGTTCTTCCATTACGTCTTGAACGAGGCTTGTGTAGATTTTTCTGGGCTCGCGGGAGAGGAGGAGGCGTTTTACTATTGTGGCTTCTTGGATGCTGCCTACTACACGTTTTCCCCTTAATACAGGAAGCTGGGAGACATCATATCTTTTCATGAGGTCTACGGCTTTGCCAACTCGGTCGTCAACCCCTACTGATATGACGGGCGTGTGCATGATGTCTTTCACCATTTTCTTTTCCTCTAGAGTTATGATGGCTGCTAGGATTTTCTGGAGTGTTGAGAGCCGTGGATCAACCTGTCCTCCCTCGATCCGGGCGATAAGTGATTGACTGACTTTGGCTCTACTTGCTAGCTCTTTCTGGGTTAGGCCAGCTATCTTTCTTAGTCTACGCAACTCCTCTGGAGTGGGGAGCCTTACTGTTGTCATAGGATCCGCCGTTTTAAGCGGTGTTGGAACGATAGAGATAAGTCTTTGGGTTTGTTAGCGGTTGCAAAAAAGAAGCGTTGAGAGGCGAAGCGTGCAACAACTACCCGTGTTACGAGAACAGTGCCAGAGGGGAGGCTCAGACTGTTTGTCCTATAGGACGGCAGCCAGTCTTCACCTTGAGGATGCAGCGGTGGAGGTAGTGGTTAAGGGAGAAGAGGGGACTAATAAAATTAAGATGCTCAATCCTTAACCTTATGGGCACCTCTACAAGAATACTCCCTCTTACACGATAAGCAGTGTGGGCAATTATAGAAATACTCAACCACCTCGACCAACCATTAAGCCACCTCAAAGAGCTTCTAGAAATTAGAGGGAAGCTGGATGTGATTGCATTTGATAAGCATCCTCGTTATGTTAAATCACGTTTTGCACAAGAGCTATCACAAAAGAAGATCGTGAAACCAGTTAGGATTCAGCGTCATCACGCCCGTCTCTCCGCTTTGAGGGTTTAGATGGCGGCATGGGCTAACAGACATCATGGATCTCATATTATTAGTGCATCTCGCGGTGTTGCAATGAATGTTAAAATCACACATGATATTGCAGTCCATGTTAAAAATCACGGATTGCGTGCAATACGTCACAGGAAGGTGCTGCTTGGAGATGCTGGAATCTCCATGGGATGGGGGTTCGGCATCATTCGTACGTGATGTGTGATGTCACGTTATTTGGTCAAGGATTTTGGCTTGGCCAAGGATTCTAGTTGCTCTTGCAACTGGATCTGCAGCAGTTCTATAGCTTTACGGTCTTCCTCACTAGCCCTTCCGTCCTGGATTTTTTCCCACACTACCCTATATGCATCTGTATATGTGCGTAGACGATTGGAAACTTCAATGAATGCATCCATTCTGGGACTTTCTAGAAAGCCTAGATACCCAAGAAGTATGATGGTGTAAATGGTGCGGATCACATTTTTCCGTGACTGCTTCAACGTTCGGGTGAATGCGCCTCTACTAATCTCCTTATCTCGTAGGCGTAGCTTGACTTTTTCACCATATCCTATCTTTTTCTCCATCGCCCCCTCGGATAGGATGTCAATTAGTAGCGTTTCCAGCTGCGTTTTTGTTAAATGGCTATTTTCCAATAGTATTTTGGTTATCGGGTCCTCCAATGCGCGCATTATCCAATTTCTAGCCGAATTTATGGCGCTCAAACTCTCCAATCTCATTATGCCCTTCAGGGATACAATATTGTATACGTTTTCCATGAAATAAGTTTTGTGAAAACAGCTCGGGTATTTACTCTGAATTTTTGCGAGATATCTTTTGGTATTACTTTTCAGGGTCTTGGATTTTCGATTTTTTAGAGGGTTCTCAGCCTGTCGGCTCTGCGATTTGGCTCTATTTGTTTGAGCCCTTGGAGCGAGGCAGAAACCGCCCGGTGCGTTTCATATACGCGCGATATTTGTCGCCAAATCGCTCGATCAGCATGTTCTCCTCCCTCCAAGCCCGCGCACAAAGCAGAACGATTCCTGCGAGAGTTGGGGGTGCGACCAGCCAATTAGCTGATTCCACAGCAAGGCCTATCATGAACACGGATCCCGCTGTATACATTGGATGCCTGATCCAGCGATATGGTCCACTAGTAACAAGTGTCTGCTCTTTTCTTACTCGCAAGATCCGGGCATATTCTTTTCCGAGTGTATGTTGGGCCCAAGCCAGCAGGGGAAGGGAGATAATTGATACGCTTACCCCTGTCCAGCGTAGCCATATCGGAAGCGGAATCGTATAATGCGTCATCCAATCGGGGTAAATCAAGTAGAGTGCTACAGCTGCAACCCAGAAGGGTGAAAGCGCAGCTCGCAGCACGAGGTTCAACTTACCTTCCCGTCTAGACGCTTCCTTTAAATTCGCATAGAAAAGACGTTCTCGTATTGAGAACTTCACGCCTGGTTTTCGCGTTTTACCAGTATAGTACAGCATGATAGCAGTCAGGGCTATCCAAAATGTGAGAAATATAATTCTGAAGGATAACTCACTGTTCATAACCCTGCGACCTCGCAAATTTTATGTGCAGACCTTTGCCTATTTTTCTAATCTTTTTCGCTAACCTTTAAAAACTGGCTTACGAAAGGTTGGTATGTTTCCTGTTCGCTAGAACTATGTGAGGAAAAAAGGGATGGGCCGAAGGAGAAGAAAAGTAGTCAAGATTCCTAAGAAGCGGCTGCCTAAAATTTTTCTATGTCCTAGATGTGGAAAAGAATCTGTTAGAGTTATTATTACAAAGGGGCAGGAGATCGCTACAGTTCAATGTGGTAGCTGTGGACTTAAAGGAGATGTACCGATGTTGCCCACACAGCAACCAATTGATGTTTACTGCAAGTTCGCTGACGATTTTTATGCGAGCGTGAAGACGGCATAGAGTGGTGTAAATGAGCGGCAAGATCGAAGCGTACTTGCTCTCTAAAATCAAATTAGATGGCGCTATCCACTTTTCTCTCCTTGATCCTGAAGAGGTCTCTCCGCATGAAGCTTCTGAGATTTCTAGAGAAGCTGAGAAGGCTGGCACAACCGCGATTATGGTTGGAGGGTCCACAGTTACCGACTCAAAAATAGTAGATGTGACTGTTAAGGCAATCAAATCCTCTACGAAACTTCCTGTAATTCTATTTCCTAATGATGTGGCTGGTCTCAGCCGATATGCAGATGCGGTCTGGTTCATGTCGCTTCTCAACTCCTCAGATCCTTATTTCATAACTGGAGCGCAGGCAGCTGCGTCTAAGTTGATTAAGCAATACACGCTTGAGCCACTTCCTCTGGGGTATATAATTACCGGAAGTGGCGAGGCTGCTGGTCTGGTAGGAAAAGCGAAACCTATACCCCACGAGAAACCAGGGCTCGCTGTCAACTATGCTCTGGCAGCACAATACCTCGGAATGCGCTTCGTATATCTGGAGGCAGGTTCAGGAGCTAAAGAAAAAGTTCCATCTGAAATGATCAACCTTGTTAAGAATGCTATTGAAATTCCACTTATCGTTGGGGGCGGTATCAAAACTGGTGGCGATGCTGGGCAGGCAGTCGCCGCAGGGGCAGACGCCGTGGTTACTGGAACCATAGTAGAAGAGACCGAATCAGTTGAAAATAAAATTAGTGAGTTAGTGCAAAGTATTAGAAAGGCCGCGGCGAAGAGGAAATAGTGCTTTGACATCTTTTGAAAAATATTTCTCAGCTCTGAAAAAAGCTCTAGGAAAAACTGATGTTTACGAAATCTGGCCTGACTTCGAACCTCACTTCGATGTGCAGGAATATGCTTGGACCACCTTACCACGGTTAGGAGAAGTCCTGCTTCTGAACTGTGGCACTTGCGAGGGGCCTTCTGATACACGGCATGCCCGATGTAAAAGTTGTGTTGAGAAAAGAAGTCAGGGGGCTTCAGAAGCCTACCAAAAAGCCACTGGAAGACCTAAACAGAAGTGGCCAGTAATAATTCTCTGCCGCATATATGCTGAGTAATTTCGGAGGATAGTTTTTGCAATTAGCTATGAAAGAGGGGTATAGCAAGTATTTCTCGCAAATTGAAAGTGAGCTTGAGAAACTCTATGCTGTAGCAACGGAAGCTCGCGCAAAGGCACTGGATCCTTCTCCTGAGCCTGAGCCTAAAATTGCCAGAGACTTGGCTGAGCGAGTCGAACTGCTTGTAGGTCCGAAAGGGGTGGCTGAGAGAATTAGGGAACTAGCTGGCACCATGTCCCGTGAGTTAATGGCATTTAAAATCGCTCAAGAAATCGTGTACGGTAAGTTCGGTCATCTAGATGAGCGTGAGGCTGCTGAAATTGCGATACGAGCATCCCTCGCCATACTTACAGAAGGAATCACTGTTGCACCAATTCAGGGCATCTCCAGCGTAAGTATCAAAAACAACCTTGACCGTAGCCGATATTTGGCTATCTATTTTGCGGGGCCAATCCGTTCTGCTGGTGGTACTGAGCAGGCGTTAATTCTTGTAATTGGAGACTTTATTCGCCGCACGTTAGGGCTGGATCGATATAAGCCAGTGGACAGCGAGATTAGGCGGTTTATCGAGGAGATCAGAACTTATGAGAGAGAGGCGTCCCGCTTTCAATACCATATGCCAGACAGCGTTCTCGAGAACGTTCTCCGAAATCTTCCTGTCGAGGTTACTGGGGTAGGCACAGATCCGATTGAGGTGACTTCTTTCAGGAATCTCCCTAGGATAGAGACTAATCGGGTGAGAGGCGGGGCGCTCCGCGTTGTCAACGACGGAATTCTCGGGAGGGCTAGGAAGGTCTGGAAGATTGTGGAAGCACTTGGGATTGAGGGATGGGACTGGTTAAAGCGAGCCAGGGAGCTTAAGGAGGAGGAATCTGGTGAGGCTGCTGAATTCATTTTTATGGAAGATGTAGTAGCTGGCAGACCCATCTTTGCGTTTCCCTCAAGAACCGGGGGATTCAGGCTTCGTTATGGTCGGTCTAGGAACACTGGTCTAGCCGCACTTGGGGTGCACCCGGCTACGATGATGGTTCTACAGGACTTTCTTGCTGTTGGAACTCAGCTACGGGTTGAAAAGCCTGGGAAGGCAGGGGTCGTGGCTCCTGTTGACACAATTGAGCCACCCATAGTGAAACTAAAGGACGGATCCGTAATCAGGGTCGAGTCTGTTGAAGAGGCTGAACAAGTCAAGAACTCCATTGATCGAATCCTCTTTGTGGGTGATCTATTGGTGGCTTATGGTGAATTCCTTGAGAATAACAAGCCCCTGGCTCCATCCGGGTTTTCCGAGGAATGGTGGGCTGAAGAACTCCATGATATCATCGAGAACAAATATGGGGGCTCAGTGGAAAAGGCGGCTGTGACGTCCAATATCACGGTGGACCGCCTTCAAGCATTCCTGTCCAACCCTCTGGTGACGAAACCAACATCACGGGAAGCCGTGGACATCACATCCAAGCTTGGCGCTCCACTACACCCGCGCTACACCTACTTCTGGCGGCTCATAGCCATCGATGAACTCGCCAAGCTGCGAAACGCTCTAATGAAATCTGAACGAGAAGTCGAAAACGGAGTTCTAAAGCGAATTACGTTGGCAATGGACGACGAGATTAAGGTGATGCTTGAAAGGCTATGCGTACCCCACTTGGTTACTGACAATAAGATCGTGATAACTGATGATGCGCCTGCGTTAGCTCTTTGTTTGGGATTGGACAAGCCTGATATTAAAGTCAGGTCGGCTACTGTTCTGCAGGCTATTAAAGAGCTGGCTGGAGTGGATGTCCGGGAAAAAGCTCTGACATTTATCGGTGCTAGGATGGGGCGTCCGGAGAAGGCGAAGAAGCGGACGATGAACCCCCCAGTTCACGTTCTATTCCCAGTGGGGCTGACTGGCGGAATTCATCGAGACATCGTGGAAGCCTCGAAGAAAGGTCTGGTTGAAGTTGAGGTTGCGAGGAAAAAGTGCTACGCCTGTAATATGTTAACCTACAAAGATAAATGTCCTCAATGTGGCGGAGAAACAAAAGCTGAATGGCTCTGTCCAATCTGTAACAGGCCTACCGGAGGAGAACGATGCCCCACCTGCAAAGCGCCGGCTCGCCACTATGCTAGGCAGACAATAAATCTAAAAGACCTGCTTAACAACGCGTATCGAAGGCTGAGTGTAACGCCTCCCTCTATTGTGAAGGGAGTAATTGGATTAACCAGTGATACCAAGACCCCTGAGCCAATTGAGAAAGGGATCATGCGGGCGAAGCATGAGATTTCTGTGTTTAAAGATGGGACTGTGAGGTTTGATTTGACGAATGTGCCGCTGACCCACTTTAAACCAGTTGAGATAGGCACCTCTATTGAGAAGTTAAAGGGGCTGGGCTACTTAGAAGATAAGAACGGTGAGCCCCTGCGAGATTCGGGGCAAGTTTGTGAACTGAAAGTCCAGGACATAATAGTTTCAGAGAAAGCAGCGCCATACCTCGTTCACATTTCACAGTTTATTGATGAGTTACTAGAAAAATTCTACAATCTGCCTCCCTTCTACAATGTGAAGACAAAAGAAGATTTGCTGGGGCACTTGGTCTTCGGATTAGCTCCTCACACCTCGGCCGGCGTGGTTGGCAGACTCATCGGCTTCACAAAAGCGAATGTATGTTACGCGCATCCGCTTTGGCATGCAGCAAAGAGAAGAGACTGCGATGGAGATGAAGACGCAATAATACTGGGGCTTGATGCTCTGATCGACTTCTCAAAAGCCTATCTCCCATCACAAATCGGCGGCATGATGGACGCGCCTTTGCTCATAACACCTATAATCAACCCCGTCGAGGTGGACGAGGAAGCCCATAACCTGGACGTTGCATCCGCCTACCCCCTCACATTCTACCAAGAAACCCTGAATGCACAGGATCCTAAACACTTCGATCGCATAATTGACACCGTAGCTAAGAGACTCAGCACACCCCTTCAATACGAGGGCTTCAGCTATACACATGAAACTTCTGACATAAATGCTGGAAACTGTGAAAGTGCCTACAAGAAGCTTGGAACAATGACGAACAAAATGGTCAGCCAGCTGGCGCTTGCCGAAAAAATTTCTGCCGTAGACGTGAAAGAAGTAGCCAAACGAGTCCTAACCACCCACTTCATCAGGGACATCGCAGGCAACCTCAAAGCTTTCTCGAACCAAAAATTCAGATGTATGAAATGCAACGCCAAATTCAGACGCATTCCGCTACAGGGAATCTGTTCCAGATGTGGTGGAAAAATCTCGCCCACCGTCTATCGAGGCGGAATTGAAAAATATCTCCAAGTTGCCAGCGACCTTGCCAAGAGATACGGCATTGAAGAGTACTACATCGACAGAATCGCCATAATCGAGGATGAGATTAACACACTCTTTGAAAGTGATAAGAAGAAACAGCCAAGCCTAACCGAATTCATTTAGCAGCTTTATGAATTGAGCATCTTGGAGCCGGATTTTATGGAGCTTCATCCGAACGCGTGGCTTTCAAAGAGAAGAAACATGAAACTTGGGCTTATCTCCAGAACTAAGATTCTAAACGCATTAGAGAAAGGGGATAAATCTATGCGAGAAATCAGCGAAGAGATTAAGATCAGTTATGCGCGAGTGCTTCACCATCTTCATCTGCTTGAGGCGGAGCGTTTTGTTGAGCGCCATGGGGAAAAGAAACCGTTCAGATGGAAGGTCACTAAAATTGGTCAGCAGAGACTTGCTTGACCTTCCTCTATGATGTGGACCACTTTTACGCCAAGCTTTTCCAAATATGTGCTGATGAACCTGCGATGGCAGTATCGAGGATCCTTTTCCATGCAGCATATACAGACACGCTGATCTTTTGCGAGAGCAAGTAGCTCTTCAATTCCACGTTTAAATAGCTCGGTTTTAATATGCGCCTCATAGCCACCATGTCGATAGCCACCCAACGTTTCTCCGAGCCATATGTATTTGATGCCAGCTTCCGGCAGCCACTTCTCCATTTGCTCTCTCTTAAAATGCTCAATTTTGGATGTGGGGAAGCTCCGTACATCAGCTAGAACTGTTATGTGGCGCTCTTTTAGAAGCCTGAGAAACGTTTCAGTTGAGCGGTTGCTATGTCCAATAGTCCAGATGGAGGGGTCTGTCAGTTTTGTGCACCACTTTAAAATTTATAAACGTGAAATTAATCCCTAATCATAAGCAATGGTGCCAGGCAATGAGCCGTAAAAGAGAAGAAGAAACCGCTCCTATGCCAGCTATGAGCGCAGGCCTACTTCGGTTTTTCGAGGAGGAAGCAGGAGGGATAAAGCTGCGTCCAGAGATTGTAGTCGGCTTAACAATACTGCTAATTATCATGTCTATACTGGCTCATATGGGTCTTTTTGGAAAGCTCGCTTAATTAAATGGCTATTCGCCACTGCTACGAAACACTTCTATCCTCAAAACCGAGTTCAAATGGATAAACAAGTCGCTTTTCTTTTCACGGCTGACAACTTGTGGTAGCGGGTTAGCGAGAGTACCCCTTAAGATTACTGCGCTGGCTTCTGAAAGCCAGATGCCGGGGGGCTCTTTTGACACGGCTGATAGCTGTCCCTCGAAGCCAAAGTCTTTATCTATTACAATAAGCACTTTCTGGCCTAGATGACGTTCAATGTAGTGAAATACATCGAGGTTTTTCAACTGTATTACCTTATGAAAGGTTCACATGCGATTGGATAAACCTTTATGCCCATCTTTGACCAAAGGTTTTAAAAACAACTCCTTGAGGCATACTCATTCCATGAGCAACTCTTACCTAGGCGACGCTGTTGCCCACTACGGCGCGCTCTTCACATTGCCGTCCCATTTAAGGATTGTTACCTATCTATTTTTGAGCGGGATAATCGGGGGGACTTTATCGTTCTTTGTAGTAAATCCGACCACTTCAAGTCTTCTTCGGGGCATGATATTTGGCTTCTTATTCGCGGGAGCATCGTTTCTTGCTGGCATTGTTACTTGGCTGGCTTTGACAAGAGATGACCTAATTCTAACCTTGCGGAGAAGCTCTTCGCTATCATTTTTCATGTGTTCCATCTGGGCAGTGGTCTTAATCGTAGGTGGTATAGGGAGCAGGGCGATTTACGCTCCATGGATCATCATAGATGCCTTCATTTTGGGCAGCTCTATAATTTTCTCGGTACGTTTTCTCGTAATATCCTCCATATCCTCGCTGACCATTTGGAGAAGCCTTGTCGCTGCATTTCTGCAGCCACTCTTCTGTTTTCTTGTAGCAGCAACTTTTTGGAACTTAATGACTGCCCAATACATTTTGGCGATAACGGGGACTAGTCTAGTTCTTCTCGCTTCAACATTTCTCTTCTATGGCGCCATCAATCGCTATGCCAAAAAGAGGATAGGTGTAGGAACAATCTCACTCTTCAAAGCCTTTGTGGCCGACTGGATCGCTGATGTAAACCGCCCACTCGAGAACTTCTTTGAAAAACTAGGTCACAGCGAGTCCATCCTCATAACTACACTTGGATTTAGAGGTAAGAAAGGATTAAAGGCGATCGTTAATGTTCCAGCACTTCATCCGGGGCCGTTCAAAAATGTTGGAAGTAGCACTCTAACTTTTAAGATACAGGAAATGCTAGAAAAGGCGAAACAAGCGATCGTCTGTGTCCCACATGGCACTTCTGGGCATGAATTGGACCTTGCATCTCAGACTGAGAATAAGAAAGTTTTAAAAAAAGTTATGCGACTCTCAAATTTCACCAATTTCGCTAAGAAAGCAACCTACCTAACTCGCGTAAAAGTGGACTCAGCGAAAGCAACCGCTCAGATATTTGGAAAATGCGCACTCGTAACACTCACTTGTGCACCAAAAGTCATGGAAGACATCCCACGAGAAGTGGGTCAAAAAATAGTTAACATAGGTGAGCAACTTGGGCTGAGCGCTGTGGCGGTGGTTGACGCACATAATAGCATGGAGGGTAACGATCTCTTCCTAACCGAGTATGATGCCCGAAATCTTCAGAAAGCCGCCGAGCTGGCGTTGCATAAAGCGGCTAAAAAACCCGTTAAAAACTTTGAGATAGGAATTGCAAAAGTCATTCCAAATGAGTTCACCCTCGCTCAGGGAATGGGCCCTGGAGGCATAGTTGCACTCGTAGTTAGAGTGGAACGGCAATTGGTCGCGTACATTGTGATAGATTCAAACAACCTGATCAAAGGACTTCGAGAAAAAATCTTGAAAGCGCTTAAAGAACTCGGTGTAAGTGATGGCGAAGTTTTGACAACAGACACGCATATGGTTAATGGAGTGACTTTGGTTAAGAGGGGCTATCACCCATTTGGGGAAGTGATTCCTCACCAGAAGATACTGGGGTATGTGAAGGGAGTAACTCAGTTAGCGATAAGCGATCTACACGAGACTGAAGTAGCATGGAACAGCGGAGTAGTCAAACAAGTCAAGGCAATCGGACCTACATATCTCAAGGAACTGGCAACCCTTGTGGACTCAACTGCAAAACTTACCAAGAAGATGGCATTAACGATCTTTCCGATAGGGATCCTAGCCTCAATTTTACTGTTGATACTCATCTAACAGGTTCCCACAGGGTTAGCGAAAAATTTTCATAGCTAACCATAAGTCTCAATAAACCAAAATAGGTATGCGTGGAGGCGGAAACCAGAATTGACAACACCATCACCTCGTGAAAACGTAGTGCTTGTAGGACAAAAGCCCACTATGAACTATGTGACCGCGTGTGTCACATTCTTTAACTCTGGTGCAGACAATGTGGTTGTTAAAGCAAGAGGACTTGCAATTTCTAGAGCTATAGATACGGTTGAGCTGCTTCGACGCGGGTTTATTAAAGACCTGAATATCGTGAAAATCGACATTGGAACTCAAGAACTAAGCGGGACTGAGGGAAAAAAATCAAGAATCTCCGTAATCGAGATAACAATAGCTAAGCCCTCCAGCAAAACTAATAAAAAAGGCTAGTTAGCCGAGCAGATAGCCCAATTTTTTAACTAGAGCCCGGCGTTCTTCCAGCTCTTTATCTGTTTCTATTCTATTGGCTGTGGTTCCATCCACCGCCCCTAAGACTGCTCTACCCAACTTGGTTTCAGCGACAATCATCTCACAGTCATTTGCTGTAGCCACGTAGATACTGCAAACTCCGCTGAGTTTCTTCAACTCATTTAACACATTAATCGGATACGCCTTCTCCATTACAACAACGAACACATGCCCCGCTCCAATCTTTCTGCAGTTTTCGGCAGCCAGCCTACCTAATGCGTCATCATTGCCATTGAACCGCGTCAGCTTCGGAACAGCCTCATTCATCGCCACGCCTACCTTGACATCTGGCACAGCATCAAGCACCGCCCTAAAGATGTCATCCACCATCTTGATGGAGAAATTTCCAATGCCGACGATGATCTGATGCTCCTTTTCCTTCTCTAATTTTACCACATCAATTTTAGCTGTCATACAAAACACCACTACCGATTTTAACTTCATTCAAGCTGGTATGAATATCTTGCGAGCGACTAGCTGTAATTTACCTGAAAACTGGTTGTAGGTAATCCTACCGGAGACCGTTATCTCTTTTCTCAGGGTTTTTTCAAAACTGGCAGCCTGAGCCCCGAGGTTCTCAGTATATGACAAAAGTTTTTTCACTTCATCAGCCGTTATTCCAAGTAGCTTCTCCGCTTGCTCACCGTAGAAAACTGCATCTATCACGCCAGTCCCATCCTCAAGGACAGCATCCACAATCACTCGATTAATTGGCGTAGCAACTGGTCCGCAGCGTTCACAAATCCACTTATCTTCCTGTTGGGTAACTTTCCTCAAACATGACGGGCAACCCGTGTAGACTCGAGGCCTATCGGAAACCTTCGTTATAGTAGCCATAACCTCGGCTTCATCACCATCCTTTAGCTCACTTATCTTCTTGAAGAATTCACGCATCTCTGGAAAATCCTCAGGCTTTATGTCGGTAGGGTTGATGACAACTTCTCCTCGCATGCCAACATGGAGCTCAGGTTTTCCGTTCAAACCATCTCGCACATAACCGTGAAGAACCTTCACAATCCTGTTTTGAGCTATTTGATCTACGAGGTCTGCTTTATCGTCCCAAAGCACAACATTAATTGTACCAGTCTTATCCGCCAAAGTCATTCTCGCTAACTTGCCAGAAGTCTTGTCCGGTCTGCTGAACGTTTGAATCGAGTTCACCCAAATTACCCGTCCAGTTATTGAAGCGTCGTTAACCCCTGGCACAAGGTCGCGGATGTTAATTTCAGTCTTTAAGTCGCTTTTTCCAGCCAGATTAACCCCAAGCTCGGTGGCAACGATGTATGCTGCACCATCATCGGTCAGCAATCCGCCCACTTCTCTCTTCTTCTGCGTAATCATCTGCTTAACATCTTCCAATGTCAAATCAGGACGGTCGGCAAGTATTCGCTTTATGATCTCTTCCAGCGGTGACAAGTACGTTCACCATGAATCTAATTGCAATTTATCTTATGAACTTAGCCACTTGAATTAGCATAAATCGAAACCTTTTCATTAAGCCTCACGAATCTAATTCATGGCCGATGAAGAACAGGCATTAGCATGAAACATGATGATTGCTCAGAGTTAAACTGAGGCCACCTATTCTGAGTTTTAGCTAAACAAGCTCTTTAGGCACATCATGCGGGCTATATGCAGAATAGTACCTTAACCCCGCCTGTTTGAGTCTACTCCTAACCATGTCGTAAAGAATAACCTCTTCAACCTCAAACTCGTCAACAAGCCTTGAGCTAATTTTCCTAAGCCTAGTAAGAAGGGCTCTCCTATTTTCTTCTGGAGAGAATGAGACCATGCAACTTGCATGGTAGGCCGTGTTTACTTTTTCCAAATTTTCTAAAGCTTTCAGTTGAAGTCTGAACCCCTCGGGCTTACTGCCAGTTAGCATTGAAAACTCCTCTTCAGTACATCCCTTTAATGAAACCCTCACATGGATAAAGGGATACTTTGAGAGGGCTTCAGCGTATTTCTGGTCATAGCCAAGTGGAATTCCACAGGTTTCGAGAATGAAGGCACAGCCCTGACCTTGAAGATTATCCAGCAATTGGAGTAGATGGAGCTTGCCTATCGTCGGCTCTCCGCCACTGACCCTTAACTGCCGAAACCCTCTCTCACGGGCTATCGACACTAGGGTCTCTGCCACTTTTTTCGGGGAATAAAACTTTCCAATTTCTCTAGGGCTGTTTCTCACATCTTCCCTAACCCAACAGAAATAACAAAGCAACCCGCATCCAGCACAATCTGCCGTGGCAATCCCGCCATACCACCGGTCTGGACGGAACCGCCAATACCTTTTCTCCTGGCCTTCGGGGCTGTCTCTAACTACCAGTTTTTCCATTGCTAGATGCCTTTGCACTGGATCGTACATAGGCTTCCTCTTCATTCAATCCCAGAACATTCGGGTCCTTAAGTAGTCCCGCTCAGCACGGACTATGTCCATGTAAAATGCATCTTCGGTTTTACGGCGTCTGCGTAAAATTCTGATAGCAGTTGTCGGGCCTACTCCACGGCCTGCTAGCGCCACTACAGCCCTCTTTCCATAGGTTTGAACTGTGCTAGCGCTTTTCCATGCTGTCAGCCATTTCTTTTCTTCTTCTCCAGTCAACTTTTGCTTCCTTTGCTTCTTTTGGACAATTTTCCTCAAATCCGTGTCGTTCTCATAGGTAACTGCCACTAGGGTTGATTTGCACATTGGGCAACTGACTTTATCAGGCAGGCTTCTTACAGTTCTAACCCCATCATACTTCCCGCAGAAAACACATACAAGCCTAATATTTTCATTCGCAAGCCTTTCTTTGACGATGTCTACAACCGCCTTAACTGGGACTGCTGGTCGCAGAAGATCATGAGGAGCAATTCTATCTAACAATGGAAGGGCTAAAGGCGAATAGTCAGTTCTATAGGGTACGGCTTCAATCCCTATTTCTCCGTCATGAATTTTCTGAACTATCTTCTGGGCATTCTCAAGGTCAAGCTTCTCTACAAACAATTCCCTTAATGTCTCTCGATAAAGGGATGTATCGCGGAGAACATTTACAAGCATCCTAGCTTGGGTTGACTTGAAGTTGGCAGCTCTCTCCACAATTCCAAATCTTTTGGCGATGTGCCAAAGTCTCCACGCAAACATCAAAGTGTCTCCGAGAGTTTCTAAGAGGACTGCCGACACTTCTTCGGGCTTTAGCTCCAGTAACTCTCTCTTCAAAACTTCAGGATCCATATGATGCGCGGCAATCACAGCAATACGGTATGGATCCGACTGTACTCCAATTATAGCTCCGAACCTTGCGCTTAGAATGGTTCCTAAAATTCTGCTTAATGTCTCATTCACTAAATCGCCGAAACAGGCATGAATAATTGAATAGTTCTCAAAACACTCTATTACAATCCGATTGTGAGTCGGTAGTGGAAATCCTTCATCTAAATGTTTCTTTATAGTTGCTACAGCCTTATGTGCAGCATGCGCATCAATCGGATAGCCATTAAAAGGCTCAAGCGGGTCCCTCGATGCCCTAAGTCTTTCGGCAATGCTCTCTCTAAGTTCTCCCACCCTCTGCGCCACTTCAAATGGTACTGGTATGATTTCGCCTTCCCAGCTTGGTATAGCTCCAAGCGTCTGTTCAACTGGCTCAACTTCAACAACATCTCTTTCCTCATCTAACCCGAGGATCTTCCAGGTCTGACCGTGCATGATGAAGTCCACCCCAGGGCGACCGTTCTTTCCTATAAACTCTTGATCTAAAATTCCTATTTTCCTACGCCTGATAAAATCCAACACTGTATACTGTCTTACATCTGGAATCATTGAGAGATTTGTAAAATAATATCTATATGCCTTCAATGAGCCTAGGCGCATCTCTTCGCCATAAACGCGGATCAATCTTTCCCTTTCAAGCTGTTTTACCACTGAAAGAAAATCCTCTTTGACTAACGTTTCATAGGGCATAGCCCTTATCATAGTGTTGTACGCATCTGTAATGTTGATTCTTTTATGGTCAAGAACAATTCCTACAATCTGATTGGCAAGGACGTCCAACGCGTTTTCATGAATTTTCGGCGACTCTAACTTCTCTTCCAAAGCAAACTTCGCTATTACCGCTGCTTCCATAAGATCATCAGGCCAAGCCGCTAAAATCTGTCCAGAGGGCTTAGCACCGATTGCATGTCCACTCCTTCCCACTCTCTGAACCAGCTTGGTGACCTGCCTTGGCGACATGTATTGGACTACAAAATCAATTGAGCCCACATCAATTCCTAACTCGAGTGACGAGGTGCAAACTACTCCTTTTAATCCCCCTTCTCGAAATGCCCTCTCAGTATCCACCCTAATATCACGCGAAAGCGATCCATGGTGAACACCTATCCTAAGGCTAGGTTTCAGGACATTGACTCGGGAGGCTAAAGCTTCAGCATGCTCCCGGGTGTTCGTAAAAATTAGGGTGGATTCATGTTCGCTGACTAAATCGCAAAGTCTTCGAATTCTACGCACGCTACCTGCCGAGATCAAAACCCTCCTCGCTAATGCCTCATCTTCAGATGTGGCGGTAGGACTTTCAACTTGGACTCTCCACTCCTTTACCTCATATGCCCGTATCACCTTGACTCTTCTATTCCTTCCAACCAGAAACCTGGCTATCAGCTCGGGAGATCCGATGGTAGCAGATAAGCCAACCCGCTGGAATTCTATGCCAGTGAGATTTCTAAGTCTCTCCAACCCTATAGAAAGTTGAGCTCCACGCTTATCCGTAGCCAATTCGTGAATCTCGTCAACAATAACCCATCGGATTGAGGTTAGGTGTTTCTGCATTCGTTTGCCAGGAAGAATTGCCTGTAATGTTTCAGGGGTAGTGATAAGCATATTTGGCGGGTGTAGTGCCTGCATTCTTCTAACAGCAGCTTCAGTATCTCCATGCCTCACCTGAACCTTAATTCCTAAACGCTCACCAATCTCGGTCAACCTTCGAAAAATATCTCGATTCAAAGCCCTAAGAGGAGTAATATATAAGATTGAAATTCCTCTAAACTCGCCTTTGCTCCGCTCTCTGATGAACAACTCAAAAATTGGAAGACAAGCCGCTTCAGTTTTACCCGTTCCAGTGGGCGCTATTAGCAGAGCATTCTCTTCTCTCAAAATAACAGGGAACGCTAGTTTCTGAATCTCGGTAGCTTCTTTCCAGCCAGTTTTCTCAATTTCCTTTCGCAATGGTTTTGATAGAAGTGAGAAAACATCAGACATTTGAATCATCCATCTTCGTCAAGCGTTCTAAATAAGCGATGTAAATCTTCACATCGGTTTGTTTAGTAGCTTCCTCGGAGGCAGTGTGATCTCTCAACCGTGCTTTCAGGGCGTCGAGTTGCTCAGCCTTCAAGACAAATTTCTCAAGCAACTCCCGTATCCAATCTGGGTTTTCAAAGTACGGTCTAGCCTCCTCATATGCGCGCCACACTAATTCTCTAAAATCCTTAACCAACAACCCAGCCTCTAGATAGTAAAAACAGTAGAAGCGTTACTCAAAAACTTTCCAAAATAGAAAAGCCTAAGTTTCCTTTCTCTCTCCCCGTCCGTATGCCATGTGTAGGAAAACTAGGATCAGCACAATGAAAGCTACCCCTATTATGAAACCCATAATGATGCTGTAAAATGTGGCCGCGTCCATTTTTCCACGTCCAAACCGCTTATTATTGTAGAAGTATTTAAGAAATGTTCAAAGTTTTAAACACTGGCCTTGACGAGGAACAGGAACGATGTCATCCGAGAAGCATACAACATGTTTTTCAATCAAGGAGGCCATTAGCCTCAGCCTTAAAGCCGTGCGTAGGCGCTCCATGAAGAGAACCTTAACGCTGCTGTCGATCGCCTCTGGATCAGCATTCATATCGATGTTGTTAACAGTGGCTTCAATTCTTCAGATGGCAGATGGAAAAGTTGGCACTTATCAATACTGGGTCCTTATAGTTGCTGTTCTAGTCTGGGAAGTTGCAATTGTCAATTCTGCGCTACTGTCCATAGCGGAGCGCTCAAGAGAAATCGGCATCATGGAAGCTCTAGGGGCAACAAGTTCAGCGATAATCAAAATCCTGGTAATCGAATCGGCAATGTTTGGTCTACTGGGAGGTTCCTTGGGCGCAGCTGCCGGATGGCTAATTGTGGTCACAGTCTATGGGCTTCAGTTAAGCTGGTCGATAGTGCTGGCAGTACCGCCTCAGACCTACATCTTCAATTTTGCACTTACGGTTACGGTATCAGTTCTGCTCAGCATG
>Ga0209314_10000227_pt1 | contig 24891 bp, 21 predicted proteins | sample I19B2metaG_FD_184146 | JGI IMG/M metagenome (GOLD analysis project Ga0209314, IMG submission 184146) | Lake sediment bacterial and archeal communities from Gulf of Boni, Indonesia to study Microbial Dark Matter (Phase II) - ​I19B2 metaG... | ecosystem: Environmental > Aquatic > Freshwater >... | reverse complement strand
TCACCCTCGAACTCACAAGATTCGACGACAGTCTCGTCATGCGTCTCGTAACAATCCTCTCAAGAATCGCAAGGATGCCGTTCGAAGATACCTCTAGACAAGGCGTCTCCAGATGGATTCGAAGCTTGGTCTACTCGGAGCACCGCCGCATAGGTGCCATTATCCCGCGGTCTGAAGACATCCTCGCGACGAAGGGTGTAACAGCAACTGAAGCCATAATCAAGGGCAAGAAGTACAAGGGCGCAATCGTCGTACAACCCAAGCCGGGCGTCTACTTCAACGTATCAGTGCTGGACTTCGCCAGCCTATATCCCAGCATAATCAAGAAGCACAACCTCTCGTATGAGACGATCCTCTGCCCTCACCAAGAGTGCCGCAGCAATATCGTACCCGACACGCCACATTGGGTTTGCACAAAGAAGAGAGGCCTATCGAGCCTAATAATCGGCTCACTCAGAGACCTACGCGTTAAATGGTACAAGTCCAAGGCCAAAGACAAGACGCTCCTCCACGTAACCCGCAGCTGGTACAACGTCGTCAACCAAGCACTCAAAGTCATCCTCAACGCCAGCTACGGAGTATTCGGAAGCGAGATCTTCAGCCTATACTGTCCACCAGTGGCAGAAGCAACCACAGCCATAGGGCGATATGCCATAACCGAAACGATCAAAGAAGCCGAAAGGCTTGGAATCGAGGTCGTCTACGGCGATACGGACAGCATCTTTCTCAGAAGCCCAAGACCCGATCAGATTGAGAGACTCACCGAGTGGACCGCCAAACAGCTCGGGATGGAGCTGGACGTAGACAAGTTATACAGATATGCCGCCCTCTCGAGCCGAAAGAAGAACTACCTCGGTGTATTCCCCGACGGAAGCGTCGACATAAAGGGACTCACCGGAAAGAAGCGCAACACACCAGAGTTCCTGAAGAAAGCCTTCGAAGACATGGTCAAGACCCTCAGTGGGGTTCAGACCGAAGAAGACTTTGGAAGGGCGCGACAGAGGATCAAAGAGATCGTCAGAACCTGCTACGTCAAACTGAAGAACAAGGAGTATACGCTCGAAGACTTGGCGTTCAACGTGATGCTCGGAAAGAGCCCTGACAGGTACACAAAGACTACTCCTCAGCACCTGAAGGCCGCCACACAGCTTAGTAGTGCCGGACTCGAAGTGGTAGAAGGCGACCTAATATCATACGTGAAGGTCTATGGGTCGCCGGGCGTCAAACCGCTACAACTGGCATCGATCAACGAGGTTGACACAGATAAGTACATGGACTACGTGGAATCGACCTTCGACCAAGTATTGGATGCTCTGGGCCTGGAATTCAACGAGATCCTTGGAATTGTGAGGCTCGAATCCTTCTTCGGAATCACCGTTCCAACGCGAAAACCCGTCGAAAGAGAGTTCGAAGAGGAGGAAGAGGTGGAAGAGACCGGCTAAGAAACCAGCTTCTCGTCAGACAACCTCAGCCAGAAGCTCTGAGAGATCCAGCACGCTCAAGGATCTCGCCATCTTGAGCGAGTTCGCAGCCTCTTTCAGATTGTTTCTGCAGAAAGGACACGCAGAAACCAAGCAATCTGCTCCCGTCTCAGCGGCTTCAAGAACCCTCTTTTCGGCTATTCTCAGCGACAGGTCAGGAAAGGCAGACCTGAGACCACCTCCAGCGCCGCAACACCTCGAATTCTCCCTCGTCCTTCGCATCTCAACAGTCTCCGCGCCCGGAATGCTCTTCAACACGCGCCTAGGAGCCTCATATTCTCCACAGTGGCGTCCAAGATGGCAAGGATCATGATAGGTGAGAGATCCGGCGACATTACCGTTCAGCTCAATCTTGCTATCTGAGACGAGCTGGGAGAAGAGCTGAGAGTTATGAAGAACCTCGAGACCGGTGCAGCCGAGCAGCTTTGGATAGTCGAACTTCAAGGTCCGATAGCATCCTGGGCATCCTGTGACCACAACTCTAGCGCCTTGAGCCTGCACAACTTCCAAGTTATGTCGTGCAAGCTGGATCGCATCCTTTCTGTCACCCGTTCTGAGGAGAACTGAGCCGCAGCACCACTCGTCTTCCCCAAGGTAGCCGACCTTGACGTTCGCGGATTCCAGCACTGCCAACGTTGCCTTGTTCAGTTCCGGCTGCCGATATGAGGCGGTGCATCCCGCGAAGAAGATCAAGTCTGATCTGTCAGTTAGAGGATGTCGAGAAGAGAGCCAGTGCGCCCTATTCTCGTGCTTCTCGAAGTAGGGGTTGTGCTCTTTCTCAACCCAGCTCATGATCTCTCCGTGCCTAGCTACAGGAGGAGTTCCCGCCTCAAGCAACGAAGTCCTGAGATCCTCGACGATCTCCGTGGTCTGCAAAGCGCATTGCGACTTGCAATACCCACAGAGCGTGCAGGTCCACAGACGATCTACGAGAGCTGGTGAGGGTTCACAGATACCGTGAATGAGTCCCTTCGCAATCTGCAACTTTCCTCTACAACTGTAGGACTCAATCCTCTTCTCATAGTAGACCGGGCACTCTTCGTGACAGAATCCGCATCTCGTCCTGTTGCAGACAAGGATCTCATCCAAGTGTTGGTCTCTGAAATCGTTCAACATTAAGCGTTAGAAGCCTCCGGTGCAGTTCCTTCCGGCTTGATCCATCTCGGCGGTGCGAACTTCTTGCCCGGGTTAAGGATTCCCGCAGGGTCGAATACCTTCTTGATCTTCCGCATGTACTCGAAGCCATCTCCGTGCTCCAGCCTAGAGAAATTGCCGAACTTCTCTCCGTCACCTTGGTACGATGTCATCGATCCGCCTACTGACACTGCATAGAGGGCCATATCTCTAACATAATCATAGAAGCGTTCGACCATACTTCGATCTCTATCATCGACATAAACCGCAAAGCTAACGCTCGTATGGACGGCGTATGGCGACTGAACATAGACGTTCATCCCAAGGACTCGCACACCATTCTTCGCAGCCAGCTCTTGATACTTCAAGAATGCGTCATCAAGGAAGCCTTGAGGAATACTCACGTCTGCGGCGCCGAACCTCTCGATCCTCTGGCTATCAGGCCATGCCTGCTTGAAAGGCTCGAAATCCTGCCTATGTTTACTCGTCCACCAAGCCTCGACGATCTCTCTTTCCCCTACTCTCGATCCGCCCAACTCCTCGCAGATCTTCGCTGAGTATTCTCGACAGCAATCCACAACTTCGCGGTCACCGGCGAAGGAGATGCACAATACCCCTCTTGTGTCGGACGGCACCATCGCATCTCTACGATACTTCACCCTGTAGTCATGCGTGTAGAAATAGAACCTGTTACTGCACATTATATTCGCTGACTCCACCGATAGGCCTGCCTGCACCATCCGGTTGATCGCTTTGGCTGCAATGTTCAACGACGGAAACGCAAACATCTCCAAGGCCCGCTCTTCTGGAAGAGGGAATACTCGCAGAGTCGCCTCGACGATAATTCCAAGCGTTCCTTCAGACCCCAGCAGAAGCCAGTGAAGCTGATACCCAGAGGAACTGATCAGCGTCTTCCTATGACCGACCCGAATCAACTCTCCAGAACCGGCGACCACAACGGCGTCTATAAGCGCCTGCTCAACCTTGCCGTATTTGATTCCGAAGGTTGAGTCACTGCGGCAGGCTATGGCGGCCCCTATAGTCGAGACGATCTTACTTTCCGGATCATGAGGAAACCAGAGGTTACGCCTGCGGAGCTCTTCATTCAGCTTGTTTATCGTGATGCCCGCCTGAACTGTCACAGCGAGGTTCGCCTCATCTATCTCCAAGACATTGTTGAGCCCATTCGTGTCCAGGAGGATTCCTCCCCTAGACGCTACAGCTCCGCCCGCCATTCCGGTCAGACCTCCCGCCGTCACTATGGGAACCTTCAAACTCGATGCGACTTGGACGACCTTGACGATGTCTTCCTTTGAAGTGGGCCTGACTATCAAGTCAGGTAGCACGGCCTCATCGGAAGGACGCACAGACCAGTCTCTGCTATATGCCATCCTGTCGACGATCTCAGCTGTGACCTTCTCACTTCCGATCAGGTCGGCCAGTTGATTGGCGAGCCTGCCATAGTCCACCGACAAAGCCTGTACCCCGGAGACTCGGCCAGCTAGGAGAGACTCACTCATAAAGCCTTAACGAAAAGACGTTCGTCGGATCGATAGCGACGTTCATGGCGTGTCTAAGCGTCTATCGGCCTATTGGACACGAGCATTGGCAGATAAGACTGTCTAAACGGTTTCTCGCCCTGTTCCTTCTTGAGTTCACTCATCAGTTCCTCTAGCTTCATCTCTATGATCTCACCGAGTCTCCTGATTCTCACCGGAAGGCTGCCCGTCTTCGCCTCTCGTTCCCCGACGACTAGTATGTATGGGATCCACTGCGTCTCAGCATCGCGGACTTTCTTCTGAACGGTCTCTTGGGTATCGTCCACATCCACCCGTACCTTCTGGGATTTTAACGCCTCAGCAATCTTCAGAGCATCGCTGAGATATGCGTCTGTGACTGGGATGATCCGCGCCTGTATGGGCGAGAGCCAGAAAGGAAGCGCCGGAACCTCTCCACGCTCCTCAGCCTTTATCGCCGAGTCCAAGACTCCGTAGAGATATCTCTCTATCGATCCGAGAATCGCTATGTGAAGGATAGGCGGATATCTCGCCGACCCGTTGGCATCAGCGTATTTTATTTCGAAACGCTCGGCGTTTCCCACATCTATCTGGCAGGTAGCTATCTCCCGTGGACGACCGAGCACGTCAACTATGTGGTATTCGATGTTTATCACCCAGTAGTACTTCTTCTCCGGAACGAAGTGGATCAGTATCGGCTTGCCTTCGAGCTCGGCCAGAGTCTTGACGAATTCCCTGTTCTGCTCCAAGAAGCTTCGGGTCAGGTTATAGAGAGAGACGTATGACCAACCTGACTTCCTTGCCTCTTCCAGAATCAACTTGTGTATTTCCACGAACTGCTTCTGCGAGTCAGGAAGATCTTTGCAGAAGTAGTGGAGATCCGGCATCAGGAACTTCCTAGTTCGGAAGAGGCTCACGACCTCTCCGGGCTGCTCCAACCTGTAACTGTCTGCGAGCTCAAAGACGCCGAGCGGAAGGTTCCGATAGCTGAGCGTCCAATCCTTTAGCATGGCGAACTGCTGGAAGCACGCCGCGTATCTCAGCACGTAGCGCTTGTCATCGAGATCTACCTCGTACAACCGTTCTCCGAATAGCTGCGCATGCGCCTTTATTGCTGGGTGATCGAGATCAAACATGTTGGCGCCCCTGATCGGAAGCGCGTTTAGCCCGAGCGCTAGTTCCAGTGAGTAGTCGCCAATCAGGTCGAAGATCAAAGCTCCCCGAGGACCATACCTCATGTTACCGATGTCAGACAGCGGTTCGGCCTCGATCCCAAACTTCTTCAGGTAAGCAATGTACTTCGGCTCCTCTCTAGTCTCAGCGTGTGGAATCTTCAAGCCCTCTCTCTCGACCAGAGTTCTGAAGTCGGCTTCGTCCGGACCATACTCGTATTCACGCAGGCCGTAGAGTCTTCCATCAGGAGTAAATATCGCAGATTCGTCTGAAACTTGAGGCTGCGGCTTCGGCTCCTCCTTTCGAGGCTCTGCAGATATGGTTCTGGAGAGTTCTGAGAGAGGGTGTCCCTTACATTTTATCGAGAAGGCCTTGTACCAGCCGAAGGGGCTCCTTCTAACCTCGAAGCCCATGCCGGACAGGATCTCCTGCATTCCAGCTAGGAGAGGAATCGAGAAATCGGCAGAAGCCAAGCTCGAAGACAGATGAGCATAGGGGTATACCACTATCTTGTTCGTCTTGACCCACTTCGCCACCTCAGCGACCGAGTCCGATGCCTTTTTCGCGATCTGCGATGGATCCTTGGCATCTTCCTTCTCGACCGTACAGAAGGCTACGAGGACATCCTCGAGTGCGAGAGCTTTCATCTCTTCAGGCATCGTCTCTGGCGTCTTGATCGCCCTATCCCTGACCTCGTACGAGAAACTGTCAGCATGTATCAGTAAGATCTTCACTTCATTTCACCGCATCAGCGCTCGTTATGGCGCACGCCCGCCCATTCTCCTCCATCGCTCCAGAGTCTCGATCTTTCTGACTTTCTTCTTGAATTCCTTGTAATGAGATTCACAGAGGTAGGCGCGTCTAACCTCTCCGATCTTGAGACCGCTCGTTCCCACCTTCTCCGGTGACAGCGACCTCACTGCTGGATTCGAGCAGCCCACCACACTGCATTTCTCTCCCTTCGAAATACGGCCCAAACTGGGGTCTGCCCCAACTTTTTACCGCCGTGGTATATACGATGTCATCTAAAAGGTTAGTTGAAGTGAACCTTCCAAAAGCCACCGGAAACTATGCACTCGTCATCCACATCGATCGAAGAAGCTTCGTATCGGTTGGCGCGCTCGGTCGACGACCATTTGACAGAGGATGGTACATATACTGTGGCTCCGCAATGGGCGTCGACGGGCAGAACCTGAGGTCGAGAATCTCAAGACATCTCAGCAAATGCAAGAAGATAAGATGGCACATTGACCATTTACTTGCCAGCGAAGCCGCGAGAATCCATACAGTCTTCTTCGCAAAGAGCAAGTCAAACAGAGAATGCGACTTGGCAAAGAACCTCCTGAAATTGGACGGTTCAGAAATGCCTACGAAGGGCTTCGGATCCTCAGATTGCAGAGCAGACTGCCCCGCGCACCTAATCAAATTACATTACAGAAGTGGCGATAAAATTGAGAAGGCGCTTGCAGAGACCTTTCGAAAATCGCAACTTAGATGCCACATATTTGAGACTTGACCCAAGAATACTTATCTGCAGCACATACATGTCTGGAATTGCGTTCGTCATAGCGGTTGTGTGGCCCTTCGATGCTCTCCTTTCTGAAAGAACTCTTCCAACAGAAAACAGCAGGCCTCGCCTTGCTCTGCTGGAGAGCAGGAATCACACCCAACCTCTTAACGTGGGCTGGATTTGTCCTGACCGGACTCTCATCACTAGCCTTTCTCTATTCGGTGGAGAGTACAACCATGAGACTTCTAGGTGCGCTCCTGCTCGCCACCTCCGGCTTCACAGACGCCTTCGATGGAGTAGTTGCAAGAATTGCTGGAATGGAAACAAGGTTCGGCGGCGTCCTCGATTCCACCCTCGACAGATACGCAGACATTTTCATCATTTCCAGCTTCATACTCTCCGGCCAATGTGATGCACTCTGGGGATTGGTCGCCATCACAGGCAGCATACTCGTCAGCTACCTCAGAGCGAGATCCGAGTGCGAAGGCGTATCAATGTCGTCGATAGGTCTCGTCGAACGGGCGGAGAGACTGATCATAATCATAGTCGCGAGCATAGCGGGCATAATCTCCTACGGCGTAATCACGGTGGCAGTCCTCAGCCATCTCACGGTCTTTCAGCGGCTCTACCATGCGAGACAGATGCTTAGTGCAGCTTCTCCTCGACAGACCTGAGCAGTGCAATGCCCTTTTCCAACAGCCGCTGCCCTTCTTCCGTGATCTCATAATATTTCCTTTCAGGCCTTAACAGCAAACCCGCCTCCTTCCTCAAGCGTATCAGCCCAGTATTAAGCAACCTATAGAGAACGACGTAAACCGTTACAGTGGCCGGTGAGAAGTCGAAACGCTCTTTAAGGGACTTTTTGACCTCATAAGCATACATTGGCCTGTCTTTAAGCATCCTGAGAATGTATAACCAGAGGTTCTCCGTGGTCAACTTCCTGCGAAGCCGCTCGTACGCCAATCTCGTCCCTACTGTACATAGAGTATAGGCCTAGCTTACTCTTCGGGAGTTTCGAAGTACATCCATTCGTTTGACCCAGAGACTATTTTAGCGTAGGCTAAGGTTCAACCACCACTCGTATGGAACCTGCTTGCCTGAGCGAATATTCCCAGCGTGATATGGCGGTCCTAGCTAGTAACCTCTCCTCAGAGTCCTCTGGCGCACCTTCACCACTCGATGGTGAATCGCACATGAGATACAGTAATACTTGACCACCCTTTGCCCACTTATGAAGGCTCCTCTCGCCTTCAACTCGCGCGCCAGCGTAGGATCGACCAAAGAGGAAAACGAGGTTACCCTCTTAGCCTTGTCTTTGGGCACCAAGCTCCCGCACATACTGCACTGGACGACTTCGCTTCTTCCTTTCCCGCCTTTCGCTCTTCCTCTACTCTTCCGCTTTTGAGGCATTACATCTCATTCCGGAGAACGATCAAGGTTAACCTAAAACAGAAAGCAGGGATAAAAGCTTGCAGGATAGGCTTGTTCGACATAACGATAGTCGGCCACAACGTCATCGACACGATCACGAAGGATGATGAGCAATTTACCCGGCCAGGCGGCGCCGTCACCTATTCATCGTTGGCCGCGTCTTGGCTCAGATCCAGAGTCGCCGTTCTATCAAAGGCTGGACAAGACTATCCAATTGAGTACATCAGACTACTGACAAGTCAAGGCGTCGACACGTCCATGCTCGTCATCGACAAAAGCCATCCGACCACCAAACTCCTACTCAGATACTCGAGAGCCGGTCAGAGGAGAATCAGACTCATCGACAGATGTTCGCCCATAGTGCCCATAGACATTCCAGCCCTCCTTGACTCCAAGGTAGTGCACATCGGAACGGTCGCAAAAGAGGTCTCGCCACAAACCATCACCACACTGCATAAGAAATGCTCGTTCATCTCCATCGATCTACAGGGATTCGTACGATCATTCTCTCCCAAGGGCTTCGCCAATATCAAGGCACTTGAGACCACGGACTTCTTGTCGAAGGCGTCGATCGTCAATGGAAGCGAAGAAGAAGTCGTAAAGGGGCTAGGTCAACATAGTCTAGCCGAGAGCGCCAGCAGAATCCTTTCTCTAGGAGTCGAGATACTCATTGTCACGCAGGAAGACAAAGGCTCAACCATCTTCTCTAATGGAAGACAATATTCTATTCCAGCCTATCCTGTCGTGGCCCCCCGCGATTCAACCGGAGCTGGCGACAGCTACGTAGGCGCCTTCCTCTCAGAGTACGCAACGGGAAGATCGATCAGAGAATGCGCTGCCACGGCCAGTGCGGCTGCTTCGCTACGCGTAGAGACCGGCGGATCATTCCAGCCGTTTGATTCACGGGAACTCCGAATTCGATCTAGAGCTGTGCTGGAGGAGATCTTGGAGAAGAAGCTCCGGCCCTGAAGACTATTGTCGGCAGTTTTCTCGGCGGACTCCGTCAGTATGCACGCGCCGCAAAAGCCACATGGACGGCGGGGAATCCACACCAAGTGCACGGACCCTCTGCTTTCTCGTGGGACTCCACGTCCATGCCTCTGACCTCGAATCCCTCTGTCTCCGCCTTCATCTCATCGGCGCACTCCTTCCTGCCGCAGAACCTAATCTTCGCTATCCCTCCCTTCTTCGCTATCTCCATCAACTTCTGCTTTGTCATAGCCACGTGCATGTTATCCTTGAGGAAAGCCTCACCATTCTTCCTCAGATTCAACAGGATATCCTGCCTCAACCTGTCAACATGGTCGGCGAGTTCGCTCTCCTTGACTGTTGCTCTCGTGCGTGTATCACGCCTGAAGACCGTAACAACGTTCTCCTCTAGGTCTCTCGGCCCCACCTCAATCCTCACAGGCGTTCCTAGCAGCTCCCATCGATAGAACTTCTCGCCCGGTCGCGCATCGGAATCATCAAACTGAGCCCTGAATCCCCTACTGCGAAACAGTTTCTCGAGGTCTCGGCACATCATGAATATTCTGTCTTGGAAGCCCTCCTTTGGGATCGGTATGATAACGATCTGAACCGGTGCCCCGTCGAATGGAAGAACCGCGCCGAAGCCGTCTCCATGAACAGATATCGCAGCCGCTGCGATCCTCGATATTCCTGGGCCGTAGCAGGTCGTGTGCGGATACTTGCTCTGCCCGTCCTCATCGAGGTAACGGACCTCGAATGGTACCGAGAATTTGGTGCCTAGATAATGGGTTGTGGCCACCTGCAATACTCTAAGGTCAGGAAGGAGGACATCAAAAGCGAAGCTCGAGACCGCGCCGTAGAACTTGTCGAAGTCCTCCCTCTGGACGAGAATGAATGGCAGCCCAAGATGCTCATACAGGACTTTCTTCGCTATCTCCATATCTTCCGTGACTTGACCCATCGCGCCCTTCTCATCTCGATGTAGAGTGTGAGCCTCTATCCAAAGAAACTCGCGGCCACGGATCAAGGGCTTCGTAGCCTTGGTCTCGTAACGGTATACTGCGCAACTCTGATAGACCTTGAGCGGCAGGTCCTTGTAGCTCCTGACCCACAGAGAGTATATAGGATACATCGCTGTCTCTGACGTCGGCCTCAAGATTCCAGGCTCCTCAAGCTCGTGGCCACCAGCCTTCGAGACCCAGAAAACCTCCTCTTGGAAACCCTTGATATGATCGGCCTCTTTCTTGAAGGCCGTGTAGGGAATGACCACCGGAAATAGAACCGGCTTGTGTTTGGTCGCTTCCAACTCCACCTCGTACGTCTCATAGATCCGTTTGATGATGTACATAATGTTAGGACGATACACGATGAAACCTTTCAGCCCGTACCTGATGTCTACGAGGTTCGCTCTCTGTAAAATCTCACCATACCATTCACTGAAGTCTTCATGTTTGTCAGGAAGACTGACTTCAGCGGTTGCCTCTGCTTCCAAGAAACCACCGATCACAAAGGAATTTTGGCTGCCCCCATTCGAAATCGTACCACCTATATCCTTTTTGGTGTTCATGTACATGGAAGACTAAAACTCACCCTAAGTAGGACAAATGCAGTCGATCTCACGTTGCGAAGAGCGGATAACACTTGGCTGCGGATCGGAGTCAAATCTCAATCATGGACAGAAATTGGCATCAGATGAGCATCGACGAGGTCTTCACCGTCCTCGGCTCTACCGACAGAGGTCTGAACTCAGAAGAGGCCTGCAGGCGCATCGGAATCTATGGCCCCAATGCGCTTAGAGAGGAGAAGAAAGAGCCTGCTTGGCTTAGGTTCCTGGGGCAGTTCAAAGATTTTCTGGTCTTGATTCTGCTGGCTTCAACCGTAATTTCCTTCCTAGTCGGGGAGACGAAAGACGCGGTTGTCATTCTGGTGATTGTAGTCCTAAACGCCACCTTGGGATTCATCCAAGAACGAAAGGCAGAGAAGGCGATGGAAGCCCTAAGACGAATGGCTTCCTTGAAAGCCCTCGTCATCAGAGACGGAGAAAGACACGAAATCGACGCCAGTCAGCTGGTCCCAGGCGACCTAGTTCTGATACAGGCTGGAGACAAGATTCCGTCAGATGCGAGACTCATCGAGTCCGTGAGCCTGATGGTGGACGAGTCCGCTCTCACAGGTGAGTCGATTCCGCGCGAAAAAACCTCGGCTCCACTGAAGCCGTCCCTGGAGCCCGCGCCAATAAGCGACAGAGACAATATGATCTTCACCAGCACACACGCCACCTACGGAAGAGGAAAAGCCATCACAGTCTCAACAGGAATGCAGACAGAGATTGGAAAGATCGCGCATCTGATTCAGACAGCACCAACGAAGCATACGCCCCTTCAACTCCGGCTAGAGGAGTTCGGAAAGAGACTCGGTCTTCTCATCATAGGCATCAGCATCATAGTATTCCTCCTCGAAATCTCAAGAGGAGAGCAACTTCTCGAAACCTTCGTCACGTCGGTAAGTCTGGCAGTAGCGGCAATACCCGAAGGCCTTCCGGCAATGATCACAGCCGCGCTGGCACTCGGAATGCAAAGAATGGCAAGAAGGAATGCCATCGTAAGGAAGCTGCATGCGGTCGAAACCTTGGGCTCAACCACCGCTATCTGCAGCGACAAGACGGGAACTCTCACCAAGAACGAGATGACGATTCGCCAACTGTACGTGGATGGTTCAGAGGTTTCAGTGACGGGCGAAGGATACGCTCCAATTGGAACCTTCCTGGAAGGCGAAGAGCCTGTAACCTCTCCCTCCGAAGGCGCAAGGCTCCTATTGGAAATTGGCACTCTCTGCAACGATGCAAAGCTGGAGCAGTCGAAGAGCGGTGACAAGCTCGGCCGGATTATGTGGAGAGTCGTAGGCGATCCGACTGAAGGCGCCCTGATAGTTGCTGCAAAGAAGGCTGGAATAGACGTAGAAGATCTGCACATGAGATACCCAAGGGTAGATGAACATCCCTTTTCCTCTGAGAGGAAACGAATGACAACCGTTCACAGCAGACCTGACAAGACATGGATGGCCTACATGAAGGGCGCACCGGAGGTAGTCATCGACTTATGCACCAAGATCATGGAGTATGGCGCGGTGAGGACGCTAACCCAAGCAGAAAAGGATATTCTGAAAAGCGAAGCTCACGGAATGGCTGAGAACGCCCTCAGAGTGCTCGGCTTCGCTTACAAGCCGACTGAAGAGACCCTCGCTGACATTCCTGCAGACGAGTTCGAAAAGGACTTCATTTTCGTAGGACTCTGCGGCATGATGGACCCACCGAGAGAAGAGGCCGAGCGCGCCGTCAACACATGTCGAGAGGCTGGAATCGAGGTCGTCATGATCACTGGTGACCACGAAGTCACTGCGACCGCAATTGCAAAGGAACTGAAGATCATGAAGGAAGGCGCCGCAACTCTCAGCGGCGCCAGATTGGACAAGCTTTCGGAGAACGATCTCGAACAGCTTGCACGGACTGTCTATGTCTACGCCAGAGTGTCTCCGCACCATAAACTGAAGATCGTCTCAGCCCTAAAGAAGAATGGACATAACGTGGCTATGACAGGCGATGGAGTGAACGATGCGCCCGCTCTCAAGACAGCTGATATCGGAATCGCAATGGGAATGACTGGAACCGATGTCGCAAAAGAAGCCTCGGACATGATTCTGGTAGATGACAATTTCGCGACCATCGTCTCCGCTGTAGAAGAGGGCAGGGCCATTTTCGCCAACATAAAGAAGTTCATCTTCTTCCTGCTGTCAACCAACTCGGGGGAGGTCATGCTAATGTTGGCGGCGGCTCTCCTCGGGCTGAAGCTACCGGTGATCGCGATTCAAATACTCCTGGTCAACCTTGTGACCGATGGACTTCCCGCACTGGCACTCGGCGTTGAGCCACCAGAACCGGACCTGATGAAAAGACCGCCGAGAGGCCCCAAAGAAGAGATAATCACGATGAAGACTCTCAGGGGAATCTTCGCTGTGGGCCTTCTGATGTGCATTGGAACCCTCGGGGCCTTCCTGTGGGGAAGACCGGATGTGGATCTTGAAAAGGCTCGGACGATCTCGTTCACAACCCTGGTCATGTTCCAACTTTTCCACGTCTTCAACTGCAGATCTGAAAGGCATTCGATACTAGACATCGGTCCTTCACGCAACAAGTATCTGCTGTTGGCTGTGGCTTCCTCGATCACAATCCAGCTCGCAGTCGTGTATCTACCCTTCCTCCAAAACGTCTTTTCCACCGAACCTCTGTCTGCTATGGACTGGCTCGTCATCGTAGCGATTTCAGGAAGCATACTCTTGGCTGGCGAGATCGTCAAGCGAATCTATCCCATAGTTGAATCGCCAAAAACGGAAAGTCAGACACGGAGAATCCAACATTGAGAGTCATAGCAGATCTCCACATCCATGGGAGATACAGTCAAGCCACAAGCCTCAACATGAATCCCCAAGAGATCAGCCATTACGCGAGGATCAAAGGACTCAACATCGTCGGCACCGGCGATTTCACTCATCCAAACTGGCTTGAGGAACTGAAAAGAGAGCTCCGTCCATCACCTAACGAAGGACTCTACCAGCTGACCCAATCCAAGCAAACTGACACCATATGCTTCATACCATCGGCCGAGGTCTCAACCATCTTCGACTTCCAGAACAGATCGAGAAAAGTCCATCACGTCATCCTAGCTCCAGACTTGGAGACCGTTTCGAGCATAAACGAAAGGCTTGGAAAATTCGGCAACCTGTCCTCGGACGGGCGACCAACACTCGACATGTCCGCCCCCGAACTCGTAGAGGAGATCGTATCCACCTCCAAAGACTCTATGATATTTCCCGCACATGCATGGACCCCCTGGTTCAGCGTCTTCGGCGCATTCAGCGGGTTCGACAGTCTCGAAGAATGCTACCAAGACATGACAAAACATATTCACGCGTTGGAAACTGGCTTGTCCTCCGATCCGCCGATGAACTGGCGGCTCAGCGCCCTAGACAGGTATACACTCTTGTCGAACAGCGACTCACACTCAGCATGGCCCTGGAGGATAGGCAGAGAAGCCAACGTCTTCGACCTACCCTCTCTCTCATACTCAGAGATCTGCGACGCCATACGCAGCAGAGACCGGGGCAGGCTTGTCTTCACAATAGAGACAGATCCCAAATACGGCAAATACCACTGGACTGGCCACCGCCCAGGAAGATACTTGCACGGAGCAGATGCTCTGAAGAATCTCACCTTGCCTGATGAGTTACGTGGCTTCTTCAACGTGGAGTCAGAAGGCGTGGGTTTCTCGATCCCGCCACAGATGACCAAGAGTATCACCTCTTGTCCCATATGTAAGCGCAAGCTGACAAAGGGAGTTGAGGACAGAGTCGAAGAACTCGCCGATAGACCGCTAGGGTTCAAGCCGTCGAGAGCGGCAGGCTTTGTCCACCTCCTGCCATTATCTGAAATTTTGGCAACGGTGCTGAAGGCAGAAAGACCTGACTCCACAAAGGTCTGGAACCACTACAACCAGTTGATAGCGAGATTCGGAGACGAGTTCTCCACGCTGCTTGAGGCGGACTTCGAATCGATAAGAGCAGTCACCTCAGACGAGGTGGCAGAGACGATCATAGCCGTCAGAAGCGACACCATCAGAGTAAGGGCCGGATATGATGGGTATTACGGTAAACTCAATCTATCGACAGACTCGAAACAGACAAGTCGCGCCGGGGAAAATGACTCACTATTCGATATTTGTGTCAAGCAAGAGAAGAAGAAGGACATTAGCCTATGCGACTTCATGTCCTGAGATAGACCAACTACTACATTCTCAATAGATCTCTGACAAGATCAGCGGCAACCGGCGTGACAACTTTGCCGATCAAGGCCGGATAGATGCCGAAGGCCACCGTGAGAAACACGAGTACGAATATGGGGGCCAGCATCGTCATGGGCCCCTCTCTCGCCTCTTTGAGATGTTCGCCGACCTCTCCGTAGAAGACTCTCCGCACGGTCCAAAGACCGTATCCGGCGGTGAGTATTGATGCAACTAGGGCGACTGCCGTGACCCCGATTCTGGTCATGTTCAGAGAGGGTAGAAGACCAGAATAGATTGATCCCGAGAATACGTAGAACTCTCCCCAGAATCCGACGAGCGGCGGGACTCCGGCCAAGCCAAGGAAACTCACGAGCGTCGCTACTGCTGTGTATGGCATCTTTGAGGCGAGTCCGCTGAGGCTGCTGATGTCTCTGGTATTGTAGTTGTGCATGAAGATCCCTGAGACCATGAAGAGCACCGCCTTACACAGGCCATGGCTGATGTAGAGGACTATCGCCCCTGCCACGCCGATGACTGAGACCGAGGCTATGCCGAATAGCAGATATCCCATCTGGCTTATGCTTGAGTAGGCAAGTAGACGCTTCATATCAGACTGGGCCACAGCCATGATTCCGCCGTATCCTAGCGTCACAACCGCAAGTACAGCTATGCCCAGATTGAACTGAGTGAGCTGGATTACCCTTGGGAAGGCCGTGTACACAATCCTTATGGCAGCGTACCCACCGATCCCGATCATAGCTGGGGAAAGAAGCGCTGAGATAGGTGTTGGCGCCTCTGCATGCGCATCCGGCAGCCAAGTGTGCAGCGGGAAAACAGCCATCTTGACGAACAGACCGATCAACATTGCAGCCACGATGAACGCTAGAAGTGTGACACTAGTTGTCGAAGTCCGCAGGGCTATCGCGAAGATATCAAAACTTCTGGCGACAAAGCCGATGGCGACGATCCCCGCGAGCAGAGACAGAGCACCGGCCTCAGTGAACATGAAGTACTTGAAGGCGATCTTCTCCTTTGGACCGGTTCCCCACATGCCTATCAGGGCCCAAGACGGGATCAGCATTAGTTCGAAGAAAAGGAAGAACGCAGCCAGATTGGTGGTCAGAACGGTCCCGATCATTCCGGCAGCGTAGAGGAGGTAGAGCCCGAAGTAGGCTCCTAGGTTCTTCTCGTGCTCCATGTACGCAATCGAGTAGACCGATATCACTGCGGTCAACAGTGCAATCGTAAGGGCGACAGGCGTGCTCATGCCATCCGCCAGTAACGTGAAGTTGCCGATGAAGGGAGCCCATTCGAACGTTGAATAGAGGTTACCATCAATGGAACCCGTGTAGATCCCCACGGCCACATATGCGAAGATGAGCGTGGCATATGCTAGCGGTAGGAGTGCGATCCATCCTGCGCTCTTGCCCAGTCTTCTTCCGAGAACCAAAACTATTGGAGCAAAAACAACGGGCAGGAGTATAGCTTGCAGTAAGAGGTTCATCGTATCAATCATTCAGATCACCCTATTGCGACTCTGAACAAGATGAGTAGAATTATCGTTAGACCCATGAGCATAGCAACTATGTTGGATGTCAGGACTCCAGTCTGAGTCTTCCTAACGACGTCCGACAGCTTCGATCCTGCGCTGGCAACCAGATAGTTGAATCCGTCGATCGCCTTTAGCTCGACGTTGCTAGAAAGCCACCTGCAAATCCCTACGGTCGGGTACACCACTACTGCATAAAGGAAGCTGTTGATGTACCATCTGTTCGCAATGAATTTCCAGACGCCACGGCTGATCAAACTGCTCTTCACAATAGTGACCGGATCCAAGCTCTTTTTGATGTACATGAAGTAGGCCGGGACCGCGCCTATGAGAAGCATCGAGATGGAGACTATCAAAGTCACCCAAACAGCCACGTCCTCGGCCAATCCAATATTGATCACGGAACCGACAGCTGAGGCCAATTCTCCGTGCCCTAAGATTCCTCCGAGATACTGCTCGAATACGCTCTCGAGCCAGCCCCTCGCAAAGAATCCTCCAACTCCGAACGCAACGGTTGCTCCAGCGAGCAGCGCGAACGGAACCCACATGACTGACGGCGCTTCATGAAGATGTCTTCCCTCCTTCTCCAACTCCAAGATATGCTCGCTCTTGTTGCCGAAGAAGGTGATCCCTATCATGCGGACAGTGTAGAAGCAAGTTATTGCCACTGTCGCCGCAGCGATCACGAAGATCCAATACTGCCCCGCAAGTAGCGGGGCTTCCAAAACCATGTCCTTGCTCCAGAACCCGCTGAAGAGAAGTGGAACTCCCATCAACGAGAATCCGGTCAACACAGTTGACCAGAACGTTATCGGCATGTTCTGCTTCAGTCCGCCCATATGCGTCATGAATCTCGACTCCACCGCGTGGATGACAGCGCCAGCGGTCAGGAAGAGAGCCGCCTTGAACAATGCATGGCTCATAAGGTGAAAGACTCCTCCAGTGTAGCCGATGATGAACTCGGCGGTTGCTCCTGCCACACCCATGGCCAACATCATGTAGCCGAGCTGACTTACCGTTGAGTATGCTAGAACTTTCTTGATCTCTTTAGAGGTCATTCCCTGAGTTCCCGCTACGAAGGCAGTCACCGCTCCCATCCAAGCAACTACGTAGAAGAAGCCGATTAGGTCGTTTGGTGATCCAGCGGCCCAAGTTGCGAGGTAGAAGATGGGGAAGACCCTGCCGACTAGGTAGACTCCAGCTTTGACCATTGTCGCTGCGTGTATCAGCGCACTGACAGTGGTCGGCCCTGCCATGGCGTCAGGTAGCCACTCCATCAACGGGAGCTGTGCTGACTTTCCTATAGGCCCACCGAAGAGTAGTATGGCGGCTGGAAGCAGGGCCCATATGGGGACTCTCCCGATTGCGCCGTTCTGAAGTTCTATGAAGTTTACTGTCCCAGCGAACGCTAGGATGACGAAGATGCCAAAGAGGAAAAGGATGTCGCCGAATCGGGTTGTTATGAAGGCCTTGAGACCGCAGTGGCTCGGCGGATATGCTCTGGGTCCTTCTCCAACCCAGCATTTCAGGTAGTCTTTCTTGGAATCCTTGTACCAGAAGCCGATGAGGGCGTAGCTGCATAGTCCGACTCCCTCCCATCCGAAGAGCAGTTGGATGAAGTTGTCCGACATGACCAAGAGCAGCATGTTGCCGATGAAGAGATTCATGAAGAACCAGTATCTTGTAAGGCTCTCATCTCCGTGCATGTATCCGAGCGAGTAGACCATGATGAGGAAACTGATGACAGCGACGACGTTGGCCATTATCACGCTTAGCGGGTCGACCATGACTCCGGCATTCAGCTCTCCCAGTATCGGCGACCCGGGAAGCACGTTCCAAGTTGCTTGATTGTGGACAAGTTTGCCCTCCAACAGATACGGAATCATCATGATAGCCATAACGGCCGCGAGGAAAGAGAAAAAGACGGCTCCATAGTCCCTAGCTCTGGGATGAATCTTCGCCAACACCGGTGAGAACAGAGCTCCAAGCAAGGGAAAGATCCATACCAACCATGCCTGCCAAACCCAATCTCCAGCAAAACCTTCCATCACGCATTAGCCTCCAAGAAGAGCCCTAGCGGCGCTTTCCGCGAATTGAATGATCATCCCTGGCCATAGACCAACCACGACCAAGACTATGGCAAGGATTAGGAGTGGAAGTACCATCAATGGGTGAGCCTCTGACGCCTGTCCCACCTTCTCACTCGGCTTCTTGAGCATGATCCTTTGAATCAGCCAGAGATAATACGACGCGGCGAAGATACTGTTGATCACAATAGCTATTGAGACCACCTTCATCAGGCCACTTTCTGGTACGCTGAAGCCGGCCAGTATGATGAAGAGCTTGCTCCAGAAACCGCTCAACGGTGGAATACCTGCCAAAGCTAACAGGCCCAGTGAAAAGGAAACACCGCTCCATATCATCCTTCGGCCAACACCCTCCATCCTTGATATGTCCCTGGTCTCCAACTCATGGACAAAGCATCCGGAGCCAAGGAACAAGAGTCCCTTGCCAATGGCGTGGTTGAAAAGGTGGAACAGCGCGCCCATCACCCCAAGAATCGCGGCGCTGATAGCGATCTGCGGGAACGAGGCATAGTAGGTGGTTAGGGCGTACGCTCCGATTCCGAGACCTGAGAGGATGTATCCGATGTTGACTATACTGGAGAAAGCTAGCAGCCTCTTTATGTCTCTCTGCATCAGAGCCCCTAGGTTTGCAATGGTCATCGTGAGAACACCCAAGATCATTAGCAGAGTCCCATAGTCAAAGGAGAGAGGACTGAAGATCGTGAACAGACTTCTGGAGATCGCGTAGACTCCCGCCTTTATCACGACGCCTGATAACATTGCACTGATAGGGCTTGGAGCGGCGGGGTGAGCGTCCGGCAGCCAAGTATGCAGCGGAACCACCGCCGCTGTTACCCCGAAGCCGCTTACCAACATCGCGATAATGAGATAGAATGTGAGTAGACCAGCTCTCTCCCTCAACAGTGGGATCATGGAGGATATCGCTCCGAAGTTTAGAGTCCCCGTCAGTCCATATAGAATCGAGATACCATACAGGGCAAAGAGGGAACCTATGGTGCTCATGATAAGATACTTGAAACCAGCCTCAACTGGCTCCCAACGATACTTTCTGAAGGTGACCAACGTATACGACGAGATACACATCATCTCCCAGAACACGTACAGATTGAAGAAGTCTCTGGAGAAAGAGACGCCGACCAAGCCAGCGACCAAGGTAAGGAGAAGGGAATAGTACTTGTCAAGTCCGGTGTCGACCTCCATGTACTTCACCGAGTAGATAGCTGCGAGGAGACCCAGACCACAGAAAAGTAGAGAGACAAAGACACTCAGTTCATCCGCATAAAGTTGCACACCCCCGAGACTGGGGCCATAGTCGCCCAAGACGAAAGATTGTGGGCCAGTTCTGCCAATCTCGAAGTAGAGGTTCAGCATCGAGGTGAAAGCGGCAGCGAATGCTGCGACTGCGAAAATCTCCCTGATCTTTTCAGCTTTTGCAGCTCTCCCAACCACGTCTATAAGCGGGACGACTACGGCCGAGGCGAGGAGAACCGCGACTGGCTGCAGGATCAAGGGGATCTCCATGATTTACCACCTCAAGCGACTCAGCTTTTTGACATCAACAGAGCCATAGTGCCTGTAGGCGTTGATCACCATCGAGAGCGCCACGGCCGCAACAGCTGCGGCTATCACGATTGACGTAATAACGACGGACTGAGCCAAAGGGTCTTGGCCATACGGTCCGTAACCGAAAGCTAGGAAATTGAGGTTTATCCCAGATGTGATTATCTCGACCCCAATCACCGTCTTTATCATGTTCCTCTTGGATGCGACGCAATAGAGCCCGATGATGACAGTGAGGGCGGACGTAGTCACGAACAGTTGCCAGACTTCGACCAACTATGAACCTCCTGAAGACTTCGGAGACTCCTCAACTGCCTCCTCAACCGCGCCAGGCCCTTTCTCAACCCTAAACAAGGTGGCTACGGCAGCAGCAGCTGCGAATATGAGAAATCCTTGTACGAGGATGTCCATCCCACGATAGGTCCACAGAAAAGCGGTCAACGAAGGTCTGTAAGGTGCGACTGCAGGTTCTGATCCCAAGAGCTCAGAAGTGAAGATAAACATGGCTGCAGCAAGCAACACGATGACCAGACCAGCTACGGCTAGTTCTGAATGGTTGTTCATGCTACACCCTCCTCAGTGTGTGTATCGCTGCTAGAAAGAGCACCGTGATCGCTCCAGCGTAGATTGCGAGCTGAAAAACCGCCACGACTGGGGCGTCGAGTAGGTAGAATATGACGGCGAGCACTACTGCCATCACGGAGAACGCGACTGCCGATCTCACAAGATCGCGGGTTTCGACCGCCACCAGAGCGCTGACAAGAAGCAAGACTGCTGAGGCTATGTGAACGACTTCAACCGCCATCTTACTCACCTTACCGCCAAGCTGGATCTGTCGTACACCGCAAGCTCAAACTCGTTCGTTAGGCTGATGGCCTTTCTTGGGCAGGTCTCTTCGCACTGGCCGCAGAAGCAGCAACGATCCAAGTGGAAGACGGGGCGGTTTCCTTTTTCATCTTTGCTGATCTCGCAGGCGTTCGACGGGCAGTCTTTGGCGCATAGGGTGCAGCCCACGCATAGATCTCTATTGAAACTTATCTTACCTCGGTAGCCCTTGGGTAGAGGGACGAGCTCCCTTTCTTTGAATGGGTACAGAATCGTCGCTCGTTTCTTCAGGAGATGTCTTGAAAGCTCTCCAAGCATGGCCAACCCTAGATCACCAGCCTCACGAGGATCATCTGGAGGAGTGAGATCGGGACAAGATACTTCCAAGAGAAATCGACCATCTGATCGATCCTCAATCTGGCAAATAGCGCTCTGATCGTGGACAGAATCAACAATATCACAACCGTCTTTACCACAAAGAAGAAGGTCGACAGCAGCATCTGCATCCATGGATGAATTCCCTCGAATATGGGCCCTGCGCCTCCCAAGAACAGAGCTGCGGCAAGTCCAGAGATGTAGACGAGCTCAACGTCCCGCGTCAGTCTAAACAGAGCGAGTTTTCTCCCAGAGTACTCTGTCAGCCATCCAGCAACGATCTCCTGCTCCGCCTCCGGGATGTCAAACGGAACTCGTTCCAGCTCCGCTTGAGCCGCGACTATATAGATGGCAAACCCGATGACTTGCGGGCCGAAGAGGTACCATGCCTTCGTGCTTCCAGCGATCTCAGCAAGCGTCAGAGAACCTGCGCCGAGAGCCACACCCAGAACCGCCAGCATCAACGGAATCTCGTAGCCCAAGAGTTGTAGGACAGCTCTCTCTGCCCCTATGATCGAGAAGCGGTTGACCGAGAATAATCCTGACAGAAACAGAACGATCGCTAGCAGGGTCATCAAGGCCACAGCGACGATGACATCGCCACGGAAGCTGAGTAATCCAGACGATCCTGCTATCGGAATGATCAAAACTCCAGTCAACATGAGCGCAAGGGCAACAACCGGAGTCACACTGAAGAATGGCCGGTCAGCCGCTATGGGGGTTATGTCCTCTTTGGCAAGGAGCTTTATGAGATCCGCGAAGGGCTGCAAGAATCCTGCAGGACCAGTGTACGTTGGGCCCATACGATTCTGCAGCTTGGCATAGAACTTCCTGTCTATCCATTCATAGATTAGAGCTAGGACAATTACAAACACGAATCCCGGAAACAGAAGAATGCTTAGGATATCTAGGAAGAACGACATATCTCTCAAACCCTCCCCGCGTACTTTCTGATGTGCTCGAAAGTCCACAACCACTCTTTTCCTCTCGATGGATCAATGAAAAGCACAGCTCTGTCCGTGCAGCTGAAGCATGGATCTATCGACGCAAGCGCGATTGGAATATCCCCGATCCTGACTGCATAGTCTCCTTTCGAAGTGAGCATCTCACAGACAGATGGAATATTCCCCAAGGTTGGGGCTCTGACCTTGTATCTTTCGGGCTTATCTGTTCCGTTGGACCTCAAGTAATGTATGACTTCTCCCCGTGGAGCCTCAATTCTGCTGACCGACTCTGCTGCGGGAACGACTCGCGGCAACTTCACTCTTACGGGGCCCGCTGGCATGTGATCGAGGCAATGCTTCACCATTTTTACGGACTCCAAGGTCTCATCCACTCGGACCAAGACTCTAGAAAGAACGTCGCAGAGATCGTATGAGACAAGGTTGAATGGAACCTCGTCGTAAGCGGCATACGGATCGTCGGCTCTGACATCGGATTTGACCCCCGACGCTCTCGCAGTCGGTCCCACAGCGCAGAGCTTGAGAGCATCCTCTGTCTTGAGGACGCCTATTCCCTTCACTCTGGTTAACAGGGTCGGCTCTGCTGCAGCTGCTTTCCTATAGTATGTTACCCTCTGTTCCACCACTTCCATTACTTTCCTTACCTTGCCGACCATCTCTGGCGTGATGTCCCTTCTGACTCCTCCAATGGTATTGATGGCGTAGTTGACTCTGTTTCCTGTGAGCATCTCAAGGATATCCATGACATGCTCCCTGTCCCTCCACACGTACATGAAGAGCGTGTCAAAGCCTATCTCGTGCCCGGCTACGCCGAGCCACAAGAGGTGACTGTGAATCCTGTTTAGCTCATTGATCAGCACGCGGTAGAACTCCGCTCGTCTTGGAATCTCCTTTCCAAGGACGTATTCGACGTTCTGCACGTATGTTGTTGTGTGTGCGACCGAACAGATGCCACAGATCCTCTCCATCAGGTAGATGTTCTGAATATACGTCCTCGACTCAGCAGCTTTTTCGATTCCCCGATGGTTGTATCCTATTCTGGGCCTCACCCCCACAACGTGTTCGCCGTCAACCGTGAAGGTGAAGTTGACTGGCTCCTTGAGAGCCGGGTGCTGCGGGCCTACTGGAACGTCAAATGTCGAGATTGCCATACGTTACGCCTTCCTCAGCGGCTCGGGCTGAACAGCTTTGTACTCCTTCCGCAAAGGATGAACACCTTCAGGCCATCCCTCATGGAGAACAAGCCGTTCCAGACCGGGATGTCCTCTGAACACCACGCCGACGAGATCGTGGATCTCGCGCTCGTACAGAATTGCCCCAGGTATCAGATCAGTAATCGTCTCGACCGTCGGATCTTCGCGGGGAACAGTGACCTTGACCGTGAGGACCGCACCGCTCCTCGAGAGGTGCGGCATAATCTCGAAGCCCTTCGCCGAGTCAAGACCTGTTATCGTCGATAGGTGTGTGAATCCCATCGTCCGAACTGCGTAATCGACGACAGGTTTGTAGGCTTGAGGTGATACTTCCATGAAGACGCGTCTGTTTCTAGTGGCCTTTGCCTCGAGAAGTTCCTGCGAGAACTGCGTCCTAAGTTCGTCGATTATGGCCTGTTCGGTTGACTTACTCACGTCTAGCTTCCCCTGATCTTCGCCAGTAGTGCTGCCACTCCGTGGATTATGGCCTCGGGCTTGGGAGGACATCCGGGCACGTAGGCATCCACAGGAATCAAGGAGTCCAGGCCTGGGTAGACATTGTAGCATCCATTGAAGACCCCTCCACTGGATGCGCAGCTACCTACCGAGACCACAAATCTTGGTGGCGGCATCTGCTCATAGATTCTCATTATGCGGTCTTTGACTTGGCGCGTTACGGGCCCGGTCACAACCAGCACATCGCCGTGTCGCGGGCTACCTTTGAGCACGGCACCGAACCTCTCTAGGTCGTATCGAGGCGTCAAGGCGGCCAAAACTTCAATGTCGCATGCGTTGCAGGCTCCTGTGTTGAAGTGCACTAGCCAGGGGCTCTTCAGCCTCGCCCATTTTACAATGCCCAGACGGCTAGCGCCTCCTGACTAGGAGCATCAGTGCAGCCGCTATGGGTATCACGTATGCGAGCGTCAGCCACACTACTAGCGGTCCGGTAGCGGCAAGCGAGAAGGCTAGCACCATTGCTACGACATCAAAAACTATGAAGAGAGCAGCATAGTTGAAGAGGTGAATTGTAACCGGAACTCTGCCCGGTGCAATTTTTTCTCCACAGGCGTATGATGCAACTTTGTCCTCACTGGGCGTTGGCTTCGGTGCTAACACTCCGCCCAGTGAGTATATGATCGCCGCGACCAAGACTGATATGATGAAAACGACGACAGGAGACGAAATAAGACCTGTGAGAGCCACGAATCATCCCTCTCGGTCCTTGGGTTCTCCAAAGCGAGATTTCACATCAAGCGTCTGTGTCAATATAAATTCTTCGTAGAACGATATT
>Ga0209314_10000226_pt1 | contig 24953 bp, 20 predicted proteins | sample I19B2metaG_FD_184146 | JGI IMG/M metagenome (GOLD analysis project Ga0209314, IMG submission 184146) | Lake sediment bacterial and archeal communities from Gulf of Boni, Indonesia to study Microbial Dark Matter (Phase II) - ​I19B2 metaG... | ecosystem: Environmental > Aquatic > Freshwater >... | reverse complement strand
CTTTGTAAGAGTTAAAAATATAAATTTTTAAGACTTCGCATTTATTATAAGTAGGTGATTAACATCATTTAACAAAACCATCCTCCTCATGCAGGCAGGGATATCCTTTTTTAGCGCGTAACTATTCCAGGATAAGTATTCTGGTTGTTAAATAGTTTTCAGCTGAAATTTTTATAAAGTATATTCCGGTTGGCCGGCCTGACAAATCAATTTTCCCGGAGAAGAAAGGGGCACTTTTTTCAAATTCATGGATCAGAATTTTACTTCCGTTCTGGCTGAGGACCTCGACTCTGAGCCTGCCATAAACAGAATTGTCCATTTCAACAGTAATAATATTTCTTGCCGGATTAGGATATATTTTTATATTTTCAAAAGGATAGGATTCTTCGATTCCTGTTGTTCCCAAAGGGATTTTAATAGTGTCGCTGAATGAGTAACAATCCCTGTCATTTGAAACGCCCACTCTGTAGATCCCGTAATTCTGATGTGCGATATAATATCTGTTCTCTGCCCCGGGGATGATGTCCCCGTTATATGACCATTTAAAATAATCGGCATCCGAAGTTGTATTCAGGTACCATATAGTAGGACCATGGGCGGTAATGTCTGGTTTTGGGAGGGTATTTTCATTAAACTCAACAATAAGAGAATCATGTTTACTGGTGCAAATATCATAGCTGGCTTCAAGGTAATAAGTGCCTTCATCCTGTATAGCTAGGGATTTTGCTGTACTAAAAGGAGTTCCGTTTCTGTACCACCTGTAAGTATAATTGGGGACAGTATCTTTAACCGATAGTTTAAGGTAATTCTCATTGAGACACATTTTCGGAAAATATATTCCGGGATCAATTGTAGGAACCGCAGGCATTTCGACTACATCTATATTTACAGCTTCAGGTACTTTTGAACAACCCTTTTCTGAAGTGACTTCAACGGTATATTTGCCCGATTCTCGTGCAGTATATTGATTCGAAGAGGCATCTGAAATCATGGATGCATTGTTCTTCCATGCATATTTATAGCTTGTATTGAGAGGAACACTCAGGGAAATGCTTTCGCCTTTGCAGAATTTTTTATCATTCCCGATCTGGCTGATTGTACCTACCAGCGGAAGAGGGTGGAATAGAGCTTCAATGGCATTTACAGATTGTGCTGAGCATCCGTAAATATTTGAAATTAAGATAGTATAGGTCCCGCTGTTCCTTGAAATGTGACGGTTCGAATTAGCTCCAACCACCCCGCCGTTCAATTTCCACTGATATGAATGGCCCTGTATGTAGTCAACACTAAGGATCACTGAATCTCCTTCACAGGTTTCAAGCAAACCGTCCGTCTTGATAAGAGGCTTACCGGGATTAGGAAAAACAATTACCCTTATATCCTCTGTTTTATTCTTGCAGCCTGATGAATTCATCACATGAAGGAAGTAAGTCCCCGAATCTGCGGCTGTATAAGAATTTGTGGTTGCGCCCGGAATATTTGCGTTATCTTTTATCCACTGATAAAAATAATCAGGATTATTCGAGACACTTAATCCAACGCTGTTTCCTCTGCAGAATTCTGTTGGGCCGTTTACCCTGAAGGTTGTGGTAACCTGGCTGTTGACATCTTTCAGATCAATTGTATTGGCGGCATTGGACGAACATCCTGTCGTATTTGTCACAACAAGTGAATATTTACCTGCACTTTTAGCTGTTACGGATGTAACACTATTGGCGAATACATTTCCGTTACGGAACCACCGGCAGGAATAACCATATGGATTTGTAAAACTCAAAACAGTTGAATCGCCAATGCATAAATCAAGAGGTCCGACTGAAGTTATTGACGGTGCAACCGGTGCTTCCAGAACACTCAGTACTGCATCACCTGTTCTGAAAGTACATCCTCCCTCGTTCATTATTATAAGGGAATAGGTTCCCGGCTCTTTTGCAGCAAATGAATTCGATGTTGAATCATCAACATTGATACCGTTTTTCAACCACTGATAAGTATTCGATTCATTTCTGATAACACTCAGTACTACGCTGCTTCCCTTGCAGAATGTTGAAGGACCGTTGAGAGAGAGTTGTTGTACGAAAGGTATTGGATAGACAGTAATCCGAACTGAATTATAAGAGACTACAGAACAACCGGCTGCATTTGATACAGTAAGTGTGTAGGTTCCTGAGTTTTTTGCGGAAAGAGAATTCTTGTCTGAACCAATTGCAACACCGTTCAGTTTCCAGTGATATGAATAACCCGGTATACTGGCAATACTAAGGATAACAGAATCACCCTGGCAAAATTCCAGGTTACCTGAAGCACTTATCAAAGGAATTTCAGGCAGAGCTGACACAGTTACACTGATATCTTCAGTCTTGTTTCTGCAACCTGATATATTTGTAACCTTCAGAGCATATACACCAGCGGTTTGTGCCGTGTATGAATTAATTGTAGCATTTGCAATATCTGAACCATCCCTGGTCCACTGATATGTATAGTCAGGATTGTTGGTTACACTCATTGTCACGGAACCTCCTTGGCAGAATGCAACCGGTCCGTTTACCCGGAAGGTTGTTGTTATCTGTGAATTGACATCCGCTACGGTAACTGAGTTGGAGGAAACAGCAGAACATCCCCTGGAATCAGATACCACAAGAGTGTAGTTTCCTGCCAGTTTTGCTTCATAGGTGCTGGAGTTTATACCAATATTTTTACTGTCCCTCTTCCATTGATAGTTGTAACCGGGTATTTCATCAACCCGCAGCGTGGCAGAATCTCCAAGGCATAAGGTAAGAGGATCAGAAGATGCAACAGAAAGTGATGAAGGTGCCTGGTTGATTACAACATTGCCGGAAATTAAATTGCTTTTACAGCCCAGAGGGGAGTTATACTGGCATGTGATTGTGTAAATAGTACCGGGCGTGCCCAGGGAAACATCAATGGAAGCAGATGAATTAGTGATATCACTGAGAACTGGTCCTCCCCATGTTGCTGTACTTCCAGAAGGGTAAACTCCTGAAACAGATATGTTTTGCTTCGGGCTGTTTGAGCAGTATTCTGGATTTAAGTTGACGAACTGAATATTGCTACCGGCAGAATCAACTTTAAGAGAATGGGAAATAATGTATTCATAGCCCCCAAACTGATACCTGAATGTAAGAATATCCTTTTTTATTCCGGCATTAAGCTGGGAAGGAGACAATGTTGCCGTCCATTCAGTCTGACTTACAATTGCATCAGGATCAGTAAGGGAGAAGCCAAGACTTACAGATGAAGGTGGTATGCCGGTTACGCTTATTATATCTTCCGGCCCATCCTTGCAGTATACACTGTCAATTCCGCTGAAGAGGCTTTCATTAGGAATAACCATCAAATTCTCCGATGCTTCCTGGAAACAGGTAACAATTGTATTCACAATGCTTGTGTAGAAAAGTATCTGGTATGGTCCTCCGACTCCTGCCTGTTTAGGATAAAAAATGCCATTCATCACAAAAGCCCCGGAAAACACACCCTGCAAAGTATTGGCAGTCAAAGGAACAGAATTGATAGCAACACTGTAATTATCCTGTGACAGGGTTATTCTGGCCAGAGGTATGCTTATAATTGAATTTCCGGTATTGGGAATTGAATTTGAGGATACCGGAGTAACCTCAAAAGTAATATCATGTTTACCGGTAATATCTTCATTTGTAAGCTGATAATACTGAATTGTTGCTCCTGAAATAGGAGATCCGTCCCTGTACCATTTGTAAACTGAGTTACCTTCTGGAAGTGAATGGATATATTTATATTTCCCTCTAATCCAATTACCTGCTTCTCTTATTCCTTCTATACAAACTTCACTTGCTACAGGTATTTCCGAGAGATTTTCTACAGGAGATGTCGGAGAACTCATTACAGGTAGCCCGGTATTAGGAATTCCAGTTGTTGAAACAGGAGTAACTTCGAAAGTAAGTGTACTGTTCTGATCACCTGTTGAAATCAGATATGTGATTCCTGTTCCAACCACAACAGTACCATTTCTAAGCCACCTGTAGATGCTTGCTCCTTCTGGTCCCCCTGCTCCGTCAGTATAATTGTAACTGCCGGTAAGTATACTTCCAACGTACAGTGTTCCGCTGATCTGAACATTATTTGCAGAGGGAAGAGGGTATATGAATTCATTGGCGGAGACTGATCCTGTGCAGCCATATCCGGGATCTGTATACCCCAGGTTTATTGTTTTAGTTCCTTCAGTATTCCAGTTGACATTTATAAAATTATCGGATGTGGCTCCACCGGAAATAATAACTCCTCCTGATGATAAATTCCATATATAATTTGTATAGCCGGCATTTGCCGTATAGTTTATGTTGGAAGCTGTAACACGAACAGGCTGAGAGGGACCAATAATCGCAGGACCAGGTCTGATTGTCAATGTCACTTTTGTAGAGGCACTTCTGCATGCTGAATTGAAATCAGTAACCCAATAATCATATGCTCCGGGTAAAGATACTGACGGAGTATATGTTGGTCCGGTGGAGACCATTGTTGTGAGACTAGCATCTGAATACCATTCTATGGTGCCCACAGGTGTACTTGTAACTGAAAGTGTATTATTTCCATTCAGGCATATAGTTTTATCAGGTACTACAGGTGCCGGTGGAGCGTTAACAACGGTAATGTCAATATATGTTGCAATTGCTTCAGGATCTAACCAGTTGCATTTATTCCAGTTCTTCAGGTAAACTCTGAAGTATTCTCCTGTCTGACATGTAGCAGGGATTGTTATAATATTACTTACTGAGGAAGGTCCGTAAGGAGCAGGGGTTATCCTTGTACTGGTAACCGGTGCATTTCCCAGCGCAGAGATTGTGACAGTACCGGTTATGGTATTCATAATGGCTCCGGAAGGATCCCTTCCATACAACCATTCTATGTTCCTCGGGTCATTGTTAGGGATAGCTGTAAATCCGTTTGGTACTGTCGGATTCTGGCAATTCCAGACACTGTTATCCCTGATAGTAACATCAGTCTGGGTTCCTGCACAAACAGTGATGATATTACTTCCTGTAGCGTTATCAACAAGAGCAAGGTGTCCGTCACCATCTGCCGCCAGGTCTCGACCATGAACGACTGCAACAAACTGATTCTGTTTCGTCAGACCGCATGGACTGGTTACCATGCAGGAAAAGATGTAGTTACAATTTGTGACCGAAGAATAGGTATGTGTTCTCAGGCCAACAGGGGGAAGATCATTATCAGCTGTTGAAATGTAATTGGCAGGAGCCGTGCCGTCTCCCCAGTCCAGAACCCATGTCGTTCCTGATAGTATTCCATTTAAATCCGGATCCAATGTCTGGAGGTTTATCAGATATGTTGCCGACGCTCCTTTATTTACACATACAACACTCTGAGAGAAACCTGAAAGGTAGTCGGGTGTGACACAAGGCAGAGTTGATGCAGATAATTTTATTGAGGTAACCTGCAGCAAAGCACCTGGAAAGCTTTCAGCTACCATAAATAATGTAACCTGAGTATTGGCGGGGAAATTTGTAAATGTAAGCGTAGAACTTACACCTGGTGTTGAATAGTTTACACTTCCTGCGCATACTCTTTGTCCTGAAGGACCTGCCATGGCAAAGGCCTTTACCTGTGCCGAGGTAAATGTACCGGCATAATTATAGTTTAAACCAAAATAATAAAGCGTGCTGGTTTCGTTCAGGGTATACGAAACATCAATCTTTGTTGAATGAGGTGCAGTAACTGTTGGAGAAGCTGTCCAGACAGGTTGAGCAAATGAAAACGATGCTTGCAGAAAAAAAAGAGAACCAATTATGAAAAATTTCAGAATATTGTAACCTGTAAAATGCCGGTAATATAACCTGAGTATCCTCGCCATCTGGGATCTATGTCTTTTCCTTTTCAGTTTTAATTTTATCAAATGCGGAAGCTGTATCAAAACTGACAGCTACTAAAAATGATGTTTTCAGATTTAATCAAGAACCCTTCAATACTTTAATAAATCTCCAATCTACAGACTCTTATTTAAGTAAAGTTAAACAGAATTCAAATTGAATGCAAATAAATAAGCCTTTGATTAAAGGTCAGATATTTAATAAGTTAATCTGCAAAGCAGCGGAAAAATATTCAAAGTTTCAGCCTGAAATTTATTTTTTCGAGCAGCACCGGCAAGCCAACTCCCATAATAACTGCCCATACAACAGATCCCATAACGGCCAGAATCTGGTTATCAGGCACCTTGTAAAAGAGAAATGGCAGGCTGAATTGCCAGATGATATAATAAAACATATCGGGAACCAGGTAAACAGTAAGTGAATTTGCACCGGCTGGTCTTAAAAAGCTTCCCCAGTTTATGTTCTTCCTGTAATCTATTATCCAGAACAGAACAGCAAACATAACCATGCAGATTCCGTTACAAATCAACGCCCAGGTAGGTGTCGACTGAATTTTTGATATTATGAACCATGGCCTCAGAATAAAACCTGCAGCAATGCTTATGATACCCAAAGCAGCTATGATAAGCATAGTCTTTCCGGCATTCTCCTTTGCATGATTCTTAAGCATAATGGTTATAAACATCCCTGAAAGGACGATGAATGGAGCATTACCATTAATTATTATGCCAAAGACAGGTTTCAGCGGGCTGAGAAAATCCAGTATATGAAGCTTTGAGAGCATATTAACAACAAGAAATAATATCACAAAAACCGATGTCTTTGAAATATTATCGCGGAACCACATATAAACCAGTGCTGCTACAAAGTAACCCCATCCTATGGTTCCGAGAATTCCCCATGAGTTGAACCTGAATATCCTGTCTTCTGGGCCTCTGAATATAATAACCATGGGGATAATCAGCAGAACACCCAGTATACGCAATCCCCATATCAGGTACTTGTTCCTTTTTGTCTCATCATAATTATTCCATACAAGGAATACTCCCGTGTACATTATGAAAGACCAAAGGCTTTTGGTTATACCTGTGTATTCAGCATTGACACCACGTGAGTTTGACATAAGTACTCCGATTATAAGCAGGCTCAAAGTCCTGATAAAAATGTGTTTGAGCAGTGCAATTTTATCATCACCCTTTGAGATCCTGTTCCCGACAGAGTATGGTATCGACATCCCCACCATAAACATGAATCCGGGAAAGACCCAGTCGGCAAGCCCCATTCCATCTACATCGGCTTTCACATGGCCAAGCCAGGCCGGAACTCCGGGTACGAACAAATCGTTTACAAAAAGCATGAGGACAAGGTTGAAACCCCTCATAATGTCAATTGAAAAAATACGAGTGCCGGTTCCCATTTCTGATCAGATATTATTTGAAACGGGAAGATATAAAAAAACCACTTTGGTTATGCAAAGTGGTTTATCAGTTAATTTGTTTTCTTTTTTTCTGCCGGTTTCAGGTTCTCTACCATGAAAATTTCATCTGAAAGTCCCTGATCAAACTTAACATCGGTTACAAGGATTCTGGTACTGTGGTTTTTATCCAGGTCTTTCATAAGCACTTCTGTTGCATTCCAGTATTTACCAACCTTTTCATATTTGTAAACAGCCTCCTTGAATTTCTTTCCCTTCAGATCATAGATATCCATTGTTTCAACATATCCATGTTCCTTATTTATCTCTGCGATGATCTTTGAATAGTTCGACTTCCCTGATTTGGGAATGAGGTTCAACAGATAATATTCTCCTGTTGATTCTAAAAGTTCAGGAGTGAACCTGTCAGCATATGGGGTTGTGGCCATATCCTCGTAAGAGAAATCAGTGTTATTGAAGGAGGTGTCCTTGGTAAGCATTGAGATCCTTTTTGGTTTACCAAGAGCAGGCAAATAAAGCCACATAACATTATCAGGCAGTGTGAGAGTTGCAATTCCCGCCTGCGATTCAGGCTTTGTATAACGATACAGTTTATTGTGCGGACCTTTCTGGAGCATTTGCGCTTCACGTATTTTTTCCTTCCCTGTCTTGTCTATGAGAATGATTTTCACATTTCCTGTCTTATCTTTGGGAGCAATTGTTATATAGTCCATTTTCTCAAGGATTGCAGCTGCATCCTGTGCTGCTGAATCTTTAATTCCAATATAGGTCAGGATTAGTATTATGCTGATCAGAATTCTGTTATTTTTCATTTAATTACATCTTAACTAAGAAACTCTTTCAGTGGAGTTTTGTTCGCTGTATTTGATTTTTTTGTTATCATTCCTGTGTGCAAGTATAAGTATTACAGGAAGAAGTGTGAGAGCGCTCAGACCAGATCCTATCATACTCAGAGTAATAAGAACACCAAAATACTGAAGAGGTACCATTTCTGAAAACAGCAGTACAAGAAACCCTGCTGAAACGGAGATCACATTAATAAGAATAGCTTTCCCGCTTACGGCTACAGTCTCGTCAAGTGCATCAGATATTGATGCACCTTCCTTAAGATGAATGTTGAAATGAGATATTACATGTATCGAATAATCGATACCTGTACCCATTGAAATGCTGGCTACAAGAACTGTTGCTATATTGAGAGGTATGCCTGCAAATCCCATAACTCCGAAGAGGATAAGAATTGTAGATATTATTGGTATTGCTGCAAATACACCTGCATAAAACGATCGCAGTATTATACTTACTATAAAAATTACGAATATGACTGCAATGATAAGGCTTCCTGCCTGTCCTGTGATAAGGCTTCTGTCCATTGCAACCTCTATAAAAGGCATACCGGTTATTTCAATGGTACATTCAGGTGTTGAAGTCTTTTTTATATAATCATTCATATATTCTTCGAACTCAATCCTCTCTTTATTTTCCGGAGACAGGAACCAGGAAATGATAACTGCTTCATCGAGTTCCTCGGATACAAGACTCTTCAACGATTCATTTCCCTCAAGTAAAAACCAAAGCTGGCCAACCATTTCTTTATCATCAGGGATTTTACGCTCCTGACCCAGTGCCCCGCTTATTTCCGTTATCAGGCCGGCAACCGATTGTGTTTTCACAATTCCGGGATTCTTTTTCATATGCTCTTCTGTTTCGAGCATTTTATTCAGTATATCAGGACTTTGGATATCACCTCTGAAAAGTACAAAGACAGGTTTTGACCCGCCGAATCTTTCTGTCATGATTTCCTCTGCAATTCTTGTCGGATTATCTTTCCTGAAGTAATTTCTTATATCTACATTTCTCTTTATAAGAAACATGCCTCCGATGCTGACTATTGTTAAGACAATCCATGAAGTAAGTATCCGCTTCGGGTGATTGAACAGCAGTTTATGAAGAGGAAGATGAAAGTACCTGGAGAAGAAGGTAGTTTCTGAACCAGATTTTTGAACAGTTGTTTTTTTGTTTTCCCACACAAGGGCAGAAATCAGAGCGGGTATAAAAAAAATTGACAACAGAAGGGCAATGAAGGTTCCGAGTCCTGTATAAATTCCGAAATCCCGGATCATCAGAAGATAGGATCCGAAAATAAATGATAAAAATCCACCGATTGTAGTCAGAGCCGCAAGTATTACCGGAATTGCCACATAAGAAAGTGCAATTACAATTGCCCTGTTGAGGTTCTCCCTTATCTGGTCAATTCTGTTAATGACGTGTATTGAATATGCAGTGCTGATAGCGAGAAGTACAATGGGTATGTTGTTTGAGATCATTGTCATTTCAGAACCGGTCAGCGACATAATGCCAATAACCCATACTATTGAGATAACTGCAGTCAGCAAGGGTAGAATGACCCCTCTGAATGAACGGAATCCAAAATAGAGTACAAGGATAATAAGGATGAATGCAACCGGGAAAAGTCTTGTGAGATCTGATGCTATAAGTTGAGCAATTGCAGTAATAAGCATTGGCGATCCGGCAAAGTATATTTTTTCAGGGATGTTAAGAGCTTCAATTTTTTCCTGTGCTATCCTGGCTGCAGTCTGCATATTTACGTCATCTGCAATGGAAAAAATAATAATAGCGGTTGTTCCGTCCTCTGAAACGATGCTCCCTTTGTAATTTTCATTTGCCAGAACACGCTCTTTAAGCAGGTCCAGTTCTTGCTGTGATACCGGTATAGTTTCTTCATCAACCAGCTTCCTTATTTCAATGCCGTCTTCCTCAGACCTGATTTCAACAGCATTTGTAATACTTAAAACTGAAGAGATGTTTTCAGTTTCTGTCAGAGTATCAGTTATCTGCCTTATGTGACCAAGGATCTCTGCAGTGAAGATGTTTTCAGTTTCAAGAATGATCATCCCTGTCTTATTTCCTCCGAACTTTGATCCGATCTTCTTTATTAGAGCAGCATCCTTATCGCTTTCAGGGAGTGAGCTTATTACATCGGAGTTAATCCTTATTGATGGTATCTGCAGACCCAGAAAAACAGTTATGGCAATCACAAGAAGTATGATAACCCATTTAATCTTTATAATTCTGCTGAAGAACTTTTCCATTTCAGTTGACGCCGGTTAATGCGTGGATGCAAAAGTATACCTTTTTAACCAGCCTGCAAAAAGGAATTTGCTGAATGAATTGTGTTGACAAGTTATATGTCTGTGTTAATTAATTTCTTTCCCTGGATTGGCCCGGAATAGTACTTTTGTACGAGTTGGCATTTCTGCTGTTTGATGTTTTTTCATTTATGAGCGAATTAAAAGGTCTGTATATAGAAGGTACCAGAAAAACACCAAAGATTGAATTTACAAATCTTACCGGTGAACTGATTTTGGAGGGAAGATCAATACCTGAAAATGTTGTAAAAGTTTATGAACCTTTGCTGGACTGGGTTAATATTTATGTAAAATCACCCTGTATTACTACTAACCTTCATTTAAGGCTTGAATATTATAACTCATCTTCACTTGTATGGATTATAAAGCTTATTATGGTCTTAGGTAATATTAAGCTAAAAGGAGCCGTACTTTATATTCACATATATTTTGAAATTGAGGATTTTGAGCAAGGTATTAGTGATGAACTTAAAGATATTATTGAAGTTTTGACTGTTAAGCTACGGAAAGTAGATTTCAATATTGCATTTAAGACTCATGGTATTGACAGCAAAGGCAATACATTAAAGGAATCCACTATTCTGATCTGAAAGGATTTTTCCACCGCCATTTTCCATGACGCAGCAGACAATTTAACAGGCATAATTTGTTGCCGGCAGAAAAAATTATTAAAAAATGTAAAAAATATTTGTCATTATGTAAAATATAATTATCTTTGTGTCAATTAAAGCATACTTATTATTAATTTAAAGAGATAAAAATGGGACAGAAAGAGAAGCAGGTACTGGTTTCATTGTTTGCCAGCCTGGTAGTAATTGTTTTTTATTCTCTCCATGTATATAACAGGTACATTGAGAGCAATCCTGAAATCATCAATGATCTGAGATTCTGGGGAAGGTCATTTATTGTACTTATACCTGTGGCAATTATCACACAGATCGTAGTCCACATTGTATTTGCGATCATAAACAAGATTGTGACAAATGAAGATTTGACTGACCGGGAAGATGAACGGGATCAGCTGATAGAGCTTAAGTCATTAAGGGCCTCCTACTGGGTTTTTATAATAGGATTTATGTCGGCAATGGGAGCTGTTGCCCTGGGTATGGAGCTATGGGTTATGTTTGTCACACTGATATTTTCAGGGTTTCTTTCAGATCTGATATCCTCTTCCGTGAAAATATGGTATTACAGGAAAGGAGTCTGAAATGGCAAAGTGCAACATAGGGAATAAGATACGTGTTTTGAGGTTTCATGCAGGGGAAATGACCCAGCAGGAACTTGCAGATAAAACTGGTGTATCACGACAGACTATTGTAGCAATTGAGCAGGGTAAGTATTCACCAACACTTGAGCTTGCTTTCAGGATAGCGAGGGCTTTCGGAACACCTATAGGGGATGTATTCTATTATATTGAGGATGAGAATGCACACTGAGGAAGTATTATACAGCAGTGGCACAAAAATATGTGGATCAGTATTCTGATCTGTTGGTGGTATCTTTGACACTGTAAAATTTTTAGGGTCATAGTTTTTATTTTCCGAGAAACCTAAGGTGATTTCTCACAAACTTTATATCGCTCCATGACACCTTATCGCCCAGAGCTTCCTTAACGGGGCCCAATCTGAGATCATCAGTCGCGTTGAGATAGCCTGCAATAAGGTTAATCATTTCCTCTGGAACAAATTCCGTAACGGGGATTTCACCTGTACCTACATAATGTGACAGGTGACCTTCTATAGTGCTTAAGCTCAGATTTCTTTCCTCCGCTATCTGAAAAACTGATCTGCCCTCTCTAAAGAGATTCAGACTGATTCTTTTCGTGTCCGCTTTCTTCTTTCTAATTGCCTCCTGTTCAATATATTGGGCTGCAGTCATGTCTATATTTTCCATTTTGCAATATGAGACGATCAGCTCCAGAAGATCCTCTCCCCACATCTGAGCTTTTTTCTTTCCAATGCCCTTAATTCTTTTCAGCTCAGAAAATGACTGAGGCAGAAAGTTTGATAAATCGAGAAGTGTTTTCTGATGCAAGATCTGGAAATGCGGGATTTTCAGTTCATGTGCTTTATTATTGCGCCAATCCTTCAGAGTATGGAATAGATCCGGATGAATAATTACATCAGATTTATCATCAGCCGGCTTTGCTGAATGAAGTTTTACCAAGGGAATCTCAACAAGCGATTTTGACCTGGCGTCGAGATATTTGCCAATCTGAAAACCAGATCTGACGGAATTGAGACATTCCATCTTTGCCAGGCAATCCTTTCTTGCTCTCTCAAAAGCCTCATTAACTGCTTTCCGTGTAGTTTTATTATCGGTTTCCACAGTATAACCGGCAAGCATTTCTTTCATCACGTCATTAAGTTTATCTGAAAAGTATACAGCTGCTTTTTTTACCCTTTCCTGCAGCGGTATATTTAATTCCGGATCAGCCTCAATATTTAAGAGTTCACTGATCTGAAGCCTGAATTTCCCTGATACCTCAATAACATCTGCCTTCATACCCGTATTGGTTTTTTCAAGCATTTCCAAAGGATTTCCCAGAATGCTGCCGGAGTGCTCATTTACAACTTTCTGGCAGTAACTTAGTTTGTGAATTATATCGGTAAAGTCGAAAAGCTCTGAAAGCAACTGCTGCTGGTATGCTCTTTTTGACTCTGCAAGCTGAATCTGTCCGGGTTGATTCTTTACTGAATCGTTAATAAAGTCTGATATATCAGGGTTATCAATTATGCTGCGCTGAATTATCCGGCTGCTGAGAACAAGACCACTCAGTGAGCGGCACCGGCTGAGAGCCACATATACCTGTCCGTGAGCAAATGCTGAGCTGGCATCAATTACAGCCCTGTCGAAGGTAAGCCCCTGGCTTTTATGAATAGTTATTGCCCATGCCAGTTTGAGAGGATACTGGGTAAAGGTTCCGATCACAGTCTCTTCAATCTCCTTTGTTTCATCATCGAGAGTATATTTCATATTCTGCCATTCCGCCATTTCAACACTTATAGATAATTCATCTTCAGGACATTTTACAATAATTGCATTTTCCTCAAAAGATTCCACCTTACCTATTTTCCCGTTAAAGAATAGCTTTTCGCCCGACATGTCATTCTTAACGAACATAACCTGGGCGCCTTTCTTAAGGATCAGTTCGCTGTCGTTTGGGTATGACATTTCAGGAAATTCATCCTTTATAACCGCTGAGAATGAATGAGTCCTGCCCGGAAGCTTCTGAAGCTTTGAGTCGTTTAGTGCCCGTGCCTGGTTATTGTGTGTTGTAAGAGTGATATATCCTCCTCCGGAATCGGGATCAAAGTCAGGAATATATCTTTTGTTAAGTTCTGACAGTACAAGCTGATCCACATTATTATCACGGATTTTATTAAGCAACTCAATAAAGGACTGATCTTCCTGCCTGTATATATGCTTCAACTCGATAGTGATGTAATCTGTACTTTGAAGTGCCCTGCTTCCGAAGAAGAAAAAAGAATCGTAGTATTTATCCATTATCTCCCTGTCATCCTCTTTTACAACCGGAGCAAGTTGCTGAAGATCGCCTATCATAAGCAACTGTACTCCTCCAAACGGCAGGTTTCTGGATTTGTATCTTCTGAGTGCAGAATCTATAGCGTCGAGGGTATCAGCCCTTACCATACTGATCTCATCAATAATTAGCAGATCCAGGCTCCGGATTATATTGATCTTTTCGCGGCTCATTTTATACCCTTCCTTATCACCCCGGGCTGCCTTGTTACCACTACTGGTATCAGGCAGGTAGAAAGCCGGGATATATGGATGGAAGGGTAGCTGAAAGAATGAATGGATGGTCACACCTCCGGCATTAATTGCAGCTACACCTGTTGGAGCGACAACGACCATTCTTTTGGGGGATAATTTTTTCAGGTCGCGCAGGAAGGTGGTTTTGCCTGTACCGGCTTTTCCTGTGAGAAAAATGTTCCGGTTTGTGTATTGAACAAAATCAAAAGCTAACTGCAGATCCTGGTTTGTTACAGTTCCCATAATCATGAATAAAAATATCAAATAAAAATACGCAGCGGGTATATTAAGGTAAAGATATAAAAATCATTAATAGGTTCCAGATAAATATGTGAAAAGGACTTGTTATTCCTGTTATGAGATATTTAGTTGCATATATCTGGATTCCAGTACTTCTATATATTTGGGTTTCATGCCATCGGATAAAAAAGATTTTTCAATCCATTTAATAGCTTTTGGCTTGTTTTCTATCAATCTTTTAAAAACGCCATCTGTTTGTTTTTCAGTCAGGTCCAGGTTTTTTGCCAGGTTGATAAAATTTCCTTTTGACAGCTTTTTTTTCTTTCCTTCCAAAGTAAGGGCTGTTTCTTCCATGTCTTCAGGTAATATTATCGCAACATTCAATAAATCATATGCAGGTGCAAGAACCCAACCTGACTCACCAATAATCATTGAATAATTTTTAAGGTGCATATCGTTATTTCCTGTCAGGAAACAGAAAAGAGACAATTCGAAATAGGTGATTTTATCCAGCATAGTATTCTCTGAATAACTATGGATTGCCTTTCCGACTTTTTCCAGGGAACTTTTATACTTATCAAAAGCTTCTGTTATCTGGAACATATCAAGCATATGAATTTTACGGCCGTTATCAGTTCGATCCACCCGTTTTGTGATGAATGACAATTCACCGGATGCGAGTCTAATCAGGCTGGAAGGTACAACAGGTAAATTATACGCCTCTCCAATGCGCATTGTTAAGTGCTCATTTTGTGGCATTTCCTTAAATCTTTCAGATGGTGGTTTAAATATGTAGTTTCCTCCCAGGGCTCCAACAACGGTTAACCTTGAATCAGGATTATCAGTGGTTGCCTTAATAAGAGACATGGATAATTTTGCCTGCACCCCCGGAATGGTAACACTACGTTCCACAACCTCCTTTGCGAGTTCAGCCATCTGATCTATTGAATATGGGACTAACGGAGGAATTGCAGTTCCAAAAAATTCCTGTGAGCAATTCTTATGAAGGTCTTTTTCGCCATCAAGAGGATTATAACAATATAAACATCTATTCTCCATCATTTTGCGGAATAGGTACAACACTTACAGCTCCTATGCAATTCTGGCAGCAAGCCAGGAGCAATCCCATGCGGTCATTTTTATTGATTCTCCAGCTCTGTGAAGCTATATCCAGCAACCATCCTTCCGGTATCAGTCCTTCAAAGAAAGGGAAGAGACTTTTATCAGTGTACAGTTTTCCTGAAACCGGCATTGTAAATGTTATGAACTCTTTAGGATGCTTTTCTATATATTCAGAGTCATATTGAAAAACATATTCACCTTCGTCGTTTTCAGTTATAATCCCTGCAAGGTTTTCGTTGTAATATACTTTTCCCTGTCTCATTCTGCAATATCTTTGCTGTTAACCGGGGCTAATTCGTGTCCGAACATTCCCAGCACAAGATTTACTTTATCCATATTCAGATTAGTCTGTCCCTGCTCTATTTTTCTTACCACTGTCAGGGCAACTCCTGCTTTTCCGGCAAATTCTGTCTGGGTTAACCTGACAGCCTTACGTCTTTCCTTTACGAATTTTGCCAACGTCTTCATTATATGTAATTAAATATAATAACATGCAAATATAACATATTATATGGAAATAGATATAATATATTTTAGAATAATTATTTTATATGTTTTAGAGTATAATAATCTATTATTATCCTATATTATATGTTTCTGCATATAATAGTGATTTTAAGGATCTTCCTCATAACCACGAAAAGGTATGTCATTGTCAGGGTCCTTGTCAAATGGTCCAACTCCGGGAGGATTAAATAGTCCCCAACGATCAATGATATAATCCCATTTATCAAATCCTGCCACCCAGTCAATGAAAAGTATACGGTATTCTTCAATCAGCACCCTGACCATCTTATAATACTCAACATATTCAAATCCAAACATTTCGAGTGAATGCTGCTGGACCATCAGGTCCCTTGCGGCTTTACGTATTATGGCGGCGTTTTCCATTTTGAGGTCGTACAAACTTGCAGCCTCGGCTCCGGCTACTTTTACTGTCAGTTGAGCAGCATCACTTAACATGCATCCTTTTACATCAACAAGGTATTCATTGTCCTCCGGGAAAAGATCGGTAACTTTCATTACCAGATCAAAAATCTCTTTTCCTTTCCTGAAGATAGCAAGTTTTTCCGGCAGTACGATATCATCATTATCATCTTCAAACATTCTTCAATATTTTATAAAGTAATACACCTCTTTCTATCCTTTCTGGTATTCACCACACTCAATAATTTCACCCGACTTCTGTCCAAAGCGATTTAAATAACATAAAACATCATAATCCCAATTATCACTGTTGTTTTTTATGCATGTCAAACAAAGTGGCACTTTCAATACCTTTTCATTACCATTCTGATTATTCTTCAAATGAATTTTGACAAACTGATCGATTGAAATTGGATTCCACATTTTTTCATATTTTAAAATAATAACCCTGGTTCAATGGATATCCCAATCTGTGATTTCCAAATCATATGGTTTAAGGGACTTTTACTTAAATGCAGCAAGTGTTTAAATCCAAATTTACGAAAAATATATTGGAAAAGTAAAGAGCTGTTCCCTGGCAACTCTTCTCGTTAAATATGTTATAATATTAGTAGTAATACTACCTATTTCAACACATTTTTAATGAATATTTCGATCAATCTTTTGAATTTCATTAAAAATATTGTAATTTTTGTAGCATGACTACTAATTCTGACAAAAAACTAATGAAGCTCCTGGACAATCATATACCGGGAACTGTTCTTCTTGCATCGTGGCTGGAAAAGAATGGCATCTCACGGGATCTGCAACATTATTACCTGAAGAGTGGCTGGCTTGAATCATATGGGTTCGGAGCATTCAAACGACCGAATGAAAATGTGCAATGGATAGGAGCTCTGAATTCGTTGCAAAGACAAACGAAATTGCCAGTCCATCTCGGAGGATTGACATCCATATCACTTCAGGGCCTTTCTCATTATGTGCGTATGGCTAAAGAAAGCCTCTATATGTTTTCACCACAATATACAGACCTGCCGAAATGGTTTCTCATCCAGGAATGGAGTGAACAAGTAGTGCACGTGAAAACAAAATTTCTACCCGCAGACCTTGCACTATATGAATATAATCAGGGTACCCTAAAACTTAAATTATCAACACCTGAACGTGCAATCCTGGAGTGTTTGTATCTCACCCCTAATCGATTGGATGTGATAGAATGTTATCAAATCCTTGAAAATCTTCCAAATCTCAGGCCAAATGTCCTGCAGGAATTACTTGAAAACTGCAACTCAGTTAAAGTAAAACGCTTGTTTTTATATATGGCATCTAAAGCCAAACATCTGTGGTTGGACTTTGTTGACCAATCCAAAGTTGAATTGGGAACCGGTGACAGGGTTATTGTAAAAGGGGGTGTTTATATATCAAAATACAGGATATCGATACCAAAAGAATTAACTTCATAATGATCAATCAATCATATTTAAAACAGGCGGAATTGCTTCTGCAGGTGATACCGTTTATAGCGACAGAGAAAACTCTTGCTTTGAAGGGCGGAACAGCTATTAATCTTTTTTTACGGAATATGCCCCGGTTATATTTGCAGCACTTGACCGGCAACATCCCAAAGATCTTTTCGATGTATACCTGCTTTTTAAAGAATCAGGTATTACTGAAGATATAAAAAACGGATTCATTGCAGCACTTGTAAGCCATATGCGTACAATGCATGAAGTTTTGCAACCTCATCTTTTGGATCAGCGGTCTGCATTTGAAAAACAGTTTAAGGGAATGTCCGACATTACATTTACCTATGAAGACTTTGAAAGGACTCGTAAACAGCTTATTGAAACGATAAATTCCATTCTGACAGAAACGGATCGAACTTTTTTGCTTGGTTTTAAACGAGGAAATCCGGAGTGGATTCTATTTCCAGTTACAGGACTGAAGGATATGCCAGCCGTCCAGTGGAAACTGCTGAATCTTCAAAATCTGATTAAATCCGATCCAGGCAAACAAAAAGAATTACTTCTAAAGCTGGAGTCTCTGCTTTCTAAAGGAAGTTGACCCATGGAACTGTATGTACTACTTTTTGTACTTCCAATGAAAATAGCCTCGTAAATATCTGATTTACAAGGCCATTTGATTTATTATCATAATTATGTGTGAGTGTGAGAGCGGGTTTTGAGAAAAAAGAGTGAAAGTGTTCGCTCCCGCTCACACTCTCACTCTTTTTTATGTCGGGGTGAGAAGCTAAAACAGGATTTTAGCTCAAATCTATAGTGTCAACCCTGGCTTATGAGCCTCGGTCAGAGGAAATGAATCTACATAAACTAAAAAGTCAGCAATAATGTAAGAAAATGCCCTGATATACTATTTCTATTACAAACATCTGGATAGAATAGTAATTCAGTTCGTCTTGTAATATCACCATTCATCTTGAATACGTGCAATTAGTAGATTTTATTTCATAGTTACCGACCAGGGTAATACCTTTAACCTGAACAAATATTAATAAAAAATCAGTTGTACTTATTTGAAATCATTTTTAATAAACTCATTTATTGGTGGTAAAATATGAAAAAGTATCAATCAATTCTATTAATATCTGTCCTGTTTATAATGATTCTATTCTTTACAGGATGTGTGAAAGGAAATTACAAACAAGTCGATAAAAAAATAATAGAAATAGAAAAACCAATTCTTGATAAGTGGGGGAAAGGCCATACTATGATATTCCCGGATAACAGTGCAGATGAAATAACATATTTTGATCCTTCTTTGGAAAAGCGAATTACCGGCCAAACAGAGTTTATTAAGCTGCTTAAACCGATTGAAAACAAATTTGCAATAGAAAGATATGAAATGCTTGAGAAGGTTACTATCAAATAAAAGGAAGTTGGCAGAATTTCATTCTCACGGGTCATTTGTTAAACCTCAGGTCAAATAAAACCATGGAATAAATTGGGAATAAAACAATTAAGCAATTACTATGAAACCAATCACTATCAAATCAAGCACTGCATTTGCTTTAATATTATTATCAATAAATATTAAAGCTCAGGAGTATAGGTTGAATGAATCTTGTTTTTTTGTGTCTGTTGCAGACAGTAAAAGTATTTTTGCAGGAATCAATGAAGATAATCTGGACCTTAGACCCAAAATATGGTTTATCCCTGGTACAGGCAAAGCCTATGGCAGAGTACTTTGGGGATTTGACAGGGGACAATACCCTTATCAGGGCGGAATGAACGAAAAAGGCTTGATGGTTGATTTAAATACAACTGCTGCTTATACTGGCTGGAAAGCAGATCCGGAAAAATCAAACCTGAATATTTCAGAAGATCTGTTTGATTATCTCCTGAGTAATATTGCTACTGTTGATGAGGCAATAGATTTTTTTAAGATGTATAATATCGATCTAAGCGGACAAATGTGGGTTTTTGCTGATGCAAACAGAAAATCAGTGATATTTGAAGTTGTAGATGGGCAGTTAAAAATTCTGAAAAAGGACCAGGGTTATCAGATTTGTACAAACAATGTACAATCTGCTTCCGACATCCCAAATACATATCCTTGTGATCGCTGGAGAATCGCCGACCAAATACTTAAAGATCAATACGTTCCTTCAATAGATCTGATTCGTCGTATTCTCTCTGCCACATCCGCACAATTTTATTTTATTGCGACAGACTATTCGGCAATTTGTGATCTGGTAAAGAAGAAAATCTATCTGTACTATTTTCACAATTATGAGGAAGTGGTTGTTTTTGATTTGAAAACCGAACTTGCAAAAGGAGGTACCAGCTATTCCTTTCAGGAACTCTTCAACGTCCAGCCATATAGTTTTCTAATTCACAGAAACATTGGTGTACAATGGGGTGATCAGAAACTGAAACAAGCAATAGATGAAAAAGGTATAGAGGAAGGAATCAAAGAACTCCAAAGAATGAAAGATGCAACCCGATCATACAACAAATACATTATTCAGGAGTGGGTCATTAAAAGTGTAGGTCTTCTATATATGGGAGAAAATAGAATAGATGAAGCTATTGAAGTATTCAGGCTGAATGTGCAGGAAAATCCTGATTCATGGGAAGTCTATTCTGATCTGGCATCAGCATACCTGAAAAACGACAATATTCCGATGGCCATTCAGAACTATCAGAAAGCTCTGGAGAAAAAGCCTGATGAAAAGAACATTGCAGAAATCCTGAGAAGACTATTGAACAAGGAAGAAAATTAAAAAACCCTTAACAGTCAGAGATAATAAGTAATTGAATGAAAAAAACAATACTTTATATTCTGTTACTTATAACAGGTTCAAATCTTAACTCACAACAGAACAGCTGCTATTCTGGTATTTTTATTAATCATGGATGCACCTCATTCTGTCTTGATAATGACGGCTATGCAGTTTTTGGAGCAAACTATGACAATGTGAAAGATCATTATGACGGGCTGGTTATTGTTAATAAAAGAAATGTATCGAAGTCCTTCGCTCAATATGATTCACCTGGCCAGCATGTGTCATGGATATCAAAGTATGGGAGTGTAAGTTTTAACTTCATTGCAAGCCAGACATCATGGACCGGCATGAATGAATCTGGTCTGGTTATCTACTCAATGCGTCTTGAGGAAGGAAGTAAAGGACCTGAACCAGACACGAGATCATGGATATTAGTCAACTTCTGGCTGCAGTACATGCTTGACAATTGCTCCGATATTGGAGAAGTTATTGCAAGCGATTCAACAATGCGTATCTATAGTTCCGGAAGAATTCCTCATTATCTTGTTAGTGACAGATATGGCAATTGTGCTACTATTGAGTTTATAGATAGGAAAATGGTGACACATTCCGAAGGATTCCTGCCTGTTAAAGTACTGGCAAATACATCATATGATCGTTCAATTTCAGGATGGGATAGCATCTTAATGTTAAGGAAAAAAGGTGAACCTGTGCACAATAGAGACGGATCATCCCTGGGCAGATTCACCAGGGCTGCCGACAGGATAACCATGTATCAACAAACAGACACTGAAACGGCAATCAACATCGCATTTGATATCCTGAAAGAAGTCAGCGGTCAGACAAACTGGAGTATAGTATTCGATACTAAGAACCTTCAGATTCACTTTAAGACTATTATCAATTCTGAAAAAGGAATGATTGACTTTAAGAGGCTTGATTTCTCCTGTAAAACACCGGTAAAAATGATTGATATAAATGAGAATATCTCTGGTGATATTACAGATAAACTTTTAGATTACTCATTCAATTATCACTTCAATCATGCAGTGAGTGCAGCGAACAAATATGATCTCGAAATGAGTACGGAAGAATTGGTGAAATATATCCGGTCTGTTGAAGGAATGCCATGTCTTGAAATAAAATAAATTACCTAAAATGATGGACCATATAGATTTGGCTCATTCGAGAACCAGGCAGGCATATAATCTTACTGCCGACAGGTATCACTCACTTTTCCGGGATGAACTGGAAGCAAAAGAATACGACAGGATGCTTCTGGATTTTTTTTCAGACAGACTGAATAATGGCTCATTGATATGTGATGCCGGTTGCGGCCCTTCAGGACATATAGGAAGGTATTTAGCAAACAGGAGTATGGTAATTACCGGAGTAGATATCTCTGACCGGTGTATTGAACTAGCCTCACCATTGAATCCTGATATGCATTTTGTGCGTGAGGATATGGCAAGAATGAGTTTTGAAAATGATAGTTTTAATGCTGTCGTTTCATACTATTCCATTATTCATACTCCAAAGAATCTTGTACACATTGTACTCAGGGAATTCAACAGAGTTCTGAAACCAGGAGGATTTCTGTTAGTTGCCGTTAAGGCTGGTTCCGAGGAAAGTCTTAAAACTGATTTGCTTGGTATTGAAACAGAAATATTACTTTCACTCTATAACGAAAATGAAATCAAAGAACAGCTCACCAGAAATGGATTTGATGTTTTTTTTAGTGAAAAGAGAGAACCATATAAATTTGAAAGTAATTATGACAGGATTTTTGTGATCGGGGAAAAGCGATAAACTCCTTATAACAGACAATAATATTAGAGAAGATTGGATCAATGTAATTAATTGGAATTATAATATTTATAATAAATTGCATCAAGTATCATATATCTTATTGTTAAAAATAATTTATGAGACCATTTGAAAGCCTGTACACTTACCATAAAAAAAATTTTTGGATACTTCAGGTAACCGGATGGTTTATATTTTCGTCCTATTCCTTCCTTGTTACCACAACAACTGTATTCACCAGGACTTCCGGCGTACTTCCGGCAATCGGAATCTTTATATGGTTAGCTACAGGTTTCCTGCTTACTTTATTGATGAGGATAGTATATAAAAGTGAGTTTTTCAGGCAACAGATCCTGGTATTTCGATTGGTTATCGTCATCTTCTTACCAATAACTTTATCTCTTTTATGGATCCTTGAATTCAATTCGATAAGTCCATTATTTGTAATGAAATCAAGGTATTCGATCTTCGATTCATTCAAGAATTTCATACTGGATTTTGTATTCGTACATGGGCCGTTCTATTTATGGACTTTTTTCTACTTTGGAATAAAGAGCTGGTATTCTTTTATTGATCAGAAAATAACGGCAGAAAAAGCAGTTTCCATGTTAAACTATGCAAATCTTCAGATGCTCCGTTACCAGCTTAATCCTCATTTCCTTTTTAATTCACTAAACTCAATTAAAGCCTTAATACATGAGAACCAGGAGCTTGCAGAACGAACTGTGACCTCTCTGTCCGAATTCCTCCGGGCTACTCTTCAGTACAACGAAAGGCTGATGATTCAGGTATCAGAGGAGATCTCAATAATTGAGAAATACCTGAGTATTGAAAAAATAAGATACGAGGAGAGGTTGGATTTTTCATTAATATCAGATGAAGATGTGAAAGCTGTTGAAATCCCTTGCCTTATTACCCAGCCACTTGTGGAAAACTCAATTAAGCATGGCCTATATAAAACTCCACAGGGGATTAAGATAATTGTCAGATTCTATAAGAAAGGAGCTAAAATTATTGTTGAGGTCTCAAATTCAGGTCATCTGGAACCTGATTGGAAGAAAGGAGTAGGGCTGAAGAATCTTGAAGAAAGACTTCACAATTGTTATCCCGGGAAAGTTAGTTTTACTATAGACGAAAAAGACAATACTGTTTTTGCCAGAATAATAATAGATACGGAGATATGGAGAAACTCACAGCTGTTATTATAGATGATGAGCGGCTCGCCAGGGTTTCACTATCCAGGGAGCTATCCGGATTCGAAGAAATTAATATAATTGGAGAAGCCTCAAGCATTCAGACTGCAGTTAAAGTAATTGAGAAGCTTTCCCCTGATATTCTGTTTCTTGACATTCAGCTATCTGATGGTAGCGGATTCGACCTTCTTGAAAGGGTTGACTATAAGGGTAAAATTGTATTTGTCACTGCATTCGATGAATATGCAACAAGGGCGTTTGAGGTAAATGCTTTAGATTATCTGATGAAACCTGTATCACATGAAAGAGCTGAGAGAGTTGTTAAAAGGCTCACAACAGGCAGTCAGGTTAATGATCATAAAAAGGCTGGAGGATTCAGGTACGACGACAGAATAATGATTGAACAGAAGAAGAGCATTAATTTCATTAAGTTAGATACGCTGGTCTGCATAAAAGCTGAACGGGATTATACAATGCTTACTGACAGTACTGGTAAAGAATACCTTGTATATGAAAATATAGGAGAATGGCAAAAGAAGCTTCCCGATGAACATTTTGCCAGAATCCACAGGAATTCAATCATAAATTTCAACTATATAGAAAAGGCTGAAAAATATGGTAATACAGCACAAATATTTCTTAGAAATATCAGAACTCCTGTTACTGTAAGCCGAGGATATTATAAACTTATTAAAGCCAGGTACTTTTATAAATAAAGTGACTTTTTATTTAAGTCTTATTATAAATATGATTCGGCAAAACATAAATCTTACTAGTTCTTATTTTCGGAGAACATTTCAATCAGTTTAAATGCCGGATATCCTGGTCACATTTGGCGGATTAGATTACAATTAAAACAGGAAACTATATAATAAGTATTTAACTCTTGCTTTTGACTTTAATGACACTAATTAATTATGCCTTAAAATTTATTGTACTACTTTTTGTACTACTAATGAAAACGGCCTCGTAAATACCTGATCTACAAGGCCATTTGATTTATTATCATAATTATGTATGAGTGTGAGAGCGGGTTTTGAGAAAAAAGAGTGAAAGTGCTCGCTCCCGCTCACACTCTCACTCTTTTTTATGTCGGGGTGAGAAGACTCATACAGAAATTATATTAACACATCTCCAACGCTCATTATATAAGGG
>Ga0209314_10000224_pt1 | contig 25043 bp, 21 predicted proteins | sample I19B2metaG_FD_184146 | JGI IMG/M metagenome (GOLD analysis project Ga0209314, IMG submission 184146) | Lake sediment bacterial and archeal communities from Gulf of Boni, Indonesia to study Microbial Dark Matter (Phase II) - ​I19B2 metaG... | ecosystem: Environmental > Aquatic > Freshwater >... | reverse complement strand
GACCTGGATGGAGTGGGAGGACGACCACACCCTTCTCTTCCTTGGCTACGAGGGCATCTCGTCCACCCTGGGGCGAATGCATGCCGACGGCACCCGCACCCTGCTGTGGAAGGAGGAGGCCGGTTTCAGCCACCGCTGGTGGCCCAGGTTCAGCCGCGCCGGTTCGCTGGTGGCGGCCGTGGGCGAGGACTTTCAGCACCTGCCCGAGGTCTGGCTGGCGGACGTGAGTGCCGGCACCGCCTCCTGGCACGCACTCACCGACGTCCTGGCCACTTGGGCCGCTGACCTGCAGCTTGGCGACGCCCGCAGGGTGGAATGGAAAGCCCCGGATGGGCTGACCATCCAGGGCATTCTGGTGCTGCCTCCGGGGCAGGAAGGGTCTCCGCGGCGGGAATGGTCTGGTCGGTCCGGGCCCCTGCCCCTCGTGGTGGTGGTGCACGGCGGGCCAACGTCCCTCTACACCGCCCGCACCAACTGGCTGTGGGCGCCCTTTCTGGCCGCCCGCGGCCTGGCTGTGCTTCTGCCCAACCCACGCGGCAGCACGGGCCGCGGCCTGGCCTTCGCCGAGGCCAACCTGGGCGACATGGGCGGCGGAGATCTGCAGGACATCCTTGCCGGGGTCGACTACCTGGTGGCCACCGGCATCGCCGACCCGGACCGCCTGGGCATAGGTGGGTGGAGTTACGGCGGCTACATGACCGCCTGGGCCATCACCCAGACGACGCGCTTCAAGGCGGCGGTGGTAGGGGCCGGCATCACCAACTGGCTGAGCTTCCACGGCACGGCGGAGATCCCCACCTGGGACGCCATCTATCTACGGGATGAGCCGTACGGGCGTCAGGACGGTGCGCCAGGTTCAGGCGGCGCCGCGGTTGGTCGGCCCGGTGAGCCCACGTCGGCCGCGCGTCGAGGCGAGGCCTACGCACGCTGGTCACCCATGACTTACATCGAGCGGGTGACCACGCCCACCCTGCTGCTCCACGGGGAAAAGGACGGGGTGGTGCCGGCCGGGCAGGCCTTGGAGTTCTACCGCGCCCTGCGCGAGTTGGGGGTGGAGACGGAACTTCGGATTTACGCCCGCGAGCCCCACGGGCCGCGGGAGCGGGCGCACATGCGCGACTACATGGCGGCTGCCGTGGACTGGTGGGCGAGTCGCTTGTTGTCTTGAGGTCAACCTTTTGTCCGGGGCTATGATACCGAAGCCACACGTTCCATCCCTGCTTCGTCTTGGCGACGAAGAATTGGCCCGCCCCGGCGCTGTTGCCGGGGGCCTGCCTGGGGAAGCAGAGGGAGACGACCCAGGTGCTGTCGGCCAGCGCCTGGCCGCACCAGTTCACCACCATGTCACCGGATAGTCCGGCCCCCGTCACCGTCGACACCCCTGGTCCGTGGCTCCCAGGCAAGAGGGAATACTGCAGCCCTTGGCGAAACATGCCCCAAAGTCTCCAGGCAGGAGGCGGCGCCATGGCGCTTTTTTTGTCCCCCACCCGCATCCGGGAATTCGAGCAGTGCCCCTACCGCTACCAGCTCAGCACCAGCAAGCCGGTGCGCGAGCTATGGTCGAAGCCCCGGTCGTACTTCACCTTCAGCAACATCCTCCACGCGGTGCTGCGCGACCTCTACCGCAAGGGCGGCCCCAGCCACGTGGACTGGAATTGGGTGCAGGCCCGGTACCGCTTGCAGTGGCGGGGGCTGGACCCCATCGGCTCCGGTTTTGCCTCGCGGGACCAGGCCAAAGACTCCTACCATGAGGGCCTGGCCTTGCTGCAGCGCTTCTACGAGGGCAACAGGCAGGAGCCGGCGCGGGCTGAGATGGTGGAGAAGAGCCTGGAGTACCAGAGTGAGGATGCCCAACTGTTCGGGCGATTGGACAGGGTGGACCGCCTGCCCGACGGCGGCGTGGAGATCATCGACTATAAGACGGGGCGCTATCGCCTGGACGAGGAGGCCGTCGGCCGCGACTGGCAGATGAACCTCTACGGGCTGCTGGTCCACGACGCCCTGAAGCCGCCCCAGATTACCCTGAGCCTCTATTACCTGCGCGAAGACGCCAAGGTTTCGGTGCCCATGCTGCGCGATCCGGAGGAGGTCCGCCAGGACCTGGCCGACATCGCGCTGATCATCGGCACCACGGACGACTTCACGCCCACCCCCAACCGCTTTTGCCGCTTCTGCGATTACGCCTCGCTCTGCCCCGTGGGGCCGCAACTGGAGCGGCCGAGCCAGGATCTGGTCGGCAAGGTGGAGCGCACTCTGGAGTTCCTGCCGGAGAACCGCTACCTGCAGCAGAAGCTGGAGGCCATGCGGCGGCACCTCACTCTGGCCGGCGAGGGTGGCTCGACGGAGCCTCTGGCGGCAGTGCCCTCCCATCTCGCCGAGGCTGCGACCGCGCCGCCAGTCCCCATGTCGCCGGCCACCATGTCCCCGGCGCCGCCGCCGCCGGCTGCCGGCCCCGCACCGCCTGGTGCGGCCCGTGCCGACGTTAGTCAGGAGGACGAGGGGCGGCTGGTGCAGGAAGGGAGGGCGCTGCTGCATGCAGCCCTGTTGCCCCTGATGACGGACCGCGACCAGGGGGCGGCACGGGTGCTGGTGGAGTTGGAGCGTTTCCAGGAGGCCCTGCTGGCCTGGTGCTCGGCGGAAATGCACTTCGCCTCGGCCTCGCCGGTATCTGCCACCAGCCTGCTGGCGCGGTATGCCCTGGAGTACAGTCGGGCTCTGGAGACCTACCTCCACCGCAAGATGGCCCACCTGGGCGGCGTCCGGGAGCTGACCGTGCGCGGGCGCCGCACCACCCTGGCTGGTCTGGAGGAGCTCGGCCTCCTGGACCTGGGTCTCTGCGGGGACCTGCTCGGCATGCACCCGCCGATGTTCTTCGTCGAGCCCAACGGGTCCGGCCAACTGGTGGAGGACCTGGTCGCCTTCCGTCACCAGTGCCGGGGCATCGTGGCTCACGCCCGGACTACCGTCTCCCGCGCCGAACTGGTGGAGGTGCGCGACCACGCCCTGCGGCTGCTGGTCCGCCTGGCGGAGGGACTGCGCCGGTCCACAAGCTGGTCAGCCGGAGCCGGACCGGCCAACCTGCCCGCCTGACCGCTCGTCCTGATCTGATGCCCGCCTGTCGACACCGGGCCTTTCCCGCCCTTTCTTGTCGGAGCACGCGATGACGGCGCATGTTGTCGACTTCTTTTGCGATAATCGCCCGGAAAATGGGAGGATTTGCCACGGTTCTTGTTGTATGCTACCCCAGCGATTCGCTTGGCGGGCCACATCAGGAGTCGTAGCTACAAGCGCATCAAAGCCCGGACTTTCCGCCGTTCCCCGGGGTGGCCGTACCCAGGGGGCCGAGCAGCCGCCGGAACACGGCCCCGGCAGCTGCTCCAGAAAGGAAGGGACTCGGGAATTTTGTTGGGGAGGTTGGATGAGATTGGAGCGACCGCCCGACCCGCCGTCGTCAAGGGGCGGGTCGGGCGACTGGGTGAGGCCCTGTTCAAGTGTGCCGTTTGTACCCGAACTCATTGGGTTTCTGCCGCCCTCGTATACGGACTGAAGAACATGGTCAGCGTGGAGGCGGGTGAGCGGGTGGAAGGGCCCAGTCTGGTCTGCCCTTCCTGCGGCGACCAGGCTTTCCGAATCGGCGACCCCCGTCTGTTGGGGCGCAGGCCTCCGGCGACCGGGGCCCTGACTTCGGCCCCTTCGGGCTCCAGGATCCGAACCGTGCCGGCACGCCTACGGCACGTGTGCGATGCCGTGGTGGCAACGCCCGAGAGCCGCGTGGCGGTGCTGAATGTAGGAACCGGAGAGATTCTCTACCTCAGCCGCCGTTCACGCCGGCACTTCACCGCGGCAGACGAGCCGGGACCCTATGGCCGGGAGCTGGACGCCTGGATGGCGTTGCAGTCCAGCGAGTTTGAACGCCTGCCGGAGCTCGACAGTGAGGAGCGCCGCTCCCTCATGCGCCGGTTTGTGGGCACACTGGGTAATGACCGCATACGAGACCGTCTCTGGCGCCTGACGGAGCGGCGCATGCCGTACGCCGGCTTCCGCCGGGGTCTGAGCCACCATCCCTGGCATGAAGGGCGCTGGCTGGAGTACTCGCGCCGTTACATCAGGCCTGTGATCATGGACTGGCTGGAACAGGAAGGTCTGGTGCTGGAGGCAACGGGGTCGTGATCGACGACCGCAGGCGGCGCAGCTTAAACTGACGCCGGGGAGCATGGGGCTCCCGGGTGCGGGGTGTCAGGCACAACATGGGCGGAGCGCCGTCGCCGCGTCAGGGAGGGGAGGGGAGACTCTGCCCCTCCCCTGATTTTTCAACCCTCTCTTTTGCCGCTTTTGGGTAAAATCTGGCAGGGTCTGGCACCGGCCGCGGCGAATCCTCCACGTGGAGGGACTCGCCGTGGACTTTCGCAGTCTTGCCCTCAGCCTGACGCGCGAGCTAGATCGTGAGTTTGGCGAAGACCCCGCAGTCAGTCACCCCCGTGGTCGCACCAGCCAGGCCCTGCAGCTCCTCCACCAGCAGCTTGACGACATCGTCGCCGGGCGGCGGCGGTTTCAGTGGGTTCACGCGGCCCGCCTCTTCGGGCTGGTGCCACGGCAGGGCCCCGCCCTGCTCTTGGAGCCGCCCGACCTTGTCTCTCTCCTGCAGGAGGGGCTCAAGGCCGGCCGCAGCTTCCTGGTGGTGGGACCCTCGCGCCCTGAACTGGACCGGGCCCTCGCCAGGAGCCCGGTGAAGCCCATGGGTACGGCCGGGCAATGGGCGGAAGCCCTCTTGCCGTTGGTCGAGGCCTGGGACTCCGCGCGCACCCGGAGGCAGGAGGCTTATGCCCACCAGGAACGGCTGTCCCGCGGCCTAGCGCGCCTCAAGGAGATGCACGACCTTCGCCAATGGCAGGTGCGGGTGGCGGACAAGGCCGCCTCTCTGGTGCCTGAGGTGGAGCGCCTTCGCCTCTCCACCCAGGAGTTGCAGACCAGGCTTACGGAGCTGGACCGCCAACTGGAACGGGTGCGCAAGGCAGGCGCCCTGGGGCGCTGGGCCCTGGGCCTGCGCGACGACGAGACGGCTGCCGAGCGCGACCAGGTCTCCCTTGAACTGCGCATGGGCCTGGGCGCTCTCCACATCCGCGAGACCGAGCTGCAGAAGTGGCGGGGGGAGGCCCTCTCCCGCCAGCAGACGCTGCGTCAGTTGGAGAGCGGCTTCGAAGGGGAGTTTGGTTGCCTGCCGGAGCCGGAGACCTTGACCCGGCTGCTCAAGGAGTCCAAGGAGCAGGCCAGGCAGTTGGATGCCGCCGTCCGAGAGGCCGCGGTGTCTATGGAGCAGGCGCAGGAGACACTGCTCCAGGGGGCGCGGCTGGTGAGTCTGGCGTTTGACGAATGGCCCGCCTCTCCGGTACTCTTGGACCTGGAGTATGACACTGTGGCCTTGCTTCGGCCGGAGGCCCTTCATCCCGGCTTTCTCTTCCTGGCAGCGGGCCTGGCCCGGTCCCGGGTGGCTACATACGGTCTGCCGCCGGAGCCGCCGGCCGAGCCCCGGGCGCCACGGCGTCGCGCCTCTGCGGCGCGGCGTCCCCTGAAGGCCGTTGGCGCGCTGCCCAAGGCCCGCGAGAAACGCATGCAGGGGCCGCGGGTGAAGGAAGGGCCGGATGAGGTAGACTAGAGGTACCCGTCGAAGGCCCGCTCGGCGCGGGCCCTCTTCGTTTGGTCAAGGAGGATGGGTTTGGATAATCTGGACAAGGCACTGACCGACCTGTTCGGACACGCGCAGTTCCGCCCCCGGCAGCGGGAGGCGGTAGAGGCCGTTCTGGCGGGCCGTTCCGTCGTCGCCGTGTTTGCCACCGGAGGCGGCAAGTCCCTGTGTTATCAGCTGGCCGGGTCCCTCCTGCCGGGGGTGACCCTGGTCTTCTCACCGTTGGTCTCGCTCATGAAGGACCAGTCGGAGACCCGCCTGGCCCACCGGCTGAAGCTCACCACCATCAACAGCCACACCCCGCCGGACGAGGCGGCGGAGCGCCTGAAGGGCCTGGCGGACGGCACCTACCGCATGCTGCTGGTGGCTCCCGAACGCCTGCGCCGGCCCGACTTCGTGGAGGCCGTGCGCCGCGTGCAGGTGAGCCTTCTGGTGGTGGACGAGGCCCACTGCATCTCGGAGTGGGGCCATGACTTCCGCCCCGACTACCGCCTCATCCGGGGCTTCCGTGAGTGGCTGGGCAAGCCGCCGGTGATGGCTCTGACGGCTACGGCCACACCCCAGGTGCGCAAGGACATCAAGACCCAATTGGGCGTTCCCGACGCCGTGGAAGTGGTGGGGAGCGCCGACCGGCCCAATATCGCCATCAGCGTGCAGAGGCTTCGCTCCGAGCGGGTCAAGCTGGAGGAGGTGGGGCTGGCCCTCCGCGCCACCCTGGGCATGGGCCTGCGGCCGGGCGGCGAGCGTGATCCGGAGTCGAGCAGCGTCATCGTCTACGTGCCCACCACCCGGGCCGCAGAGCGGCTGGCTGAGGACCTCACCCAGCAGCTTCGTCTCAAGGTGCTTCCCTACCATGCCAAGCTTCCCCCGGCCATGCGCACCAGGGTTCAGGAGGCGTTCATGGGTGGGCAGGCCCCCGTGGTGGTGGCCACCAACGCCTTCGGCATGGGCCTGGACAAGCCCGACGTCCGCCTGGTGATGCACTACGGCGTACCGGCCTCGCTGGAGGCCTATTATCAGGAGATCGGACGGGCCGGCCGCGACGGGCGCCCAGCCCGGGCCCTCCTTCTCTACACCGCCAAGGACGTGGACTTCCGCCGCTGGCTGCTGGACGAGGGACGCGTGCGCCCGGACGACGTGCGCAAGGTGCTGGACGCCCTCATGGCCGGCCAGTCACCGGACCTGGCCCCGCCACGCCGGGCCCAGGCGGCGGCTCCCGCCAGACCCCAGAAACTCCTGACCGGCAGGCGCGGCGTCCGGCCGCCGGCCCGCACGATCGAGTTGCCCCTGCCCCAGGAGGAGGCGGCCGCCACCAAGCTGCAGGCCATCCTGACCGAGTTGGAGATGCAGGGCGTCATCGATCGCCGAGCGAAGGGGCCTGCCTCCATCCGCGTCGGCGTCAACATGGAGGAGGGCCTGGACAAGGCCGTGCTGACGGCCGGCACCCTGCTGGACCGGCTCTACCGTCAGCGGCTCGTGAAGTTCCGGAAGGTAGAGGAGTTTCTGGCCACCGCCGGCTGCCGCCGCGACTTCATCCTGCGCTACTTCGGCGAGAAACTGGGCAAGAAGCCGCGGCCCTGTTGCGACCGCTGCGCCCGCACCACGGACTCCGCTCTGGTGGGCGGGCTTCCCCAATCCACGCGCCGAGTGCGCATCAGCCGCCCCCCGGGAGACACGGAGAAGGCACGCGCCCGGGCCGCTCAGGGCGCAGACGAAGCGGCGAGATCCGGCAGGATGTCCGTGGAGGCCGTGCTGCAGGCCGGCAAGCACCGGGACGTCTCCGCCGTGCCGGCCCTCCTCGGCCTGCTGGAGGCGGACCGGGAGGAGACGGTGCTGGCGGCCAGCACGGCTCTGGGTCGCATCAAGGACGACCGCGCCGAGGCACCGCTGCGCCGTCTGCTCACCGACCCCCGGCCTCAGGTTCAGCGGCATGCCGCCCAAGCCCTGGGTGAACTGGGCCGCACCCTGGAGACGGTGCTGGCTCTGGAGCTGATGGCTGCCGGCCAGGAAGGAACACCGTCCGGGCGAGCCGCCTCTCTGGCCCTGGCCCGCGTGAAGCGGCGGGCCAAGCCTCATACTCCCGCCGGCAAGGCGGTGCGTGACGCGGCAGGCGACGCCTCCGCCGACCAGCCGCTGGACGCTGCTGAGAGCGGGGTTCTGGCGGTCCTGGCCGGAGCCCTGGGCACCGTCACGGAGGAGGACGTGGCTCTTCACGTCAGCGGCAGGCGAGCCCACCCCTCCCTGGCTCCGGAAGCCTTCGGCCTGCTGCGCGCCACACCCACTGCGGCCGTTCGCCGCACCTTTGCCCGGCTGCGCGAGCAGGGCCTGTTGCGGGGAGGAGAGGTTCGCGGCCGTTCGGCCAGCCTTACCCAGCGCGGACGGGCCGCGCTGGTCTCTCACCGTGGGTAGTTCAGGCAGACAAACGAGCCCCGGCAGGGATGCCGGGGCTCGTGCTATAGCGGATGAATCTGCGCTTAACGGAACAGGAACAGGTAGAGGGCCGCCTGGGCCAGAGCCAGCAAGGGGAAGCCCACGCGGAACGAGTCATGGCGCGTCTTGTGGCGGAACAGGCGCATGCCGGCCCAGGCGCCCGGCGCGCCGCCCAGCCAGGCGAGGGCCCACAGGCTGCGCTCAGGGATGCGGCGCCCTCCGCCCCTGGCCAGACCCTTGTCCAGCCCCATGACGATGATGGCGCCCAGGTTGATCAGCATGATGTAGACGTAGAGGACGTGCAGCCAGGGAGTCGCAGCAAGGGACGACATTCAGGCATCATCTCCGGGTTGGCTTCGTTGCTGTGACAGGACTTCGCCGTCACCGCCGGTTCCGCCTTCACCCCGCAGAAACGAGGCAGGCCCGCGGTCGGGGTAAACCGCGGGCCTGCAGGAGACAAAAGGGGGAGACAGGTAAAGATCAGCGGTGCCGGCCGTTGGGGAGACGGCAGGCTTTGGGAGTGTCTCAAGCTCCCAACTTGAGTCTAACGCAGGGAGAAAGCCGGTGGGTCAACGGCCCGTCAACGTCCTGCAAACGGTCGGCAACATGCGGTTCAGGCCTCATTGCCGGCCGTCGCCTCATCCGCCGGGCTGTCACCTACGGGCGCATCGCCAACCAGGGGCAGGTCCGCCCAGAAGGTGCTGCCCTCCCCGAACCGGCTCTCGCAGCCCACCTCGCCCCCCAGCGAGGTGACGATCTCCTTGATGATGGCCAGACCGAGGCCCGTGCCACCGCCTTCCGGCCCGTGCTCACCCGGCGTCCGGGCCTTGTCGACCTTGTAGAAGCGGTCCCAGATGTGCTCGATTTCGCTTTCGGGAACGCCCCGGCCGTTGTCCTGCACCGACAGCCGCAGGAAGGAGCCATGGGGTTCGGCCTTGACCTTGATGCGCCCGTTCTCCGGCGTGAAGCGCAGGGCGTTGTCCACCAGGTTGGTCAGGACCTGGATGATGCGGTCCTCGTCTCCCACGACCAGCGGCAGGTCCGGCGAGTCCAGTCCCAGGGGAGGATCGGAGACGAGAGTCACGGACTTCCGCGCCGCCCTCGACTCGAACGCCGTCAGCACCCGGTCCATCACCTCCAGGACGTCCACCGGCTCGTGACGCATGGAAGTGCGGTGCGCCTGCAGTCGGGCCAGGTCCAGCAGGTCGTCCACCAGGCGGCCCAGGCGCAGCGAGTCGTCCAGCATCACGCTGAGGACGTGCTTCTGCTCCTCCGGCCGGACGGTCCCGTCCAGCATCAGCTCCAGGTAACCGCGCAGCGAGGCGAGCGGGGCCCTGAACTCATGAGAAACGTTGGCCATAAAGTCGCGCCGGAACTGGTCCAGAGACTTCTGCTGCTCGACCAGGACCTGCTGTTGCTCCATCAGTTCGCGCTGCTGCTCCAGGGTCGTCTCGATGCGCTCCGCCGCCAGGTTGAAGGTCAGGGCCAACTGGCCCACCTCGTCCAGCGACTCCACCTCGGCGCGGGCGGAAAAGTCGCCGCCGGCAAACTCCCGGGCCAGCCGGTTCAGGCGGCTGAGCGGCGCCGCGATACCCTGGGACAGCATGAAGGCCAGCACCGCCGCCAGCAGGGTTCCCCCCAGGCCGGTCAGCAGGATCAAGTGCTGCATGCTCTCCAGCGTGGCCCTGACGTCGCTCAGGGAGGCCGACACCAGGAGGGCCCCGCCCTGGGACAACGGCACGGCCACACCCAGGGGCGGCACCACGAACAGGCCGCGACCCAGCCAGGTGGAGACCAGGTAGCCCTGGCGAAGCTGCTCCATATCGCTCTGATTCAGACTGATGGCGCCGTCCGCCGTGGGCTGAACCAGGCTGTCATGGGTCTGCAGGTAGTCGGCCGAGACCAGGTAGGCCTCGTCTATCTCCAACAGGGGCTTCATGGCTTCCAGGAAGACCCTCGGGTCGCGCCCCAGCACGCCCATCATGGTGCCGGGGATGGTCAGGGGGCGCAGGCGGGCCGCCAGGGCGGCCTCCTTGGCCTCCAGCAGGCGGGAGCGCATGAGGTAGCCGGTGGAGGCGCCTACGGCCACCAGGGTGATGACGTTCACCGCCATATAGGCTCCGAACAGCCGCCAGAAGAGCGGCGGCCGGTTCAGGCGGGGCACGCGGGCGCGAATCATCAGGTCATCACCTCAAACTTGTACCCCGCTCCCCGCACGGTGCGCAGGTAGCGGTAGGGGGCGGAACGGCCCTCCACTTTCTGCCTCAGGCGCTTGATGTGCTCGTCCACGGTGCGGCCGTCGCCGGTGTAGCTGTAGCCCCACACCGATGACAGGAGCTGGTCGCGGCTGAACACATGCCCCGGTGTCGAGGCCAGGAAGGCCAGCAGGTCAAACTCCTTGGGCGTCAGGCCGACCGGCTCGCCGGCCACCGTCACCTCGTGACCGTCGAGGTCGATGGTCAGGGAGGGGAAGTCCAGGCGCTGCCGTTCCTCGCCGACGCCGGGAGTGGCCCGGCGCAGGATGGCGCGGATGCGCGCCACCAGCTCCCGCGGGCTGAACGGTTTGGTCAGGTAGTCATCCGCGCCCAGTTCCAGCCCGAGGACCTTGTCGACCTCGTCGCTGCGGGCGGTGAGAATTAGAATAGGCGTCTGCTGGCTCTGACGAATGGCCCGGCAGACGGAGAAGCCGTCCATGATCGGCAGCATCAGGTCCAGCACCACCAGGTCGGGGCGCTGGGCACGGGCCATGTCCAGGCCCCTGGCGCCGTCGAAGGCCTTGAGGACGCGGTAGCCCTCGCGCTCCAGAGCCAACTGGATCATGTCCGATACGTGAGCGTCGTCTTCCACAACCAGAATGGTCGCCATGTCGCGCCTCCTCCCGTGGTTCACCAGTATCTTTTCCGCTTCAGGGCCCGGATTCCCTTGCCGCCAAAGGCAGGGTTTACAGGATGTTTGACGCAAAAGGCCGGGGCAGGCTCATCAGCCCACCCCGGCCACTGTTATACCGTCCTAGGCCAGCCCAAGGAGCTGACTCAGGCGGCGGCGGTCAAAGCCCACCACAATCTCACCGTCGACGTCGATGACCGGAACACCCATCTGGCCCGACTTCTGGACCATCTCCAGGGCCGACATGCGGTCGCGGGACACGTCGATATCGCGGAACGGGACCTCGTTCTCGGCCAGGAACTCCTTGGTGGCGCGGCACCAACTGCAGGTAGGGGTCGAGTAGACAGTAACGTCCATACGCGTTCTCCTTTCGTTTCAATCCAGGCGCGGCGATGAAGCGGTCAAACCAGGTGGTCCAGGAGGACCCGGAGCTGACGGCAGCGGTCGCGGTTGACCGAGTAGCAGGTGGACGGCCCCTCGTCGCGCCCCTCCAGCAGGCCCGCCTCGCGCAGGGCCTTGAGGTGGTGCGACACCGTGGATTGGGCCAGCCCGAAGTGGTTCACCAGGTCGCCGCAATAGAAGGGCCGCGACCCCAGGAGGCGCAGAATCTGCACCCGTACCGGATGGCTCAGGGCTTTGCAGATGTCGGCCAGAACCTGGTCACTGGTGCCGGGCTCAGGCTGGGCGCGGGTTTCCGTCATGGCTGTGCTCCTCCGTCCGCGGGAATCCTGGGCTTCCGGTTAAATCGTTCATCGACGATGAACGATATGGAGTATACCCTGGTGAGTATAGGATGTCAAGGCCCGTAGACCCTGAGGACGGGGAAAATCCTGTCGGAAGGGGCGGCAAGGGAAGGAGAGACTCGGGGCGCCCGTCGAAGTGGTGAGGGACGTTCGGACATAGGGGTTTTGGAGGACATGATGGGGCACCTGGAAGTCATCTGTGGCAGCATGTTCAGTGGCAAGTCGGAAGAGCTCATTCGTCGTGTGCGCCGGGCGGTTATCGCCCGCCGCAAGGTGGGGGTCTTCAAGCCCTCCACCGATGATCGCTACAGCCGCGAAGCCGTCGCCTCCCACAACGGGATGACCATCGAGGCGGCGGTGGTTCCGGCGGAGGATCCCTGGTCCATCTGGTCCTGGGTCAACGAAAATCCGGTGGAGGTTGTCGGGATCGACGAGGCCCAGTTTTTTGACGCCACCCTGGCGCAGGTCGTGGACCGTCTCGTCCAGCACCGCATCCGGGTGATCGTGGCCGGCCTGGACATGGACTTCGCCGGCCGCCCCTTCGGCGTGATGCCGCACCTCATGGCGGTGGCGGACGAGGTCACCAAGCTCAAGGCCATCTGCGCCCGCTGCGGCGAGCCAGCCACCTTCAACCAGCGGCTGATCGACGGCAAGCCTGCCAAGCTGTCCGACCCGGTGGTCCTGGTGGGCGGGGGCGACCGCTACGAGGCCCGGTGCCGACGCTGCTTCGAGGCCCCCCTGTAACGTCCGGCCATCTTTCTCAGCCGCTTGCGGGCATGGCGGGGAGCGAGCCTTTCGGCTCGCTCCTTTCCACGGTCCTCACATTCCCTGGCGCATCTCCGGGGCCGGCTCCTACCGGGGGCTGGTCCCCGAAGCCGAGGCGCCGCCGTTCCCGCCGCCGGCCGGCGGTGCCGGGGCGGAGGCCCCAGCGCCGCCGGCTCCACCGGCCGCGCCACCCCCGCCGCCGCCCATCAGGGACCTGAGCGCGGACACCATTTGCGGATCCTTCATCAGGTCAATCATAATGGCGACCAGTTGCGGCCGGTACTTGGGGTCGCGGGCCAGGTCCCGGAACACCTTGAGGTTGGCCGCCTTGACGCGGTCCTCCAGGGCGGGGTCGCTTCCCATCTTCTCCATCAGGTCAATCTGGAGGCGGAGCAGGCCCGGCAGGTACCGCGGGTCGGTAGCCAAAGCCTGCTTTTCCGCCAGGCTCTGCTGCAGGAAGGAGTCGCGCGCGCCGTTCTGAGTCAGCAGGGAGCGGCGGCCGTCAGCAAAGGCCCGCTGGACATCCGCATCCTGAGCCAGGCTCAGGGTTGTGGATTTGGCGGCGCCGGCCCCGGACTCAGGGCGGCGGGCGCCGCGGCAGCCGCTGATGAGCAGAGCAGAAACGGCGAGCATCAGAATAAGGATACGTGTCGCCCGACGCGGGCGAAGCAGTCGGCGGATGAAGGCGAGCATGGAGACGCCTCCTTAGCGTTGGTGTCGGGTCTAGTCTTCCCCAGCCGTAACGAAAATCGCCAGGAGGTCATCATGACCAGATCGCTTGTCCGCGGCGCCTTGACGGCCGCCCTGTATGCCGTCCTGACCTACGTCTTCGGCCGGCTGAGCTATGGCCTGCCGTTGGGTCCCTTCCTCATCGACATTCGCCCTAGTGAAGCCCTCACGGTGTTGCCCATCTTCTTCCCCGAGGCCGTTCCGGGCCTCTTCGTGGGTACCCTGTTGGCCAACCTGCTGGGCGGCCTTGGCCCCTGGGACATCTTCGGCGGGAGCGCCGTGACCCTGCTGGCCGCCTGGGTGACCTACCGGTTGGCCGGGCGCCTGGGCTCTTACCTGTCTCCCGTGGTCCTCAACGGCCTGCTCATCAGCCTCTACCTGTCGGCCATCTTTCAATTGCCGTACTGGCCTACCGTGGTCTCCATCGCCCTTGGCGAAGGGCTGGTCGTCTTCGCCCTGGGCTGGCCCCTGGCCAGGTTCCTGCAACGACGGGGTTTCAAGCCCGCCGCCTCGCGGCTTTGGACGACAAAGGCCCCCGCCTAGGCGGGGGCCTTTGTCGTATAGGGCCGGCTGAGTCAGTGGGTGTGCTGGACCATCTTGCTGACCATTTTGGCCAGTGCCTGCTGATCCTGCTGATCACCGGATTCCCAAAGCTCCTTCAGCAGGCGCTGCTCACGGTTGGCGGGATCGACGTTGTTGGACAGGTAATTGCCCATCTTGGTGGCGACGCTGGCAACCTCCTGGTCCGAAGCACCGGCGGCCTTGGCCATGCCGATACCCTCGGCCAGCATACCCTTCCACTTATCAAAGGAGTCAACGGTCTGCAACGAACACACCTCCCTCATCCGCGCGGCCGGCGCCGTGCGTTCGTGTGAATGCTCCAGGCCTAGTCTAACCACCGCCTTCGGTGTCATACACTGACGAGCAGTTGGCACCGTTGGACATTCTTCGTGGAAGGAACTGGAAGGACACGCAAGGAAGGTGAAACCTGCAAAAGTCCAGCCGACGCTAAGGAGAGATCACATGCAACACGCAGTGCGCCGTACGGCGGCTGTGCTCGCCCTGGTCTTGCTCCTGACCGGGGTGGCCACCATGCCGGCGACGGCCACGGCCCCCACGGCCGACCAGGTGGGACACCGGGACAGGCGAGTCCTGTGGTTGGGGCCGGACGCGGCCGTGCTGGTGTTCCGCTCCGACAGTTCCTGGCAGTGTCTCGCCTCGGAACCCGCCGCTCTCGCCTTCGGGCTGGGCTATGCGGCGGCGAAACGAAACCCCGATGGCGTTGAACGCATCCGCAGGCGGGCCGCGGGTTCGCTTGAACCGGCAGGCGATCCGGCGGCACGCGCCTCCAACGAACTGGCCCGGATCAGCCGCCCCGACCTCGAGGACGTGGAGCAGGCCCTGGCCGGCTGGCCTCCTCAGTCACGACGCGTCCTCGATGCCCTGGCCGCGGGGATGAATCTCGCCCTGGAAGAAGAGGGGCGCGAGGCCGCCTGGAACGGCGCCGGGGTTGCCGTCCTTGCCCTCCAGCAGCAGTTGTTCCGTCCCCTGGACGGCGACGGGGCGGCGGTGGCGGCTGACCCGGGGACCGCTGCTCCCATCGCCCTTGCGGTGCAATTGGGCGGGAAGGCGAGCGAGGCCTGGGGTCAACGCCTGGCCGGATGGGCAGAGAGCCTGTTCCCCTGGCTCCAGGCCGCCGAGGGTGAGGAGCCGGCGACCGAACCGGGCCTGTTCGTCTGGATTGACCCGCGCGCCACCCCGTCCCCGGACGGTGTCTTGGTCTGGGTTGACGCCTCCGGTACCCTCGGGGTGGTCTACCGGGGGCAGCCCCTGGAGGACCGACTGAACGCTTTGGAGCGCATTTTGGACGGGGTACAGCCTGAGCCCTAGGACTATCGGCCTATTTTTTTGGAAAAATCGCTCATGGTCGACAGGATTCGACAAACACGATTGGAACCCTGTGGTATCCTCTGGATACAATCGTCGCATTTCATATCACGAAGTCCGATAAAGACCACCCATTCCGAAAGGAATGGTGCGTAAAACGGTGGGTCTACAGGCGCAAGCCCATGACCGCCACCGTCGCCGAAGACGACCAGCGTTGGGGGAGACCCTTCAAGGGTCCGGCGCCTTGGCCTTCGGCCAGGCACCGGACCCTTTTCGTTCGGCCCCATTCCCGAAGGAGGTTCCTGAGATGCTCCTCGACATGATTCTGATCAGTGTACTGGTCGCGGTGATACGAGGCGGACGCCCGGCGGACAGCATCAACATCCGCCATCCCTGGATCATCTTCGTCTCCCTTGGCCTTCAGTTGGTGGCTGTGGCCACTCCGCGTGCGATCAGTCCAGTGCTCATCCTGACCGCCTACGCCGTCCTGCTGGCAGGCCTGGCGCTGAACCTGGACAAACAGCATATGCGCCTCATCTTTGTGGGCGTGCTGTTGAACACCGTGGTCATTGGCCTCAACGCCGGGCACATGCCGGTGAGCGTGGTGGCCGCCCAGGGCCTGGGCTTCAACACCCAGCCGCTTCTGGCGGGCACCGACTTCAAGCGCGTGGCTATGACCGACCATACCCTGTTCAACTTTCTCGGGGACGTCATCCCCGTTCCTTTCCCGATGCCCCGCGTGGTGAGCATCGGTGACGTCCTGATCGCCCTGGGGGCCTTCCTGCTCATCCAGGAGTTCATGTCCAGACCGGTGACCTTTCGGGCCAGGAGGCTGAGCCTTTAGCGAAGCTTCGAGAAATACGGCGGAAAAGGAGGTGTTCTTGTGCGCAAGTACAGCTACTACTTCTACGCGGCCTTGCTTGTCCTGGCTCTCGTCTCCGCCTCAGTCGCTGAATGGCTCTGGTAACCTGAACCTCTCGTCTCTGCTCAGTCCTTCTGGCCCGTCTTCCTTTCGATGGTTGAAAGTTATTTTGAGGGGGCAGCAAAGTGACGCGACGAGCCGACCTCTACATAGCGACCCTGACGGGTCTGGCGGTTGTCGTGTTGTTCCGCTCCGGTCACGAATTGAGTCAGAGCCGCTGGCCGTTGCTACTGGGCCTCACGGTCGCGGCAGCGGCCTTCGACCTGTTCCGCCTGGAGGCCCCGACCGGCCAGGCCGTGACTCTGACGAGCGCTGTGCGCTACGTCGCCATCCTGCTGGGGGGGACGCCTCTGGCCGTCTGGGTGGCCGCCTTAAGCCAGCTCACCTCGGCCATGATTCTTGGGAGCGACCTCCGGCGAAGCCTGTTCAATACTTCGCAGGTCATCATTACCGTCAGCTCGGCCGCGTATGTCTTCCAGGCGTTGGGCGGAGACCCCAGCAATCTCAGCGGTTCCTTGCTGCCTGCTCTGGGGGCCTCCCTGACCTACCTGGTCGTTAACTCCTTCTGCATTTCTACCCTCTTCGTATTCCTTCAGAACAAGCCGCTGCTGCAGACCTGGTCGAGCATGCTGCAATCCGGCGTGGAGACCTATCTGGTCATTCAGGCGGTCGGCCTCATCGCCGCTTTTGTGGTGGTGGGGGGCGGCTGGGCCTGGGCGGCCTTCCTATCCCTCCTCCTGGCCTTGCTGCAACGTATCCTGAGCCACTACTACGGCGCCCTGAAGCGCAACGCCGAGTCCAGCCGGCTGCGGGGAGTGCAGGACTCCATGCTCTCAGCACTGGTCGCCGCCCTGGACGCCCGCGACCCCTATATGCGCGGTCACTCGGCGCGGGTTTCGCACGTCGCTGGAATGCTGGCGGAGGAACTGGGACTTGACCTCAGGCGCCGCGAAGACCTGAAGTATGCCAGCCTGCTTCACGACGTGGGCAAAATCGGCATCCCGGACGCCACACTGCGTAAGGACGGCCCGCTCTCTCCGGCGGAGCGCGCCCTGATGATGGAGCACCCCGTGCGGGGCATCCAGATTCTGCAACGGGTGAACGTGGCTCCCAGCGTTATTCCGGCCATCAAGCACCACCACGAGTGGTACAACGGCGGCGGCTACCCGGAGGGGATCAAGGGCGACCTGATTCCGCTCGAGGCCCGCATCATCGCCGTGGCCGATGCCTTCGACGCTATGACCTCCGACCGGCCCTACCGCAAAGGCATGCCCTGGGCGGAAGCCATCAACCGCCTCAATCAGGGGCGTTCCATTCAATTTGACCCGACTGTGGTGGAAGCCCTGGTGCGGATCGTGGAGCGCTCCCCCGATCTGGCGGGGCAGATGGCGTCCATGCAGAGCCCCGACCTGCACGAAGTGGAGGACCTGCTGGCGGAGCCGGGCGGGGGCGCCGCCGCCACGCCCCGTACTGGACGCATCCTCCCCGTGCACTCCAAGGAGCTCAAAATCCTCTACCAGCTCTCCCTGGAGCGCAGGTCGCTGCTGGACACCTCGCGCGCCCTTCACCGGGTGCTGGAAATCCTCTACGATACGATTGGGCCCCATGCCTACTACATCGTGCTGCTGGATGAGCCCACCCACGACCTGGTCGTCAGTTCGGTGGCCGGGTGCCCGCGCGACGTCATCGGCCACCGCTGGCCGGTGGAGAGCGGCGTCTGCGGCTGGGTCCTCCGACACGGACAGCCTCTGGTCGTTTCCGACGTAGAGCGTGACGAACGCTACGTGATGATCAACCCCACCACCCGCTCCGAGCTGGCGGTCCCTCTGGTCACGGAAAACCAGGTTATCGGTGTGCTCAACCTGGAGTCCACCCGCGTCGGCGCCTTCAGTGAGGACGACGTCTACCTGCTGACGGCCGTGGCCCGGCAGGTGGCGGACTCCATTGAGGTGGCCCGGGCCCATGAGCGCATGACCTACGCCGCCACCCACGACGGGCTGACCGGTACCCTGAATCGCACCAGCTTCTATCGCCTCTTGGACGAGGAGCTGCAGAAGGGGCGCCGCGACGATTACCCCGTGTCCGTTGCGCTCTTCGACATCAATAATCTGAAACTCGTCAATGACACGTATGGCCACCTGGCCGGCGACCAGGCGGTGAGGGAGTTCGGGCTGCACCTCAAGCAGAACGTGCGCTCCACCGATCTGGTGGCGCGCTACGGCGGCGACGAATTCGCGGTCGTAATGCCGCACACCACGCGGGAGGAGGCCCAGGTCCGCATGACCGAGCTGGCCGAGGACAAGAGCCGGCGGGTGTCCGTGGGCACGGACCTGATTCCGTTGCCGACCGCCTCCTGGGGCGTGGCCTGCTTCCCCGCCCAGGGGGAGACGGCTGAGGAGCTGGTCGCCTGCGCCGACGCCGGCATGTACGAGGAGAAGAAAGCCAAACCTTCGCCACACCTGTATGTGGTGAAGTAAGGACAGGGGGGGCAGCCGCACCGGCTGCCCCCCCTTTTTGTGCCCACGGGCCGATCCGCCGCATAGGATACCCTGGCAACACAGTTCCGGGTCTCGCCCGGAGAAAGGGAGGGCAAAAGACATATGGCGGGTCGGTTCGTGCAGGTGCTTCTGCGGGCTGTAGTGGGCAACGCCAGGAAGCGCATCAGAACCACCCAGGAGATCCAGTTTGGCAGCCGCGTGCGTTCCCTGCTCGGCTGCCATGTGTCCCGTCCGGCTGTGGCCGCCTCCTTCCACGACAACAAGGTGGAGGTCACGCTTGAGTTTGACGTGGACGCCTGGTTTACATCCGACGACACCGGCCAGACCTTGCTTCACCGTGAACCCGTGACGGTGACCGAGTCGGTGGATGTTGACCTCATTGGTCCGGTCCTGGCGGATCCGGCAGCGTTCGCCCGGCTGGCGGGCAGCCTGCGCTGCGCCGAGACGCGCGTCACCACTCCCAAGGGAGCCGTGGGCTCCACGCTCACCGTCACCATCCTGGGGACGGCCGTAGCGGAGGTGGTGGCCACCACACGGCTGCTCGTGCAGGCCTTTCCGGTGCCGGAGACCGCCGACAAGGAAGAGAAGGACCTGGCCTGCGAGGTGGAACCCGAAGAGCTGGAGGACGACACCTGGGAAGACGAGGAGCTGCTGGAGGCGGACGTTTAGGAGCCGCGGACAGCCCGTTCATCCATCCAGGGGGAGCGAAAAGAGGAGGCCCTCCACTTTTCGGTTCCCTCTCTTTTTGCCCCCGTCCCCGGGAGGAAGGTAGGCACGGCAGGTGAGAGCATGGGTACGGCACAGGTGAGACAGAAGAACGAGCCCCCGGGGCCAGAGCCGTTGTTGAGCAGGCCAAGGCCGCTGCCCCGGCTCATCCTGACGGACCGGTCGGGGACGCGTTGGCTGCTGGCCTACCTTCCTTCCGAATGGGACGTCTGCAGCGAGGCGGACGCATCTTCGGCTGCGGATGAGGACACGGCGATCCTCGTCCGATGGGGCAGCCTGGCTGGTCCGGAGGGGACGCGGTTGACCTTGAACCGCCGGGAGCCGCTGATCCAGGCGCAGGACCCTGCGGCCGTCCAGGCCGCCTGGAAGGCGGCGCGGGTACGCTCACTGCCCCCCCAGGACAGCGGTCAGGTGCGGCGCAGATTGCGGATCGACCTGTTCAACGGCAGGGTCCTGGCCATGCATGCCCGTGGCCGGAGGGGCAGGCTGCAGCCCGTCACCTGGGATGGGACCCGTGAGGGTGTGCTCCTCGCCTGGCACGCCATGCGTGCCCTCCATGCTCTGCGCCTGGACTTCGGGGCGGTCTGGATGGGGGTTCAGGGCCTGCGCACCTATGCCCTGAGCGTCGAGCCGTCTCCCGGCCTGACACCCAACCTGGCGGCCGCCTATGCCGCTGCCCTGGAGTCACTACAGGCGGAGGACCACTGGTGGCCGGGCGACGCGCCGGAACCCCAGCCCCAGGTCGTCCTGGGCGCTGACCCCGAGTTCGTCCTCCGCGACCGGGTTACGGGACGTATGATTCCGGCGTCGGATTTCTTCCCCCGCTACGGCCTGGTGGGCTGTGACCGGCAAATGGTCGACCGCTCAACGCGGGCCCTGGCTCTGGTAGAGGTACGCCCCTCGCCGAGCGACGATCCGGTTGGGCTGGTGGGCCACATCCGTGAGGCCCTGGCCCTGGCGTCGCAGCGCATGCCCAGCCGCGACATCGAGTGGGTGGCGGGCAGCCGCCCCTTTGCGCGGTTCGCCATCGGCGGGCACGTGCACTTCAGCGGCCTGACCCTGACGTCGCCGCTGCTGACAGCGCTGGACAACTACCTCGCTCTGCCGGTAATGATGATCGAGAGGGCCGCCACCGCCCGGCTGCGACGCCATCGCTATGGATTCCTGGGCGACGTCCGCCTCAAGGATCATGGCGGGTTCGAATACCGCACCCTGGGAAGCTGGCTGGTCTCGCCCAACCTGGCGCGGGCCGTGCTGGCTCTGGCCAAGCTGGTGGCCTCGGACTACCAGTTTCTGCGCCAGGACAGGCTGGGCGACCCCGCGCGGCAGGAGGCGTTCCACACCTGCCTGAAGGACGGCTTCTACGACCTGATGCCGGACCTCTGGCGGGACCTCGAGGCCTCGCCTTCCTACCAGCGTTACGCGGACGACCTGGACCTGCTGCGCTCCATGTTGCAAAGGCGACAGCGCTGGAACGAGCACGTGGACTTGCGCTCCACCTGGGGCGTGTAACCCGGCTGTGCTGGGGTGCCCGCCGGGTCCTTCCGTAGATCCAACAGATGGAAGGACACCGGAAGGAAGGCTTACTTCTCTCCGGTGTCCTCTTGTTTATGGTGTCCGGCGGGGAGCGGCTCCACGGTTCGCAGGCGCAGGACCACCTTGCCGCTGGGTCGCGTGAAGACGTCGTAGGCGACCAACCCGCAGGCGAAGAAGGCGCGTAGGCTGGGAAGGTTGTCGGAGGCCACCTCCGCGTAATAGCGGCCCAGTGCCCGGACCGCCAGGCGCAGGAGCGTTCCCGCCAGGCCGCGACCACGCTGGCGCCGTTGGACGGCTATCAGGGACAGCTCATGGCCCCAGCGCAAGGCGGCGGTCACCGCGATGACACGGCCCCTGGGGTCCAGGGCGGCCAGAATGAAGTTGCCCGGCCGTTCGGTGTCTTCAGGCTTGAGCGAGGCGTACAGTCGCAGTGCTTTCACCGTGAGGTGCCCGTCGCCCTGGCTCTGCAGCAGGTCGACGGTCCGTGGATGCAGGCGCCGGAAGTTGGAGCTGGTCACCCGGAGGTAGTGAGTCTCCTGCGCCAACGGGGGCGGAATGCCATTGGTCGCGGTGCGGGCGGCTGCGGGGCGCGGGGTGGAGGCCGGCCGGCCGTTCCTGAGCCGCCGCTTCACGGCTCGCGCCTCGCCTGGGCCAGGGCGTATCGCAGCAGCCTCACGCGCCACCGCTGCTGAATCTTGGGCTCATCGAAACGCATGGGCTTGGCGTTGGCCTCCAGGAACCAGACATGGCCCCCGGGACTGACGGCGATGTCCATGGACATCTCCGCCAGGTTCCCGCCGTAGTGCCGATCCAGGAGTTGGGCGGCCCGCACCGCCAGCTGTCGGACTCGGCGGTAGACCCCGCCGGGGTGGTGCAGACGCTGTCCGAAAGTCTCCGCCAAGACTTCCTTGGGTTGCGCCAGGGACCCGCCGTTGGGCACGTGTGTGGTGATGCCGCCAGGCCCCGCCACGCGAACGCCGACACCGGTCACCCGCCAATTTCCAGCCGGCGTCTTGTGTAGGAGCAGGCGAAAATCAAAGGCGCGACCCCGATAGCGGGCCACGGCCACGGTCCGCTGCAGCAGATACGGTTTGCCGGCCATGAGCCGGGCGGCGGCCCTGGCCAGAGCCCGGAGACTCGGGTAGGTGGTGGACCTGACCGAGCCCCGCTGCAGGGCGCGGAGCACATAGCGGCTGGAGGCGGACTCCAGGCGCATGATGCCGCTGCCGGCGTGGCCGGTCCGCGGCTTGCAGTAGACGCTGCCGAATCGGCCGAGAAGCCGCTCCAACTGGTCCTGCCCGCGGAACGCCTCGGTCTCCGGCAGGTGCTCCCGGATGGGGGAGTGGTGGAACAGAATGCGGTGATTGGCCCACTTGTCGAAGAACCCGGGGTTGAACAGGGCTGCTCCGGACCGACGCAGGCGTTCCTTGGTCAGGCGCACCAGCGGATGGGCTTCCACCACGCGGCTGGGAACGCGGTTGTAGACCACCTGGGGCAGGGGCACCACCTGCTTGGTCCAGCGACCGTTCCGGAAGACGGCCGCCCGCACCCGCCGCGCCTGCCAGTCCACCTCCGCCGGTGCGAAGACGCAGAGCAGGGCGCTCTTGCTCCGGGACATCCGGGCCAGGGCGGCAAAGTGCTCCGTGCGCTCGCCGAAGGGCGAGCGGCCTGCCAGAGAGAGGGGAGAAGCGGGCCTCCCCGGAGGGGTGGTGAGAATGCCCAGGACGGGGCTGCCGGCGGTGGTCATCCGGCGTCACCCCCTGGCAGGGCGGGAGCGAGGGCGACTTCCTGGCGGCCCTCAGCCCCCGGCGGCAGTGAGGGCCCAGGCGCCGCCGGGGGAACGCCGGCGAAGCGGCCCTCCCGTTCAAACCCTGCCCTGTAGCCGCCGTAGTACACCAGCCGGCGGGTCCAGGTCTGGTTCCAGGCGGGCCTCAGGTGGAAGACCTTTCGGCCCGGCTTGGCGTTGACCTCCAAAACCCACGGCCGGCCCTCGCGGTCGACAGCCAGGTCCATCCCCAGTTCACCGAGTTCCCGGCCGATGCCACTCTCCAGTGCGGCGGCGATGGCCAGGGCCGCCTCTTCTGCCCGGCGCCTCACCTGGGGGGCCTCCCCGCCGAAGACGCGGGCCAGCACCGGCCCCACCATCAGGGCGTCGCCGCCGGTGCGAATGTGCGTGGTGATGCCGCCCGGGGCGGCCAGCTTGGCGACCAGGGCGGTCAGGCGCCAGGCCCCGGATTCGTCCTTCTGCACCATGGCCCGCAGGTCGAAGGCCCGCCCACGGTAAACCGGCAGCCGCACGCCCTGCTGCACAATGCAGGGGGTCTTGCGGGCGGTGGCTCCGACCAGCCGGCGCACCGTGGGCCAGCCCCCGAGGCTGCGGATGGGTCGGACCCCGCTCAGGCGCGTGACGCGGTAGCGCCGCGGCGCCACCCGCTCCACGCGAATGATGCCGCGGCCGGCGAAGCCGTCGCGGGGCTTGACGTAGACCATGCCGTGGCCCGCCAACAGCTCCTGGACGCTTTGGGGGGTGGCTCTCAGGGTGCGAGGGATCAGCCCATGGATGGTGAGATCCCGGCTGAGCGTCTCGCTCACCTGCCACTTGTCGAAGTAGCCGGGGTTGAAGAAAGCTGCCGTATAGGGGAGCGACCGCAGGCGGTTCTCCACCTCGCGGATGGGTGCGCTGAGTTCGGCGCTTCGGCCCAGAATTCGGTTATAGACCACGTCCGGCAGGGGAAAGACACCGGCTGTCCAACGCCCTGCCCCGCCCGCCGGGGGAACGCGGTAGGTGTAGCCGCGCGTGGTCAGGCTGGACCAGTCCACATCGTTGGGTCCGAAGACGTAGGCCAGACCGCCTGTGCGGGCGGCGAGGAGGCAGGCGTCGCGGAAGAAGTTCTGGTCTCCAGCGTAGGGACACGCCCTCTGGCCCGCATAGATGCTGCGCAGGCTCATGAAACCCAGCACCGGACCGAGGTGCAGGCCGCCATCGGCCTCGCGGCGCAGCCAGAGCCGGTGGCCCGCGTGCAGCGGAAAGGCCGCCAGCAGACGGCGGCTCATCCGGGCTAGAGACGGCGTGGCGCCCCCGCCCGCCCGGACATGGGCCTGAAACCGCCGCTGACCCAGGCGGACCACAACGGTTTCCCCGCCGACCAGGCCCAGGGCCTGCAGGGCCTCGTGAGGCAGGGCAAGCACGGAGCCCGGTTGGGGCGAGGCCATGAAGCGTCCCTGCCAGAGCCTCACAAGGCCACCTCCTTGCTGTCCGTGGGATCTGGCTGCTCCGCGTTTCTCGCTGGCTGCTCCGGCTGCTCCGGATCTGCAGAGGGGGTCGTCTCTTCCGGGGCGGGCTCGACCGGCTCGGGCGGATTGCCTCCGGACTGCATAAAGTCGGGCGGCGGCAGGTTCCGGTTGTGGCCCCGGCGAGCCAGGTAGATGGCGTAGTCGACGGGGCGGCTGATGGACAGCGCCCGTTGGCGTGAGGCGTGGAGGTGAGTCAGGATGGACCGTCCGGGTTTCGGGTTGGACTCGATGTACCAGACGTGCCCATGGGCGTCCACGCCCAGGTCCATGCCCAACTCGCCCATGGGCCCCAGTGAGTGTTCCATCGCCGCCACGAACAGGCCCAGCACCCGCTTCACGTCGGCCATGATCTGGCGGGTGCGGGCGGCTCCGAAGTGTGGGGCCAGGGCCCTCTCCACCGCCACGGCGTGCCCTCCCCCGTGCAGGTTGGAGGTCACGCTGCCACTGGCGCCGACCCTCAGGGCCATTCCGGTCAACTGCCAAACGCCCTGGCCGTCGCGCTGGATGAGCGCCCGGATGTCGGCGGTGCGCCCCCGCAGGAAGTCGAGGGCCAGACCCTGTTGGACCATATAGCGCCGCGATGCCGCGATGCGGCGGAGGGTGGGGGCCAGCAGACGAGCCGGGACCAGGCGGGAAAAGCGTCGACCCTTCATGCGTCCCGCCACCTGGTAGCGGCCGCCGCCCAACCGGCGGACGCGGACGACGCCGGTGCCCAGAGACCCGTCCACCGGCTTCATGTAGATCGAGGCGTGGCTGTGGAGCAACTCCAGTGCGGGCGCCGCAGAACCTCGGCAGAGGCGGGTTTGGGGCAGGTGTGGCCGCAGCGCCGGCCAGCGCATCAGCATGACGTGCAGGCGGTATTTGTCCATGAAGGAGGAGTTGACAAAGGGCGCTCCGCTATCCTTGAGCCTTCGAATGGTGTTGAGCACGAACCCGTTGTAGGC
>Ga0209314_10000221_pt1 | contig 25155 bp, 28 predicted proteins | sample I19B2metaG_FD_184146 | JGI IMG/M metagenome (GOLD analysis project Ga0209314, IMG submission 184146) | Lake sediment bacterial and archeal communities from Gulf of Boni, Indonesia to study Microbial Dark Matter (Phase II) - ​I19B2 metaG... | ecosystem: Environmental > Aquatic > Freshwater >... | reverse complement strand
ACGCTTGAAGTAGTATGCAGCCAGCACTGTGAAGAGTATGGCTGTCTGCTCCATCATGGGCGTCGCTCCGTAGGTTAAGGTGAAGGCGTTGCACATGAACAAGGCTGACGCTAAGATTCCCAGCTTTTTCTCGCCTATCAACCTATAAAGGACTACACAGATTCCACCTGTCACGAGTGAGTTGATGATGGTACCTGCGAAGCCCGTGGTGTAGAGGGGATCAATCAATATCAACGGTATAACTAGGAGGTGGAACATCGGAAGCCAAACCGTACCTAAGTTCGCAAAGTTGTTGAAGGGCTGGTTGTCAAAAAGGGTTCGGGGTATGTATAAATGTGAAACTGCATCTCCACAAGCAAAGGTATGCCCCCATTTGTAAAGCAAGTAAAAACCGAAGGTCATTTCAACGAGGAAGGCTGTGAAGAATATGACTAGCTCAGTTTTGTCTTTAAGTAGGAATCTGATGACGTTTGCCAACGGTGCTACAATTCTGCGAGGTATGTCTCTCATCGTTCCGTCTTTCCCCAAAATTTTGGGCTTCTAAAGAAGCTGGCTATGGCTGCCGCTCCCACGAAAATCCAGTAGAGCGGTATAGTTAACGCTAGGGGGGCGTTGCGCTCCATTTTCGTTCTGGCTATGCTGTGCATGCAGCTGAACATAACTATTGGATTTCCTATGTACGCCAAGAAGGCTGACCAATAGAATATGGCGTTTGTATATAGCCAGTGAAGCATCCAAGGAGCCATAAACCATATTAGGGGTAGAAAGGCCCACGTAAGCCAGTATGTTGCAAAGAATACCCAAGTTACTAAGGCAAAGGAACATGTTATCGGAGCCAGGAAGGGGATGAAGAGAATGAGCTTCGTACTTAAGGGTATTTTCGCCCTCACTGTTCTACCTAGGCAAGTCAAATAGCCTCTAAACCATCGTACTCTCTGCCTAAAGTGACTTCTCCAGCTTCTGGGCGCAACCTCATAAACTTCTGAATCTAGTAACCCGAACTTCTTCTTTTTTTCAGCTAAGAGTATCGAAAGGTACGCATCCTCCGTGAGCACTTCTGGAAAGCCTCCAACCTCCTCTAGCACTTTCCGCTTGATGTAGAGGCCCTCGCCGCTGAGTGGAAAAATTCCGGCCCAAGAACGGGCAGCTGGGAGAAACTTTCTTTGCCACACAAATGTGTCAAGCGATATGTATCTTCCTACAAGAGTTTTACTTGATCTAAAGACTTTTGGTTGAACAACATCATACCCCTTTTCCAGCATGAGGCTTACAGCATCCTCAACTTGCTCCTCAGGAAAGCTGTCGTCCGCGTCGTAAACGCATATTATTTCGCCTTTAGCCTCCTTCAATCCACAGTTTAAGGCGTGGGGTTTTAGCTTCAGCTTGCCATCCGTAACTATAACCTTCGCCCTTATGGCCCTACTTCTAAGGAGCATAATCGCTTCCTCCAGACGCCTCCTCGTTTCTAGAAGCAAATCGGCCTCCTCGGGTTCTATGATAAAAAGCACTTCAAGCCTCCACCACGTTTGTGCTGAAAGGCACTTCGCTGTCGCAAGGATGGACTCACTCCTTTCCTTAAAGATTGGAACGAGCGCCGATACCATGGGGGATCCTCTGTTCCACGGGAGGTTCGAAGACTTTTCATAGGCTACGCTGGATTCGGGCATACGCAAATGCATTATCAGGTTTGCAGTATACAGGAAATTTGAAAGTATAGGGTCTAAGGCTATCGATGTCAGTTTTACTCATCCCCTTCCATTTGAAGGGTGCATACGGCTGGTGGACAGAAACCTCTCTATTGGAATTAATTCATTTACAACAATAGGGTCCGAACATGAGTCGGTATCTATCACGGCTACGACTGAACCCAGAGCTCGGTTAGCGCCTGTTCGAACAGCCTCTTCTCTGCCTAAGCTCGTGCTATGTCTTACAAGTTTGCCACCTATACGAGGCCACTCTTTCCGACTCAATTTGATAGCTGCCCATGCTACTTCGTATGTATAGTCGGTGCTTCCGTCGTCCACTATGATGACTTCAGAAAAACCGGGGTATTGGGCTGCAAACCTAAAGAGGTTCGTAATATATCGCGATATTCGCTTTTCCTCATTATAAACTGGGGTAACGAATGATATCTTGGAACAATACAATTTTTCCTTATGGACAGATCCCCCCAGCAAGTTAAACATTGACAATTCCTTCAATTAATGACCGCCAATTAGCAGTTGAACATATCTGCTCATATCTTAAAGGCGATGCTCCGCGAAAACCAATATTATCGGATAGGAAATATGGCAGAAATGTATTACATGATTGATGGGCGGTATAAAGAATAAGGTCTTCAGTTTTCCTCTTTCTTGTAAGCGGTGCTTTCTTTAGAAATGTCAGGGTTAGCTACCCTGTCCTATGGCTAAGCGGAGTATAATCCACACGATGTCTCCAAGGATAAGGGCAACGATAAACCCAGCGGTGATAAAAATAAGGAAGGGCAAACCAGGCGTAACCCACACCTCCCTTGGAAGTTCTCCTCGGCCCGCAGCGTTCAGAATTCTTTCAATTACTTCCTCTCTTTCCTCATCTTTGGGCATTACGATAAGTTTTCTCTCGATTTCTCCATCCTCACCTACATGAACGTCTTCAAGCGGGTAAAAATAGCCCCCCTTTTCCAGTTCTGCCGCCTCAACCTTGTAACCGCAGAGAATTGTCAGAAGTTTTCTCCACTTAGATTCTTTTTCAAACCCCTCAAAGAGCCTCTTTCCGGTTCTTCCTTTCCAAAGATAATTGCGCGTGATGGCGTAGAATACGCTTAGCGCTGCCAATAATACGGTATTAGAGAATATGGTGATAGGGAAAAGGGGGATCACAGTGGTGAAGAAGGGTTGGAGGAAATAGATAGGATAAGTGGGCAGGGCGAGAGACAGACAAATCAGCGCCTTGGCGTCAGCCCCGCCAAAAGCCCCAGCGTAAAAAAGAACTATGGATAAAGCTGAAGTTGCCGCAAAGGAAAGAGTGTAAAGAAGCAAGAGTTGTGGAACAAACAGGAAAATTTGTAGGGAGGTTAAGGCGAGGGCCAAGGGTGCAAAAGCTACCCACACCATGTTGCTAACTTCTCGCTTCTTGAGATCACTCCAAGAGGCGTAGGTCAGAAAAGCCAAGCAAAGAAAAACTCGAGCACCATCAAGCGCCTCACTCACTTACATCACACCAAGCATCATCAATAAGCGAATACGGTATAAAAAGGACAACGTCCTCAAAATAACAGATACCGTGGGCAAGGCATTAGCGCATTAGGCCCAGTTGTAGTTTACATCCAAGACTCAGTGGATCAAGGAGCCTTCGCCGCAAATTCAAGATACGGTCCAGCTTCTGTGACAACTTTGAAGTAGTACGTTTTCCCAGACACCCACTCATCTTCGATGATGGAACCACCTGAAACGCCCCACTTCAGGGTAATCGTGATGCTTGACCCCGCGCTAACCACGCCTGTATCAGGAGACAAAGTGTATTCATCGGTTGTCAGCCTGTTAAGGTCTGCATAGGACGAGTTTGACCAGTATATGGCCACGATCTTTCCATCAGACGTACCCGTGTTTCGTATGGTGATGTCGGTCCTGTTTTTTGTTGCACCCGCCTGGTAGAATCTTATATTCTCTCGAACTAGAACCGCTCCGGCTTGTTGGGTTTGCGTCGACGTGAAGGTCATGACCCAAGCGTAGGTGACGATGACGGCCGCGACAGCGATGACAATCAGCAGTAGCGTTGCGAGAATTGGCGATATCCCTTTCCTTGAACCCAGCAGTTTGAACAATTTCGGCTTCACCTCTTTCCTAAGATTTCTGAGGTAGCATATTTAACGTGTATGAATTCAAAATAAGTATTGAAAGAGCATGAATCAGAATCCGAACAACCATTTGATAGCAGACGCTAATTCTTCCCTAACCATGACTCAAAACAACTCATTTTCCTCAACCAACGATTTCAAAAACAAGTGGAGGGGCGAACGCCCTCGTCTCTAGGCGGACGCTAAGCAGACCCTCTAAGAAGCCGCACAACACTTGGTGGTTAGTGATGAAGGGAGCCTTGATTATAAAGTATTTGTCTCGGAGGTAAAAGTCACCGAAACCCTGAACACGCAACCGCTTGAACACGTCAGGCCACTTCTCTCGGTCGGTGGTCTGTAGGTTTAGGGTAGTCTCTATGGAAACCTTAGCGGCTTCCCCGATTTTTTGGCCTACCTCCCGCCATTTCTCTTCTGGGATGTGTTGAAGTAGTATGTTGATGAACTCGACGTTTATGAAAGCCACCCTGCTGATGCCAGCGTAATATTCTCCAGGATACCTCCAGTCGTAGATCATCATGCTGCGATAGATGTCCAGCATTTTTGATATGAGGGGTTTGATACCGGGTTCCCTACCCTCTCGAATAAGTGAATCGATGTACCTGCGTTCTTCCTCTTCTAAAATGATGGTTGTTCTTTTAACCGAAGATTCCTTAGGCATGTGACCCCCTACATATTAAGTATATTTTTTAACATATATTATATTTTAGAGCCTATTCCCCATTTTAACGGCTCCCATGAAGACCTCTTGGGAAACTGAGGCTTAGGGCTTTCATTAACTTTATGAATCAGTGCTACACGTGCGCTGAATAGAACCTCATAAATCTTTAAATGAAACGCGTCTTCCTTACTTACAAGGATTTATCATGAAAAAGCGTCGCATATCGAAGAAAGAAGTCGAACACATCGCGTGGCTTGCGCGCATAGAACTTTCTGAGGAGGAAAAGGACCTCTTCTCCAAACAATTCGATGACATCCTCAGGTTTTTCGAAAAAATCGATGAAGTGGACACCGAGAGGGTTCCCCCGACCTATCACGTTTTGGACCTCGTGAACGTTTACCGGGAGGATGAAGTTTCGCCCTCCTTGCCTATAGAGGAGACCCTGAAAAGTGCTCCTAAAAGAGAGAGGCGGTTTCTCAAGGCTCCGAGGATTGTGTAGGAAGGAAGTGAATGTCCAAAACGCGTGGACTCACCGCTAAGGAAATAGTGAGGGATATACGTAGTAAAGAGATGAGTGCAGAGGAACGTGTCGCATCAATTTTTGAAAGAATTCATAAAGTGGAGGATGAAGTTCACGCCTTTGTAACCCTTCTGGAGGACGAGGCTCTCGAGAAGGCGAGGGAGATTGATGAGAAGGTTTTGAAAGGGAAAACTCTTGGAAAGCTCGCGGGCGTTCCTATAGCGGTGAAAGACGTTATTTGCACAAAGGGAATCCGCACCACCTGCTCCTCACACATGCTGGAGAGCTTTATCCCACCCTACGACGCAACGGTCATTGAGAGAATCAAGAGGGAAGACGCCGTCATCATCGGGAAAACGAACATGGACGAGTTCGCCATGGGATCCACCACCGAAACCAGCTATTTTGGTCCAACGCACAACCCGTGGGACCTTTCAAGGGTTCCCGGGGGGTCTTCGGGCGGAAGTGGAGCCGCTATCGCCGCCGACGAGACCGTCTTGGCTTTTGGCTCTGACACCGGGGGGTCCATACGATGCCCCGCAAGCTACTGTTCTACGGTCGGCATTAAGCCAACCTATGGCTTGGTGAGCCGTTTCGGGCTAATTGCTTACGCAAACAGCCTTGAACAAATTGGACCGATGGCGAAAAATGTTTATGACTGTGCGTTATTACTCAGCCTCATCGCTGGTTATGACTTCAGAGACAGCACATCCGTGAGAATGCCGCTAAGAGATTACACAAGTTCCCTCAAGAACAATGTTGAAGGGTTTAAGATTGGCGTGCCGAAGGAGTTCTTTGGCGAGGGAACCAGCGAAGCTGTGAGGAAACTGGTTTGGAAAGCCATTCATAAACTACAGGAACTAGGGGGCACTTATGAGGAAACCTCGCTTCCCAGCCTTGAATACGCTCTTCCCACCTACTATATCATCGCCATGTCGGAAGCGAGCTCTAACCTCGCTAGGTACGATGGGTTACGATATGGGTATCGAATTGACCGCGACGAAGCGGATTGGTCAACCGTCTATTCTAAAAACAGGCGTATCGGATTTGGTGCTGAGGTGAGACGACGCGTCATCTTGGGCACCTATGCCTTGTCGGCGGGATACTACAACAAATACTACTTAAAAGCCCTTAAGATTCGAACCCTCATTCGACGAGACTTCGAGGCTGCCTTCCAAAAATTCGACGTGGTGGTAGGTCCTACGATGCCGATTCCCCCGTTTAAGATCGGGGAGAAGATTGAAGATCCCCTGGCCCTCTACATGTGTGACATCGATACGGTGCCGGTTAACTTAGCGGGACTGCCCGCCATATCGATTCCGTGCGGCTTCACCGAAGGTTTGCCGATTGGAATGCAGATCATGGCTCCACCGTTTCATGAAGACGTAATGCTCCGAGTGGCTTATACCTTTGAAAGAAATACATCATGTAAGGATCGAAAGCCTCCATTAAAGTGAAAGTTATGGCTATGCCTAAGGTGAAGATCGGACTCGAGATTCACTGTCAATTAACCAGCCTGAAATCCAAGCTTTTTTGTAGATGTTCCTCAGACTATCGGGGGAAGGATCCCAATTCGCTGGTTTGTCCCGTCTGTTTTGGGGTTCCGGGTGCGCTTCCCGTGCTAAACAGGAGGGCGGTTGAGTGCGCAGTGATGACTGCCTTAGCCTTGAACGCCAAGATATCCGACCGCATGTTCTTTTTCCGGAAGAATTATTACTACCCCGACATGCCCAAGAACTTCCAGATATCCCAGTACGATCGTGCCGGTGGGGTTCCGCTGGCCGTTGACGGATACCTTCACATGGAGGTTGATGGAAAACAGAAGAAGATTCGAATCAGTCGGGTTCACTTGGAGGAGGACCCAGGCAGGCTCATTCATTTGGGGCCCATTGACCAATCGCCCTACACGCTTGTTGATTATAACCGGGCTGGAATCACTCTTTTAGAAATCGTGACTGAGCCGGATCTAGATTCTCCAAAAGAGGCTAGAATCCTCCTTCAAAGGTTACGGTCGATGCTAGAGCATCTAGAGGTCTTTGACGGAAGTTTAGAGGGCGCCATGCGGTGCGACGCCAACATATCCCTAGCTGGCGGAACTAGAGTTGAGGTCAAAAACATCTCCTCCTTCAAGGAGGTGGAGCGCGCCCTAACCTTCGAAATCATCCGCCAAAAGGATCTATTGGAAAAGGGGCTTGCGGTTGAACGTGAGACGAGACACTGGGATGAAACGCGTCGGATAACCATCACCCTCCGAACCAAGGAGGAGGAACACGACTATCGATACTTTCCGGAGCCAGACCTCGTTCCAATCGTAATCACTGAGGATCTCATTAGAGAGGTCAAGGCGCGAATGCCGGAGCTACCTGAGGCCCGGATGCAACGTTTCACAGCGACTTATGGTCTCCCGCGCTATGACTCGGGGGTCTTGGTGGGGGATAAGGCACTGGCCGACTTTTTTGAAAGATGCGTTAAATTGTATAATAAGCCTAAGGAAATCAGCAACTGGATGATGAGCGACCTTTTGCGTTATCTTCATGAAAACGACCTTGAGCTTTCCGAATCTAAAATCACCCCGGAACATCTCGTTGAAATGATTAAGCTCATCGATGAGGGAGTCATAAGCGGAAAAATCGCTAAACAAGTTCTCCCTGAAATCGTCGTAACTGGGCGACGCCCGTGGCAAATCGTAGAACTGAAGGGCCTAATGAAAATTGCCTCTCGTGAAGTACTGGAGAAAACGGTGGACAAAGTCTTCTCCAAGAACCCAAAGGCCGTTGAAGACGCCCTCATTGATGAGAAGGCGGTTCACTTCCTTGTTGGGCAAGTCATGAAGGAGACGAAGGGAAAGGCGGACCCAGAGTTAGCCAACCAAGTGATACGTGAAAGACTGCAGAGCATAAAGCAAAAGGGAAGCCCTAGGTAGAAGCCTTAGTTTTTCCCTCTTCCCCAATTAACCACGTAAACAAAATGAAACCCGCTGTAAAGGAGGCTAGGCCGAAGAGGGCGAGAAGAACTTGAGGAATGATCCACCTCTTGAGAACGTAGATTAGGTATGTGGGTCCCCCGAACGTAAGGGAAGCCGCAAGAAGCGTTAATATCACTTTGACGAACCTTTTCCGCGCCTCTTCTGTCAACCTTGGAATAGGAAGCCTGGGCTTTCGACTTCTTTCCTTGTTTCTTGTCACGTCAAACCCACGCTTAGCAATGGATAGTTACGCGTTGCTCTTAACGATTTTCATCCCCCACCTCTATTCCTAGCATTTTCGTGAAAAACTTGAAGACAGAAAATGCGGCTTCTCGATCGGCTTTAACGCCGGTTGTTGCACCCAGTAAGCATACACCCTCCCACCCCCGACTTTTCGCAAGCCCCAACAGAAGACCGGTGGCTCCCATGATCTTTCCGCCTCCATAGAGCATGGCTCCCTTTTCCACGATTTCCGAAGCAAGCTTCTCGGAGGTGGCAGCCACATAAACCTCTCCGGCAGGACGTGGCGCGGGCAATCCTCCCATGGTAACGATGAATTTGCATCCGTACTGCTCTACAAAATTCAGGATTTCATCGCACAACTGATAATGCACCACCATGTCGTTAAGGGAGGGCTGCACGTCCCCAGTTAAAATGATAAAATGTTTTTTCCCTATGGAAGAAGCGTGGAATCCGTAGCGGGGTGGACGGCAAACTCCATCTGCGTTTACGACCACGTAATCCGGAAAAGATGGAGAATACAATTCAGTGAAGGGCTTGGCGCGGGTAAACTCGATCAGTAGTCGAGCTGCAATCTTTCCCACACCTCCAAACCCTGGCAGACCCTCCACAAAGATTGGGTTCTCCAGCTCTGGATGAAACAAGGGACGAAAATAGGGCTTATCCATTCAAGCACACCTAACCATAACTGAACAAAGCCGACTATAGGCTTTTCGCTTCGTCTTTAAATGTGTTAGCTGAAATAGCTTTGGCATTTTTGTTGAAGGTTTGTGAGGTTTCGATTTTTTGAGGAAGTGATTGTTTGGTGGCGTGTCTTACTCTCTTTGTAGACCCTTGTGCCCTCTTTGGGGTTGGCCGGTTTTAATGCTCCCTAAATGGAAGCTTTCATAACGCGAGATTGGAGGTTTGCATAAAAACATTTAAGAAACCTTGTCTCACAATTCAATATGGCGGGGCGAAACCGCAGCGAGAGGAAAACCCTCCTGCAAGGGTGGGGTAGCCAGGTTAACCCGTTGGGCTCATAAATGCCCTTTTGGGAGACCCAAAGATCGGTTGTTCAAATCAACCCCCCGCTACCAATCATTCTTTTCGTAGGTAGTAGGTTACGAGGCTTTTCGCTACTAGTCGCCCCTTGTCATCTTTTACTTCCACATCGCTCACGGAGATCTTGAAGCCTTTATGTATGTTTCGGGCTTCAGCGATCAGTTGACCCGACTCCACAGGCGCTAGAAAGTTGATTTTCATCTCGACTGTTATTGGGACGCCCTTTAAGTCGGTTGAACCTAATGTTGCCCAGGCTGCGGCTGAGTCGGCTAGGCTGGCTGTGGCTCCTCCGTGAACGGTTCCTAAAAACTGGAGATGTTTCTCCTCTATGTTCATGGTTAAACGAGCATAACCTTCCCTCACTTCTTCAATTCTCATGTTTAGAAGTCTATAGTAGGGGCTTGCTTCACCACGCTCAATTAAACCATCCAGAGTAGGCTCCATCCCACAAACACCTGAAACTAGATAGTCATCGATGCCAAATATAAAATCTTAGAAAATTTTCCTTCATCTCGAGATGGTGGTCAACAAATTCCACTTCAGTGCACCACCAAGAGCAAGAGACCGCTGAGAGACCATCGATGTGCTAAACCTGCTTACAAGTGGTTTGGCGAGCTGACTTAAACCATAGAACTCTACACTAATGGACTACGCTAAACACTCTTTGAGGTAGTCGTCTAGGGTCTTTCCAGGCACAACTTCTATCTTGTAGTCGTCAACATCTATGGAGTGGTCAAAGTTCTTTTGAGGTATAACGACTTTCTTGAACCCCCATGCTTCCGCAGCCTTAATCTTCTCGTAGAGCCCTCCCACTGCCGTGACCAGTGTGGAACCGTCTACTCCAAGGTTGATTTCGCCAGTAACCGCTACATCCTGTCGGGCAGGTTTACCTTCCAGCAAAGAACATAACAAGATAGCCATCGTAACTCCGGCGGAAGGTCCGTCAACTCCGTAGGCTTGGGAGAAGTCAATGTGGGTTAGGTAGTCTTGTGCGATGTCGACGCCGTACTTTTGAAGCATGACGCTTCGAACTTTCGCTACGCTATCGGATATGAACTTTTCTTTCTTCCCTTTAGCGATACCCGTGACCTTATAGTATCCCCTCAACGGATACTTTCGGGCAATCGTACTTCTTCTAACCATCTGCGCTTTGACACACAATACATTGCCCGTCATCTCTCCACTGTATGGATCAGACACTACTGCTAGGCCATATATCTGCCCCAGTTTGCTGCCTTCAGGCTTGATCTCTAGTAGTTTGCCCCTTTCGCTAAGTTGGTGCTCCAGTATCTGCATCTGGATCGTTTTACAGTGTTTTTCGATAGCTTCTTTAACATGCCTCTTCTCCACAACCTTCATGCCCTCATTCATAGCCAGCGTAGCCGCAGTCTTGATGATGGAGATAAGTGGTCTAAATTTGGTGGTCAACGCGTCTTTTTTATTGCTTCTACGCCTTCCCTCATTAACAATTTCTTCGCAAGCTCCTCTACTAAAGGGAACTATGTGAAAACGTTGCACTTCTTGCGCGATAAACTGCACGTACTTTCTTCGGTTCTCGACCGTATTGGGCATATCATTGTTCATCCCAACCACCTTGCCATAGCCGTATATCCTATCCATCAAGGCTGGATGTATTTGACTAACAGAGTCAAAGTTGCCGGCACCAACAAGGAAACACATACAAGGAACCGGTTCGGTGGAAACAGCCAAGGCAGCAGTGCCACCATGTAAATGTCCCCTCGCAGTTATGGGAAGTTGTCCGTCTTCCAACACTGTCAAAAGGGTTACGACTTCACCAGGGTCAAGGTTCTTAACCTCATCTATATACAGGATGCCTAGACAAGCCCTGTGAACGTCTCCGGCGGTCACCCTCTGATGCTCGGGAGTGCCCAGCCCACCAGTCTGATACGGATCCCACGCAATGTCTCCAAACAGTTGAGACGACCTATGACCAGTAGCGTCCATGAATGGGGCCCGCTTAGAAGAGTTGTCCACTATTAGCTTAGGCACGTTAGACTGTTGTGCCCCGCTGATGCCCGGTAAATTAACCATTCCTCCTCCAAGCTTCCCAAACCACCAGAGGAATACGGCAAAGAACAACAATGAACCCGCTGGGACAAGAACCAGTACCAGTGAGGGAAAGGACTTCGTAAAATATTCCAAGAAGCTATAAGCATGGAATTCTTGCAAGGTCACACCATCAGCGGTTATCACTGGGTTTGAGGCCCATAACAGGAACATGTGATACAAGCTATACATACCGATAAAGAGAAGAGCCAAACCAAAGATTGTCAATAATACTTGAAGCGTCCTCAAACCGACTGAGGTAATAAACCTCTTCTTCTCCTGCTTAATCTTCTCTTTACGTATGATCTCTCTGCTTTTCCCTGCCTCATGCATGGAAATTTTGGGTTCACTTGGAACCATTTTGTTCCCCCAGCAGAGAACATCGAAGAGCTTAATGTTCTTCTCCTTGTAGATTTGGGTGAGCTTCTCAGCTAGGGCTCTTCCGATAAGAGACTTGCCCGTCCCAGGGTCCCCCAAGAGGAGCAGGTAAGGTCCAGGACTTATTTTCGTCTTAGATGACGGTTTGATTTCGTTAGGGTCTTTCCAATCATCGTACCACTTCTTCTTCTCAAGCCATTTCAGCTTATGTGCCCACTCATCGAGGCAGAGAAAGCATTCTTGCAATGCCCTATCTTGACCAATCACCCATGATATCAGGTTGTCATCAACAGGGAAACCCTTCGTGCTTTCAAAATTTGCCCAATCCCATTTTAGGTTCACTTTCTGACCATGAACGATTTTTTGTAAAATTTCAGTTTCCTTCCCAAAGTGATCACTAGGCAAAAGGAAGCACCTCTAGGGCATCAGCGACTATGGGCAGTCCCTCTCTTTTTCCCGTCTTCATCGTAAAATCTCAGGTTGTACATACGCTTTCGGAGATTATAGTAATTATTTCATTCCCAACAATATTGCAAAATCTGATAGAAGTAAAGATTGATTTAATTCTGCGGTAATATACAATTTATGAAAGAAGAGTGTGGGTTATGCGGCACAGTACTTCCGTATTACTCTCTCAGGCGTTGTTATCGATGCGGGAGATGGTACTGTAGAAACTGCACCATGTTTACTGAGGACGGCAGCATCATTTGTCTAGGTTGTGCAAGGAGGATGGTTTCACCGAGGCGGCTAGGAACCAAATATAGTCCGCTTAGCAGGTACTTGGCGCGACGAGCACAATACAGTGATCGAGTCACCCTTAGCTTTGCAAAAATTGAGGGCATCATCGGAGACAACCTTCCTTTCTCAGCCCAGCGGTATCAGCACTGGTGGTCCAATACGCCCAGTCGTGGTCAAGCGCAGGCATGGCTGAACGTGGGATGGAGGGTGTATAGCGTTGACTTAGGCAACAGGACCGTGACCTTCAAAAGGGTGGCAGAGCCGGAGATGGAAACTGGCAAGAAACGTGGGAGAGGCACCCGTAGATCGGTTAAGAAACTTTTTCGACCACCTAAGCCTCGAGCACTCCGGAGAAGAAGAACCCCTTCTATGACAAGAATAGCGAAGGCTCAGGCTAGACTCATAAACGTGGAACGCAAGAAATCATCTGTGAGGCGGTATCGGGGCAAATTTAAGCCGCAACCAGTCTATGAAAAAAGGCTTTACAAACCAGAAGCAAAACCAAAGGAATAAAAGTCTACGCGAGGTCAAAATTTCTATTTTCTCAACGGATACCCACGCTTTTTGTTGCTTCCTTACTGAGAATGGGAACAGCCCTTACTCTGGGTGGCATTTAAACGTTTTTTGCATGTGCTTAAAAATATTTGCCTGTTGGAGGGATCTCTCGTCAGAGCTTGACATTCCGTAGAGAGCGAAGAAGCGTGCGGTTTGTTCACAGTATACGTTTAAGGACCAAAGCTCTTGCAAGATCACGCGTTTCTTAAAGAAGAAGATGGCGTGGATAGAGGTCACTTTTAAATGCGTGAAGACACCCTTATGTCCGTTTATTTCAAGCTCTTTTCTCTCCAAAACCTCAACAGACTTCACGCCACGGCTTTTCTTGATATTCTCAAGAACACCATTCACCTGCTCGGCGAGTGAAGTGTACCTTTTTTGGACTCGTTCGAGGATTTCCCAAGAGATGAACATGTTGTCCTTTGCGGGGGAGTGGAATGCAAGGTTTCCTCTGTTTCTATCAGATTCTGGTTTCAGCTCCACCCTCCAGTCCTCAGGGTAATCCACTGCGAACCCGTAAATTGAGAGACGATCGTACTGCATTTCTCAACCAACTTTTCATCAGCAACGATACAAGGTAAGTGATGTTAATGAATTTAACAGTTCCCTCACCTCAACAGCGCGTGACAACACAAACACGCATAAGTGTCCATCCAAATAAGCCGTACATCATAAAAAATGGACGGGGGACACCATGGTAATCTAACCGTTACATACACAACGTACACAAAATCGGATAAGCCTCATCCAAATTCCGTAACAGAAAATGGTGCGGCGGACCGGATTTGAACCCACGAACCCCTACGGGAAAGGATCTTGAATACGATTGTGTTTGAGTTCTTTTTATGATAAGTCTTACAAAGCAAAAAGTAGAATGTATGTTCATGAGCAATGTTATCTTTGAAGTCACTTCGAAATTTGATAAGAAGGTCAGTCTCACTGAAGGAAAATATGATCACATTTGTAAGAGACATCCTGAGGTGTTCGGTGAACTTGATAAAATGAAGGAGACTTTAGCCTCGCCTCAGATAGTTAGAAGAAGCCTCTATGATGAAAAGGTTTGGTTATTTTACCGTTTCTTTGAAAACACTTCTGTGACTGAAAAGTATTTAATGGTGGTTGCGAGAATACTTAACGATGAAGGGTTGGTGGTTACTAGTTACTTCACTGGCAAAGTTATGATGGGTGAAGAGATTTGGAGGGAAAAATAAACTTCTTTTTCGACGAAGAAGGCGACGTGTTAGACATCACTTTCGGGAAGCCGAGGAAAGCTGTGGCTAAGGAATTAAAGAATGACATAGCTATTAGAGTAGACCCGAAAAGTGGGGAACTCGTGGGCATTGTTATACTGAATTTCATGAGAAGATTCAGATTGAAGAAGAAAACAGAGAAAATCGAACTCCCAGTCAAAGTCACAATAACCACAAGCTAGTAATTATTATTGGTGCAGCAGGCAGGATTTGAACCCATGACCACAGGCTTCTTAGCCGGTTACCTTAAAAAACCTAAGTTTTAAAGCTTCCTGAGTTTGGGGATTCACCTTTCAGTGCACATGTGTCATCTGATGCGGATGGACTGCATGTCAGCACTCTGACTCGAACCAAACTAAACCAGTCTTTCAGTTTTTAGTTTTCTAAGTAGCTTAACTCTCTCTGAGATTGAAGGATGAGTCTCTGAGATTATTCCGTGATTTTTCTCTTCCGTGATGTTAAGTAAGGCGGATACCATTGCATGTTCACCGACAAATTTCTTGGCGACTCTATCAGCTCTCACTTCAAGCTTGTGGTTTATAGGAACCATTGCTATTGTCATAAAGACAATGGTCGCAATAGTTGCCATGACTTGCACTATTATTTCTGTGAATAATTCGGACACGAAAATAGGTGAACTTACTACCAACCAACCGTAAATGGGCACAAGAACTAGAATAAAAGCTGCGATTGAGCGAAGTATTAGGTGTCTCCCTCTGATGTGAGCAAGTTCGTGCGCAAAGACACCCATAAGCCCACTGAAACTCAAATCCCTTATTGATTCCTCACCAAGAACGACGCATCTGCCTTTAGTGTATGCCCCTTTGCCAGGAAGAGTTGCGAATTCCTTTAACCTTACACCCATAAGATTTTGCAGCTGAACAAAATGTTCCGGCATGGGCCTAGTCGCTCTCAACTTATGACGGCGCACGACTCGAATCTGTGAGGAAAATTGTGAAACAATATTGGGCATAATCAAACTGCTTGTCGCAAAGAATACCACAAAAGCACCAAGTTTCACAAGGAGATTAGGAAATTTCGCAAAAACAGTGAAACTCTCTACTACAATGATACCAATCACAAATCTCTTCCAGAAACCAAGTTTTATGAAACGCAATATCTCAGTTAGCAAGTTCCCGCTACTCCTCCTTCTGTTGAATCCTACTCTTTGCCTTTTCTTGGAGCTCTGAGATTTCCTTCGTTGAGGTTAAGGCCTCTTTGGTAAACTGGAAACCCTTGTTTATCATGATTTCTATGAATTCGCTTCGGCTCATTCCAAGGGCCTTTGAAGTTCTATCTATCTTCTCGGTTGTCTCCTCAGATAATGTGATGCTTAATATTTTCTTAGTCATAACATACTATTATATTGTTAGCCAGATTTAAGGTTTGCCCCGATCATCTTGCGGTAGCCTTTGGCCGTTGCCTGCCTTGTCCTTCCTTGGCACAGCCATTTTTCAAACTCTGAAAGGTGGTGGGTTAACGCAGATGCGGGCGGGGTGGGATTTGAACCTGCGAACCCCTACGGGAAAGGATCTTGAATCATGGTGGATTGTTAATCAATAATTTGGCCATTTTTTGGATTTCTTCTAATTTGCTTTTAACCTGCTCCATTCCAGCCAAGTCATTTGAGGTTATGTAATTCTTTTTTGCATGTGAACATCGATGTCGCAATTGCCTTATATCATAAACATATTTTTCGGTGTATTTATCGTCATATTTCTCAAAATGTTTAGAAACTTTTCTATCAAATTCATCTCCTTCATAAGGAAAGCAATGTTCTAACACTCGAAAGAATTCGCGATATTTCCCAACGGGATTATTCATTCTTTTTGCGTCCGAGTAAATTGCAAGCGCATCGATTTGCTTTAAGTAATTGCTAAGCGTCTCCTCGGCAAAATCAAAGGGGCGACGGATTGAAACAGAAGCAGATAGACTCTTAGCAACGGTGAAAGTCTTACCTGCAAGCTCTGCTTTTTCTTCTCGTACTTCTGGGACATATTCTGGAGCATCCGGCATTTTTCGAATATCACATTTTCCAGTCTCTTCTTGTAGAACATTCACTACGTAGTTTGCGATAATGTGCGCTTCGGCATCTTTAATTTTATCGAGAGGTTGGATAGTTCCTTCAGGGCTATAAGTAACTTTTGCATTCGGAACAAAAATATTAATGTCTGTAAGTTTGTGCTCATTATCAAATAAGAATTCGATATCATAATTGCCTATATGTCTGGAAAGATTTTTCAGATTTTCACTTTCATCTCTGGCCCATGTATCGACCTCATATCTATATTTCAACTTCATCTAAGTACATCTCCGTTAACTTCATGGTGCAGGGGGTGAGATTTGAACTCACGAACCCCTACGGGACGGGATCTTGAGTCCCGCGCATTTAGCCCCTCTTATTTATGCGAGATTGACCATGCTCTGCCACCCCTGCACTCTGGCAGAACCATCTTGTTAACTTCCCTTGGTTTCTATTATCTTTTTCCAATAGTTTTGACTCTTCATGTGAATCCTACTTGATTATGGTTCCAACTTTTTCTCCCTTCACCGCCAAGGCCACGTTTTCGGGATCGAAGCCGTTCACGATAACGGTTTTGGTCTTCCTCCTCTGTAGGATTCGAACCGCTTCTGGATCCAATATCTGATGGATTCCAGCCCTGTGCTTGTCCTCCTCAAACAATCCAAAGAGCTCATCAAAGCTCACCTCATTAATCTTTTCCGCGTCCGAATATCTTCTGGGATCCTTGGTGTAGATGCCGTCCTGGTCCGCTGCCTTCACCAACAAATCCGCCCCAATCCTCTCGGCGATCATGGCTGCCACGGCGTCCGTGGTCATCCCAGGCTTCAGCCCACCCATCACCACGATTTCTCCCCTCTCCAGCGAACGAAGAGCCTCATCTATGGATGTGGGAACCATCCTTGACGCCAGGTCGCCTAGCCTTCGGGCCAACAGTTGGGCTATGATCCTCGAAACCGATATGGCAACCTCATCCTTGTCCGACTCCCTCAAGCCCATGCCCTCAGCAACCTTTATGAACTCTCTTGCCACGAATCCACCCCCCACCACGACAACGAGCTTCTCACACTGTTTTCTCAAACCCTTGAGGAGGTGAACGTATTTTTCCATGAGAACGGGATCCGGTGGCGAAGCCACCACGGAACCACCGATGCGAAGGACCACCCTCACCAAAGCACCCTCCCAGTTATTGTGGACGCTTACCATAATAAAGCTCATCGCTGACTTTTCAAGATTAAGGAGCCGGAAGCAGACTAACGCATGTTCAAATGGATTTATAACACTTTTCCGACCTATAATATAAAAGGAGACGTAGATTACTGTCCGCCTCTAAAGCATTACGGTGAGAAGCATGACCGAAATCGAACTGATCCTCTTGGGAACCGGTGGTGGCCGCTTTGCAACCCTAACTCAAAAGCGGAGAACCGGAGGAATCCGCTTCCTCTCGGACACCGTCAATATGCACCTGGATCCTGGCCCAGGCGCCTTAATATACTCATTGGAAGCCGGCCTGAACCCGCAGAAGGTCAGAGCGGTTCTTGTCTCCCACTCACACCCGGACCATTACACAAACGCCGAGATCATGGTTGAGGCTATGACTCATGGAATGACAAAGAAAAGGGGACTTTTGGCTGCGCCCCCAAGCGTTTTGTTCGGCAACGAGGTTTGCGGACCCGCCATTTCAAAATACCATCAGCAAATGCCGGAAAAAGTGATAGAGGCAAAGCCAAGCATTAGTTTCAACGTGGGTAACATGAGAATTCTCGCCACCAAAGCACAGCACACGGATCCAGACGCAGTTGGCTTCCGACTGGAAACTCAAGACGTGGGAGACATAGCCTACACCTCTGACACCGAGTACTTCCAAGGGATCGGAAAAGCCTACGAGGGAGTTAGGCTCCTCCTACTCTGCGTCATGAGACCATCGGGAAGACCTTGGAAGGGACACATGACCACCGAAGACGCCATAAAAATCGTGGAGGAAGCTACACCCGAAATGGTGGTAACAACCCACTTCGGGATGCAAATGATCTTCAGTGGACCAACTCGTGAGGCGAGGCTGATTGAACAAAAAACTGGAACCCCCACCGTGGCGGCTGTAGATGGAATGCGCATCAGCGTGGGTGAGGAGATTCGGATGGAAAGGTCAAAGAAAAAGCCGCGAGGGTTAGACGAGTTTCTGAAGGAAACTAAAGATTAATTATCTCGTATACTTATTTTGTAACCTTTAGTAAGGTTAGCTGGGGTTGGCAAATGGCGAAACTGCCCAAGGAGTGTAACATCCTTCAAATCGAGGAGAAGTGGCAAAGGAAATGGGAAGAAATGGGCGTGTATCGTTTTGACTGGGAAGACACCCAGCGCCCCGTTTATAGCGTGGACACCCCTCCACCCTATCCATCCGGCGACTTTCACATGGGGAACGTCCTCAACTGGACATACTTTGACATCGCGGCTCGCTTTAAAAGGATGAGGGGATATAACGTTCTTTTCCCCCAAGGGTGGGATTGTCACGGCCTACCCACCGAGGTGGAAACCGAGGAGTATTATGGAATTAAGAGAACAGAGGTTCCTCCAGAAGAGTTTAGGAAGCTCTGCGAGCAATTTGTAAACAAATACATCGGCGTGATGAAAAAGGCTATCACTCGTCTAGGATGCTCCATTGACTGGGCAATCGAATATAAAACCATGGACCCAAACTACTGGGGAAAGACGCAACTTTCCTTTATTCTTCTTTACAAAAAGGGTTTCATTTATCAAGGAACCCACGCCGTCAACTGGTGTCCCCGCTGCGAAACAGCAATTGCCGATGCGGAAGTGGAGCATGAAACAAAAGAGGGAACTCTCTATTATGTCAAGTTCAAATTGGAAAAGAACAAGTTCCTAACCATAGCCACCACCCGCCCCGAACTCTTACCTGCTTGCGTCACAGTGGCGGTGCACCCAAACGACGAACGCTATCAGCAATACATCGGGGAAGGAATAATCGTGCCCCTTGCAGAAAGAAGAGTGAAAATCATTGAAGAGAGTATGGTGGACCCCACTTTTGGAACGGGTGTAGTGATGATCTGCACCTATGGCGATAAGGCGGATGTGAAATGCGTTGCAAAGCATCAACTGCCGGTCATCATCTGCATCAACGAGGCAGGAAAACTAAACGAAAACGCTGGAAAATACGCGGGACTGACTGTGGAGGAAGCTAGGAAGGCCGTGGTGAGGGACCTTGAGAAAAACGGCTTGCTGGAAAAATCTAAGAGGATCCAACAGGAGGTTGGGGTTTGTTGGAGATGCAAAACTCCCATCGAAATCCTAGAGCGAAAACAATGGTTCATGAAAACTCGCAGGCTTACCGATGACGTAGAGAAGAAAGCCTTAGAAATCACTTGGTACCCAGACCACATGAAGACACGCTTAATAGACTGGGCGAAATCGCTCGATTGGGACTGGGTGCTTTCACGCCAACGGGTTTTTGCCACCCCAATCCCCATCTGGTACTGCAAAAATTGCGGACAAACAATCGCCGCCGAGCCCGAATGGGTCCCAATAGACCCCAAGACAGAAAAACCCAAGATTGATAGGTGCCCAAAATGCGGGTTTGACGAATTTATCCCTGAAACAGCCGTGCTGGACACATGGTTTGACTCCTCCATTACATGCGCTGTTCATGCTGGTTGGCCAGACAGAAACGATTGGCGGAGGCGCTTCCCTGCCGACCTACATCCCTCAGGCGCCGACATCATCCGCACTTGGGCGTACTACCTCATGGTTCGCCATCTAGCACTATTCGACGAAAAGCCCTACAAGAGTTGCTTGATTAACGGCATGGTTTTGGGAACCGACGGAAGGAAAATGAGCAAATCCCTGGGCAACTACATAGCTACCCCCGAGGTTTTTGGAAAATACGGAGCCGACGCCACAAGACAGTGGGCCGCTAGTGGAGGGGCAACCGGGTCAGATATACCCTTCCGTTGGTCAGATGTCGAATACGGGTGGAGATTCCTCATCAAACTTTGGAACGCCGCTCGCTTCGCCAGCTTACACCTAGAAGACTATACGCCACAAGAAGAGGTAGAATTGGAGCTTCTGGACAGATGGGTCCTCAGCAAGCTTGAGAGGGTAACTCAACGAGTAACCGAAGCCCTCGAAAACTGCCAGTTTAACATAGCAACCGAAGAAACTAGAAACTTCACTTGGCATGTGCTTTGTGACTGTTACATTGAGGCCATGAAGCATCGACTGTACAGGCCAGAGATCTATGGCGAAGGAAGCAGAAAGGCTGCCCGGTATACCCTGTACGGGGCCATCTACCGAACACTGCATCTTCTCGCCCCCATCTCTCCCCACATAACTGATGAAATATACCAAGCAATTTATGCGAGAGATAAGAAACACAAAAGCATCCATGTCTCCCCTTGGCCCACTCCAGAGAAGGAGAAAATCGATGAAGAGGCGGAAAAATACGGGGACCTAGTCATGGCGGTTATAGGGGAAGTTCGAAAAGATAAGGCGGAGAGGAGGATGTCGTTAAATTCACCTATCAAGAAACTAATAATTTACGCAGGGAGCAAAAAGAGCGCGGATATTCTCAATCAGGCAACACAGGACATAGCGGGAACCTGCAAAACGGTAGAAATGATAATCCTACCGGAAAAGGGTGAGGGCAGAAACGTGCAAGAATACCCAAGCATCCGGTTTACTGCTAGTTACTAACTTGGAAGCTTGAAACGAAGCGTGGCGGCGACTCCGCCGAAGGAGTTTTTCAGCATCTGACCCTCCTCGGTTTCGGTGGATATGATCTCCACGTTGGCGGCAACCTGCTCGGCTCGCTCAGCCAAGTCTTCGATGAGTTCCTTGACCTCCACTATGTAGAGGGCTGGCGATGTGCACTTTGGGCATGGTTGCCCGCTGAGGCTTTGTTCAAAGCTTGGGACCACCTGAGTCTTCATGGTCTCTTGCTTCATGTAGTCGCATGCGGTGCATTTCACAGTAACCCGAAACACGTTAAGGCCCTCGGAGAGCAGCAGAGTTTTCACGGCTCCCATTTCCAAGCTTCGTTTCACCTCATTTTCACCATAGGTGGCTAGGCCAGTGTCGTGCCCGATCTGGTAGAGAAAATCTTGCATGATTCGCTTTTCCTCCACATAACGAACTCGTTGAAGAATCTCAGGAGCTCGTTCCACCACCTCTTCCAGCCCTTGTTCACCGATGTATGCTGTGTCGATGGTGGCGATGATCTTTTCCTTTAGCCTGTAATCAAGATAGTCTCCCTTCTCAAAGTCGTATTTGGTGGGTCCAGGCCCGCCAATAATTAGGCCTTTCAGGTCTGGTATCAACAAGAAAATGTCGTTAGCGTGTTGCCCAATGCGTCTAAAATAGCTCAACAGCCTCGCCTCCCGTAGTCGTTCAAACCTCCTCGCGGATTGGCCCCCGGCTCTATGCTTCCCAGGTACACCTGAAGTAATTTCTCTAGCGATCTCTAAGCGTCTTCCTAAAAGGGTGGCGAAGGTGCTAGCGCTTGAGTCTACAACTATGATCCCGTACGTTTCCTTCTCCTTAAGAAGGTCTTGCAGATGTTCAACATGAAATTTAGCGTCGCAGCGGTAGAGATAGATGCGAATGGGTTCGGGCGGAGTAATCACGTACGTTTCAATTCTTTCGCTCCCAGGCCCGTTTTGCGGAATAGCTCCACAGAAAATAACCAAACCGTTTTCAGGAACCTCCTTAAAGAGCTTTAGGCGCTGCATAACCTTCACGATGGCATCTTGAACGTTTTTCCGCGTGGTGTTCGACTTTATGTTAGAAGCGGTCCCATACTCCTGCTTCAGCATGGCGACTACCTCGCTAATCTGGCGACCTGGCGGTACGTAGAGGGAGACGAGCTCGGTTCCCCTTCCTTCTTTGCGGGCCAGCGTCTCCAGTGCCCTTTTCAATCGATATTTCTCTAGCGAAGTTCTCTTGGCACTCATGTTGCCATTCCACGGATTAACCGTAAGCCTACAACGCAACAGGCTAGATAAGAGTTGTCATTCTATCATGCTTCACCTACATTGTCACAGGCGATGAAAGGTTATTAGAAGCTATAGTACCGTAAGATTTATAAATTGGTTATTGACTTGTTATTAACCAGTTAATCAAGACTTCAGACTTGCGAGTATAGAAAGTGGATTCCCATGACCTTCTGTGATTGCTGTGGGGACCTCGTGACCGCCTACATTCCTGTTCAGGTGGAATTCTATAAGCGTGGTTCCCTAACCCTTAACGTCTGCCTAGGCTGTTGGAATTACCACATTGAAGGCAAGTCCAGAAAGGTGAAAGTAGCAAAGCTCCTACAGATCCTATTGGAGAGCTAGATTCGCTATCAAACTGCGTTCTGGCCCTTAAAATAGAAGAATGAGATTGTGAATCCCGCAGATAGTGTATACGATGATTGGAATTAGTAAGACGTAGTAACTCCACCAAATTTTCTTCCCTGCCCATGTTAGTGCCAGCAAAAGGCCTAAATTTCCCGTGACGTTAAGGGGCCAAAATGCATCGCCAATAATATCGTATATAACGTTACTTTCTTTATACGTGATCATGAAATTTCCAACGATTCTGCTCCGAATGACATTAACTCCGACAAAGGTGCTGCCTAAGTCTAGGCACAAAGCCACAAGGAATAAGCTGTATATCACGAGTTTACTCTTTCTCATACGGGAGCCTCTTTAATAACTTGTTATTAACTAGTCATTAACTCATTATAAACTTTACTCAAGGATCGAGCAATCTTCAAAAAATACCAATAACATTGAAAAGAACTCTAGGACAACGTTAGAGGCACAACCCTATGATGTTTATTCACCAACGATAAGAACCTTAGGTATGAGCCGTAGTGTCAGTAGTAATCGCATCTTATGAAAAGGAGAACAAAGATCACGCTTCCTTTTAACTCCTGTCCGCGAAGATCCCTTCATTCACATTATCTTTTACTAAGTATTACCCTCTGTAAACGGTTATATTGATCGAGAAACTCCCGCCCTTTATCTGTTCGCTCATACGTTCGGTCACCGTTCTTTCTCAACATACCCTTTTTAATTAGGTTGTCGAGATATCTGTTTACCACATGAAAGTTTAAATTTGCCCCGTACATTATGCGGCATTTGTTTACTGGTTTCGATGCAATCGTAAGGATACAGGCTGTAATATCTAGGTTGTTTCTCATCTCTCACACACTCCGCCTGCTGGGTCCTTCAAGCAATGTCTCTTCACATAATCGAGCATCTTCTCCAGGGCCTCACGTTCCGGGTCGGGCATCGTCGACCACTCATCGAGCTTCTCCTTTAATTCAGGGTGTTCATAGGTCAGCCTCTCGACCTCGCTCCAGATCCACTCGGTCTGTTCCTCGGTTATAGGAACCAGATTTTTGACTAAGCCCCTGAACTCTTCCTCTAGCTCCACATCGTGAGCACTTGTTCTCTTCTCCTTATACAAATCTTGTTTTCCTCCGAGCGATAACGATTCTGTCATTAACGTGTTTATAACTTGTTAATATCATGCTTATAAAACTTTTTATATTCGAAAGACAATAACTAGTCAATCTCATGTCATTGTTAAGTCAAAAGGAGTTTCATTCTTGCCGAGGAAGAAATATCGCATGATAGGTTTGCCGGAGGACCTCTACCTGCAGTGCGAGGAAATTGTAAAGTCAGGCAAGCATGGGTATGCCTCCGTTTCAGAGCTGGTCAAGGACGGGACTCGTCGACGCCTAGAAGAGCTCCGTAGCTCTTTCCAGCGCATAAAACAAGAAGAAAGGGCCGAATAAGCTAGAACGGCACTTTACCTTGGGTAGAAGCTCTCAATTGCATCTGCCGACACTTGTCTCCGTCAGGTAAAGCTAATTCACACAAGCAGAAGAACGGAGGCTCCTTGAGGTAACCTTAGTGCCTCTTAACGCATTGAAAACAGACGGAAGAAGCGCTGACTAATCCTAGGAAACCCCAGCCTTAGATTAGACGCTCAGATCTATCAGTTGTGAAATGACCGTTTCCGTTGCAAAGCGAAGCTTATCCAGCAGCACCAAAAGTGATTCGGCGCTGAGTTTAACTGCGATCTCCTGATCTGCGGAGGACACCTTGAGTTCGACGTTCTTCAAGTTGACGCCGGTGACCGTGAACGCAATTTTGCCCTTTAAGGATGCTCTTGCCGTCTTCACCTTAGCCATCTCCACGAGTTTTGTTCAACCGTATTTGTGTTATACACGTCTACAATATGTCCGATTTTGGACATATCTCTTGATTTAATACTTCAGACGCCTATATAAAGGTTATGCTTTAAAGCATATTCAATATGCATTAAATTTCGCGGATTACTCTTTCATAAGTGAAACGGTAGGTGGGATCTGCAGAAGCCTTCTCGCAGGCTCCGGGACCGGTGCTGCGGCGATAGGTAACCGGCGCTCTAATAAAAGAGGACCGACCAAGTAATGCCTAAGGGATCGGGCGTGGTGTGCAATAAACTGTGCTTTGCGAACAGCCAAAAGTTTGAGTCTTAACCTTTGAGTGCCATCTTCAACATCATTTCTGGTGCGTCGAACGTGAACCATTAGGGTATACCTATACCCTCACACCTAACCCCCTCCCCCTATTTTTCAAAGGAAAGATTATTGTCAGACAAGGGGAGAAAAGAGAAAATGGTTCCTTCCCATTGTGCCGATGACCTTCAGCGTTGATCCCGTAAACCCGTTCTTTTTTAATTTCCAAAACATCTTGAAAAATTTTGACGTAACGGGTTCGTTTGTGGTGGACCGGGCGGGATTCGGACCCGCGACTTCCGCCTCTCTCGGTTTTGGCTCACGTGCGAAGGCGGCGTGAGCACTGACGACCTTCATGAAGGTCGTCATTCATACC
>Ga0209314_10000219_pt1 | contig 25241 bp, 25 predicted proteins | sample I19B2metaG_FD_184146 | JGI IMG/M metagenome (GOLD analysis project Ga0209314, IMG submission 184146) | Lake sediment bacterial and archeal communities from Gulf of Boni, Indonesia to study Microbial Dark Matter (Phase II) - ​I19B2 metaG... | ecosystem: Environmental > Aquatic > Freshwater >... | reverse complement strand
ACTTGATGTAGGTGGAGCTGTACGTGTAGTTAAGGAATTGAGTTCTGAGGATTTGGATGTAGGGGGCTCCGTAGAGGCCTCGCTGGTCTCAGCGAGAAATAACGTAGCCGTAGGAGGTTTGATCGCCTCGGAGAAGGGTGCGAAGGCGCGGAGGATCGATTTAGGGAAGAGGGGTGAGGCTCGGGGGCCACTATTAGCTGAGGAGGTCCATATCCGGGACAGAGCCAGGGTTGAAGACGTATACGCAATGAGTTTGATAATGGAGGAGAATGCTAAGGCGTGCAACCTTTACGTTGGGAGAGCCTCCATCGAATCTGAATGCAGAATCTCAGGTGAAACCCAGTACCTGGAGGCTTTAGACACTGGGAGAAACGTAGTCTTCGCTAAGCCACCTGTAAAGGTTGAAAAACTTCCTCAACCTCCGATCTAAAGGTATAGAGCTGCTCCAAAGGTCTGCTTAGATATAGAGACCTCGGAGCCGCAGTCTCTGGGCTAACTCCAGCTCATGAGTTGATTCCATGTTGAAGAGAGGTAGGGTTGACATCTACGCTGACATCTTAGAAGCCGTAAGTAGGCACGGCGGTGCATCGATCACGAAAATTGCCTACGCCTCAGGTCTTCCACTTGATAGGATGAGGAAGCTCCTGAACCTACTCATCTCTTATGGCTTAATTAAGGAAATACAAGGGGAAAGACCTAAATTCACCATAACGAGGAGGGGTTTAGAGTTCCTCGACGCCTACAGGAAGATGAAAGTGTTCTTAACGATTCTATCTGGCAGAGCAACCTAAACCGTCGCATTTAACAACTCGGGAACCTTATTGTTCTCCTCAATATTCCTTAACCCTACTCTTCTACCCAGCTTAGGTTCTGCTATAGATTATTCCAGCCCTAACTTACTAGAACTGCGTTGAAACCGTAGGGTAGGGTTCATCGCATGAAGGTTTACCTCGGAAACAATGAGGTTCCAAGCTTTTCAACCTGTTAATGGGCTGTTTGAAAAGGGAGAGGTTACGGTTTTTCCCAGAAGGTGATGAGCTCCCGCAGGGCTTTAGCTCGGGGATCGTCCCCGTTGAACCTGTAGATCCTTATTTTCCCAAACCTTTTCTCCCTTACTAAACCCATGCTCTCCAAAGCCTTCAGGTGTACATTCGTCGCCGTATAGTTTAACCCTGTTTTTCTAGCGATGTCAGATACATTGAGTTCCCCAAACTCGGAGAGTACCTTGAAGACTCTGATCCTACCCCGGGATGATAATGTTTCCTCAAGTTTCAGGGTTATCCTCTTCTTTTCATGAAGCTCCATGGATTCCCTCCTTTAAGCCTCCCACTAAAGCCTTCTCAAGGTATATAGCTGACATTGGAAGCCCTATGTTAGTTGTTTTCCCCCTCTGTCCCCGACCTGAAGGCTGTGTTGAAATAAGCCCGCTTACTGACAGCGTGTTCATGTATTTCCAAAGCTGGGTATGTCCCCTCGGTGTTTCCCCGTGTTCTTCGCATAAAACCCTGTAGGTTTCCTCAACCTCCCCTATTGCTGCGTACGCCCTCTCAGGTTGCTTCCCCAGACTCCTTGCCACCGCGAGGAGGAAAAGCCTTTCATGGAGGCTTATCGACCTTATGTAATCCAACATGATCGGTGGGTACTCCAAAGTCTGCTGCGCCTTCCTCACATGTTCAGGAAGAATATACCTAGCCCCTTCATTGTCAGCACATTTACCAGACCTGAGGAGGAGTTCAATGGCGTAACGGGCGTCCCCCTTCGATGAGCATATGTCAGCGATGAGTGTAAGGCTTTCAGAGAGAATGGCTTCTTCCTTAATCGCTAAGGAAGCTCTGTAGTTAATGATGTCGATAAGCTCCCCCCGTCCATATACGGGAAGCCGGATGAAGTTCCTCTGAAGTGTGCTGAGCGTAGGGGTGTCAAGCCTCGCTAGGACCTCAGGGTTCCTCAGTATGCAGATTAAAGCCAATCTTTGAGGTTTATTCAGACGCGTCTCGTGGATCCGTGTGAGGTTGTAGAGTGGCGCTGAACCTTCATTATGGATCAGGGCCTCAGTTTCATCGAGGGCTAGAACCACGTAAGCGTTTTCCTCGTCTAACATGTTCATGAGGTTTCGGAGGGCTTCCTCAGATGAGAAGCCCCGTCTGGGAAAATGTGGGATGAAATGGGTGACGATGTCTGTGAGGATTAGGAAGGAGCTTCCCCTTAGTTCATGGCAGTTCACATGGATGTAGTGGAGGTTTACGCCCTTCTTTTCCCGTGCAACCCGTTCAAGGTCTGAACCGAAGCGTTGAGTTAACACCGTCTTCCCAGTGCCGACGCCACCTGTTATCATAGCCCTTGGACTCATAACTCCAGGTGAATCAATCATGCAGCGGAAAACCTGGGTTAGGAAACGGTACTGTTCTTCCCTATGGGGTAAACGCGGGGGTACGTAGCCTAGGTCGAGTTTACCTTCATCCTTGAAAACCGTTGGGGCTTGAAGCCCCTCGAGAATCATCTCCTCGCTCAAACCCGCACCTATGTTTACTTCACTTTAACCTCGATATATCATTTCTGTTCATCAGGAAGATGGAAAAGGTCTGGGGTAAGTGAAAGTATTCACTTTCTTCACATCAACTTAGCCCAATTCTATCTCTTGAAACCACGTTGAGTTTTCAGATAGAACAGGCTTAATATGCTATGATCTATGCCAACGCGGTTGGCAGCGTGAAATTATATCCGAACCCGGTGTTCATGCGTGTATGCATAAAGGTTAAGTTTCAACAGGTTCTAAACCAGTCGGGGAACTGGAGGTTCTATGGGATTATGACGCCTAAGGACCGCTGTATCGCAGCTATTGAGCTTGAGGAACCTGACCGTATACCCCTCGTTTTAAGGATACGCCCCGAGCCCTTCCAGGGGTTGAAAACATACCTCGACGCCGGTGACGATGAGGAAGTCTACAGAATCCTCGGAGTTGATGTTAGAGCAACGGGGATTGGGCTTAAAGGTGGGTATGAAGCTGAGGGAGCGCCTTGCGAGGAGGGTGGGCACTTCGTAGGTAAGAGGGAGGGCTATGAAGTTGTTAGGGACATCTTCGGCTTCGAAACCATATGGGCTCCCTCGCACACCTACACCTACACCTTTGTATCGCATCCGCTTCAACGCATGTCCCTGGAGGATTATCGCTGGCCTGAACCTGACGAAAGTAAGCTGCCGAACGTGGAAAAGTTCTGTGAAAACCGTAGGGACTACTGCATATACGGTGGGATCGCCCACATGTTTGAGATAGCCTGGAAACTCACAGGCTTCCCGGAGTTCATGTTGAGAATGTATAGGGAACCCGGCTTCGTCGAAGCCATCCTCGACAAACTCAACGCGATTAGGACGGCTCAGGCTATTCTCTTAGCGGAAGCCGGTGTGGATGTGATCGTCGATGGTGACGATGTAGGTGCCCAAGCTGGGCTGATGATGTCGCCTAAGCATTGGCGGCGTTTCCTAAAGCATCGGTACAAGGATATGATCGAAAGGGTTAAGAGGCAAAGGGACGTCCATGTCCTCTTCCACAGCGACGGCTACATCGAGCCGATCATCCCCGACCTTATAGAGGTCGGCGTGGACATCCTCAACCCTGTTCAACCTGAGTGCATGAACCCCGTTATGGTTAAGGAGCTTTACGGGGATAGGCTGTGCCTCGATGGAACGCTTGGGATTCAAAGCACCCTACCCTTTGGAACGGTGCAAGACATTATCAACGAGGTGAAGCAACGGATAGCAGCCCTTGGACCCACGGGTTTAATCCTCGGCCCAACCCATAGTATGCAGCAAGACGTAAGCCCTGAGAAAGTCGTCGCCCTCTACGACACTGTGAAAAAACATGGTTGGAACACACGGCGCAGTTCTTAGTGGCAGTGTTAATTAGAGCCTTAGCCGCATAGTTTTGATGCGTTATTTCCTTAAAGTATGTTCAGAAAGGGAATGACGGCGAAAAAAGCTTCAACCAAGACTAAGGTTAACACGACCTCTCTTTCGGTAGAAGATCTAAGGTTCATAACTATGTGGGTCCAAGAGTAAACATCCCTCCCATATTTAGCCTTGACCTTCCCATCATCTTGGAGTACGCCGAGGTCTGAGGCGAAGATCCTGAGTTTAAACCTTGAATAAAACTTTAAGGCACCCTGTATGATGAAGGGTATCATTACAATAGCCGCGGCTTTCTCAATATTGCCTATGATCGCACCCACAGCCACTATGCCTCCGAGCAGATAGGTTATACTGTCCCCAGGCAGGATCCTTGCCGGGTAGAAGTTGTACCTCAGGATCGCGGCTAGGGAGGCGAACGTTGTTAGGAAAACAACGCTGGCGATGGCGCTTCCGTGAAGATATGCGAATAGACCTAGGGATAAGGTGTATACCATGCCCATACCTGCTTCCAAACCGTTGAAGCCTCCAAGCATGTTGACCATGTTTGAGGCGCCGACGACGCCGATGGGGACTATCAGGAGGGGATAGAATAGCCCGAAGTTAACCATGCCTATTAACGGGATGCTCATACTTTTGTCTCCAGCCATGATCGCCATTAATGGAACCGCCGCAGGTATTGTCAGCAAAGGTTTCTGCCAAGGCTTCAACCCACGCTTTCCCTCCTCATGACCGGCAACCTTAACCTGAGCTGAATTGATGTCGTCGATGAAACCTGAGAACGTTATAATCAGTATACTCGTCATGGCTGCAAAGAGGGTTACCAACTGTGTCCCTTCATTGTATAAGAAAACCTGTAGGAAAACGTAGAGAAGCAGACCACTGATGATGCCGGACATAACGGGCACACCGGCGGAGCTGGGAAGAAGCGGGCTGCCTTTCTTATGCACATCAGCCGTAACGATGCCTACGAACCTGAAATACCTAATCACGTAGGGGGTGAGAAGAAGTGTTGTCAGAAAAGACGCTACGGCGCATACCAGTAACACGAGCATGTGAGACACACCTGTAAACTCGTATTTATAATTATACTTGTCGGAGATGATTTTATACCTTGAACCTCCGAGTTGAAGCAGATGAGATCAGAGAAGCCTATACCCATGTAATGCTTAACCCATGTAAGTGCTATATAATGCCTTATCAATGCTACAACTCCTTATAAAGAGGGAAACGAGCAGAATTCTATTGAATAAAACCGCGCATTCTTACGTGAGTGTAATGGTTTTAGGTTGGGTTATTCCACCTCCTCTGAGCAAGGTAGCGAAGACAGAGGCAGAGTTTACTCAGGAACGAGAGGAGATGGTGAAACGCTTGGTTAAACAGGGTTTCCTGAGGTCTCCTAGAATCGCTGAGGCGATGCAGAAGGTACCTAGAGAGAAGTTTATACCCCAAGAGTATAGAGACTACGCTTATAACGAGCTTCTTCTTCCCGGTGATGGGAAGAACCAAACGATCTCATGTCCACACAGCTACCCCCTTTTCTACGAAGCCCTCATGTTAAGGAAGGGGGATAAAATCCTTGAAGTCGGCACAGGATCTGGCTACGGCGCCGCACTTGCCCAAGAAGTGGTTGGCTCAGAGGGGAAAGTTGTTACAATTGAGATCAATAGGAAAACTTATGAGTTCTCATGTGGTAATCTCAAGGCGTTTGGTTACAGAGACATTGTAATGGTCCTTGGAGCGTAACCACGGGATGAAGGAAGCCTTTGAGAAACACGTTACAGAGACATTGTAATGGTCCTTGGAGACGACGCAGAAGGATATATCCCTGAAGCACCGTATGATAAGGTCTGTGTCACCGCATGTTACCCAAGGATCCCGCCGTCCCTCATACCCCAGCTGAAGCCTTATGGTAAACTTGTGGTGCCAGTGGGTCCGCCGCAGACAACGCAGAGCCTAACTCTTCTGGAGAAGTATAAGCCTTCTGAGCTTAAGACTAGGGTTCTGGAGTATGTGCTCTACATACCGTTGGTTGGGAAATACGGTTGGAGAAACCCGTTGTTTTAGAAAATTCTAGCTTACATACACCGTGGCTGATACGGCGAGGATGGTACAGGGCTTCTCAGTGTCGTTGTAGAAGGCATGGCTTAATCTAGGTGGTAGGTAAACCGCGTCTCCCGCCTTCAACCTAGCCTTCTCATCTCCTACCGAAACCATGCCGCTTCCCCTAACTACGAAGTAGATTTGTTCTTGGTCAGCGTGGGTGTGAAGCTTATTCGTTCCACCTGGCTTCACAGTCATTCTCCAGAAGCCCCTTATGGTCTTGGTGAGTTTCTCATCAGAAGTACCTGAACCGAAGACATGTTGGTAAAGCGTAGTCTCTCCATGTCCAGGGGAAACCTTTCTCGGGATCTTTGAAACACTTCGAATGAACATAACTTACGTTCACCAATGCTTCCTCGTAACAGTAGTTATATAAATTTTCGCATACCTAAACCCGGTCAGTCAATCGGCAAACCCTTCGTGTTCATCGAAGGTTCTATGAGGCCTAGATGGGTTCAAACCCCTCTGTGAAAAGGGGTAGACCGCGTTTTCCATGACGTCCGTGATGGCTTTGAGGATTTCTAGGGGAACATAGTTCTCCGTGGAGGCAGCTATGATGATCCGATCGCCTGGGATGGCTGAAATTAGTATCTGGAGCAGATGCCTCTTAACCGCGTCCGGTCCACCTGAGGTGTAGACTGAGGAAGGATAGTTTATCCATAGAACCTTGTCCTTCCAAAGGGCTAGGGCCTCGCCTACGGAGAGGTCGCCTATAGGTGGTGGGGTGAAGGCTTCGATAACGTCCAGCTCAGTCTTAGCGATGGCTTCGGCGAGGACCTTCAGCCTTCCATCCATGTGGCTTCCCACGATCTTATCGGCAGAGTGAAGGATGCGTACGGCTTCGTTGTAGTTTGGTGCATAGTACTTTTCGAAGAAGCGTGGGTTTACAAGCACGCCGTCAATGTTGTCGCCGTAATTCACGAAGTCAACAGGAGCGTCAGCCGCTAGGGGATAGAGCTCCCTCGTCTTCTCAACCAAGGACTTGTAAAGGCTTTCAACCTTCTCGCGATGCCTTGCATAATCGATGTAAAGCCGTGCTTGGCCCACGAAGTCTATGGCTATCCTTTGAAAGGGCGTGTATGGGAGGCTTGTTACCGCTATACCATCATCTCCGAGGTAACCTTGGAAATCCTTTAAGGCTTGGTAGTATGGTTCGTAATGAGTATCCTCAACCATGAACCTTACGATATCATAATCATCCGGCTTCTTTACCATACGTCCCCCTTCATCTGGGCTGACCCTCCAAGGGGTTAGACCCTTGAAGTCCCTTCCCATGATACCTGAACCCCAGCCTACACCGGTCTTGAAAAGCTCAGACACGCTTCCCTGGGGTGTATGGTAGGTGAACTTGACAACCTTTCCCCCACCCGTGTAACCTGAGGATTGTGTAACTTCAACGTTCGGTCGCGATTCGAGGAAGCATGGAAGCGAGACGCATAAACCCATACCCCGGTTTCTCACCTCCCTCTCCACAGACCCTCTGGGAAAGTGCCTCCACCAATGCATGAAGGGTATCCTATCCACAGGTTCACGGTGTAGAGCCGCTAAAATCCTTTCTTTATCCGTCATACCTTTCAACACGCGCACCTCGCTTAGAGCCTAAGTTAAGACTATTACAAGAAAAAGGCTTCCATGTTAAAGGCGTTAAGGTAACTGTAAATCCAATCAAACGCGAGTACCCCTCTAATCAACTTATTTAATCGAAAAACCAACGGTATCTTCTGTATAAAAATAACTGGTAGAAGGAAGGAATGGATGAATGAACAAGGTTACGCTTGAAGTTTCCTGTAAATATGACCTATACGAGGATGCTTCGGTTCACTCCCTTCTCAGGGAAGCTTAGGGCTTTCAGGTACCATTCTTGGAAGTCGGGGAAGATGTGGAACTCGATGTAATGAACCTTCCGAGCTAGTTTATCAGCCTTCACCCTCGCCTCCAATGATATCAGTGCTTGTCGGGCACCTGTGCCAGCAGCGTTTCCAACACTGTTAATGCGGTCTAGGGTGAAGGGCGGGATCATACCGACCGCTACGGCACTTTCAGGTTTCACATACGTGCCGAAGGCGCCTGCGAGGTAAATCTTCCCTATCTCCTCCATACCCACACGGGCTTCCCGCATGAGGATCATAGCGCCTGTAAGCACCGCGGCCTTAGCGAGCTGTATCTCCCTTACATCATTCTGGGTGATGGTTAGCTCCCTGCCCGACGCGGTTTCCTCACCATCCGCGACTATGAATTCTCTTTGACCCTGCACGTCGAGTCTGACCCCCCCGTAACCATCCCTAAACTTTCCCGAAGCATCGATCACCCCAGCCTTTAGGAGCTGGGCGATTGTGTCTATGACCCCTGAGCCGCATATCCCCTTAGGCTTTTCATCGTCTATAACATGGAACTTCACCTGAAGCGTTTCCGAGTCTATTGTTACATACTCGATCGCGCCACTCGAAGCCCTCATACCGTGTTTAATCCTTGCTCCCTCAAAGGCTGGTCCTGAGGCGCAGGATCCGGCGTATACCTTATCCTTCTTACCCAGTATAACTTCTGTATTGGTTCCAATGTCGAAGACTATGCCCCAATCGTCTTCCTCAGCGACCTGCGTTGTCAATATGTCGGCTATGGCATCTGCGCCGACAAAACCAGCGACGACGGGTAGTACGTGGACATTAGCCGCTTTATTCACTTTAAGCCCGAGACTGCGGGCTTCCAGGTTGAGGGCTTCCTGAACGACTGGGGTGTAAGGTGTGAAGCCTAAGGACTTTGGGTTTATCCCGAGGAAGAGATGGTGCATCGCCGTGTTTCCCACAGCTACAATTTCATACACGTACCTAGGGTCGATGCCAGCCTTCAAACAGCACTCGTGGATGAGCTGGTTGATTCCTGAAACTACAACCTTCTGAAGCTGCCGGGTTTCCTTAATACCTCGTGCATAAGAGATACGTGATATAACATCTTCCCCCCATTGGATCTGAGGGTTAACCATGGAGGCTGAGGCTGTGGTTGTACCGTCTGAGAGGTTGAGGAGATACGTGGCAAGCTTGGTTGTTCCAATGTCAACAGCGATGCCGTAGAGCTTCCCAAGGTTTTCACGGGAGGTTACATCAAGAACCTTCCCTCCGCTCCACAAGACTACGCGGGGTTTCCAGCTGTACAGTCTCAGCGATGATGGAAGTAGCCTCATCACATAATGGTCAACGGCGACCCTTTCTATGCCTATGGTTTCCTTTAACGCATCGGCGAGGCGTGTATAGTCAGCCCTCAAGTCTTTAAGCGTTGGCGCCTCAACTTCCACCATGTGCTCCGTAACAGCTGGGTTTAGGGTTACTTTCACCTCAACGCCTTCAACTTGGGTCCGCGGTTTCCCAACCATGCTCTCCGGCGGGATCAGAACCGTTACATTTCCAAGTAGCTTCGCTTGACATGCGAGTCTATACTCCTCACCGATATTTGATCTTGTAAGATGCTTCCTCTCAGCCTCAGTCAACTCACTTAATCCATCCACTCCATCTACGATTTTAACGAAGCATTTTCCACAACTGCCCGTGCCACCGCATGTGCTTGGAAGCCAAACACCCACCTGTCTTAATGTGCGGAGTAGGTTTTCCTCCGCGTGGACATCAACCCTTAAACCTAAGGGTTGAACGATGACGTGGACGAGTTTACGCATGTGTAACCGCTACCTATACTTTTTAAAGCCTCTTTTCAGTTTCCGCCATAAAGGTTTCTACTTTTTTAATTTCTGGAAAAACTGGCTTTGTTCTTATTATGTGGAGGGCCGCTGCGGCGTTGGCGAAGTCTGCGACGGCGTTCAACGGCCTCCGCTTCAGCATTCCGTAGACGAAGGCGGCGTTGTAGGCATCACCTGAACCCGTTGGGTTCAGGGGTTTCACTCGGTAAGCTGGGGCTTTAATAATGGTATCTTTTGTGAAGACCATGGAACCCTTCTCTCCAAGATGTAGAGCTAAGACCTTAACACCCATTTCTAAAGCCTCAGAAGCCGCAGCTTTGATGTCATTTTTCCGATAAAGGTGTTGAAGCTCCTTCTCGTTTATGAAGAAGACGGTAACGTATTGGAGGCATTTATAAACCATTGAGACCCTTTCATCTGTCCATCCAAGGTCATCCCAGCCTATGTCAAGGCTTGTTTCTGCGCCCAGTTCCCGGGTGTACCTCAGAAGTCTCTTTGTAGGTTCACCCATGATCTTTTTACAGTACCAGAACCCTGAGCGATGGACATGCCTTACACCTTTAAGCTTGGAGAAATCGATGTCTTCGATAGAGAGGTCGTTGTTTGAACCGTAGGCTGCGATGAACTGCCTAGTCCCATCCGTGTATGTTATAGCGAAGGTGATTCCAGCCGAGGAGTCCTCCCTAACCTTCACAACGCATTCAACCCCATACTCCCGCATCTTCTCCATCAACCATCGGCTTATAGGGTCAGTTCCTAAGGCTCCCATGAAACGCGTCTTCAATTTTAAGCATGCGGCAGCGGCGGCGAAGTTCGCAGCGTTACCCCCCGTGTAAAGCCCCATATGCTCAACGTCGCAGGAGGTCTCCTTACCTGGCAATGCCTTGATGGGTGATGTTATGATGTCGAGGTTTAGGTCTCCTACAGCCACTACATCTATGACATCAATCATTTAAGTCACCTTCCCCTATTTTTTCCCCGCAGCCGTTCATATACAGCGAGTAGGATCATTGGGAGGAGTACAGTGGCTTCCCCCTCGACAGTAACCTGCTTAGCCTCTTCCTTTACCTTTCCCCAAGATATAGCTTCCCTTAACCTCGCCCCGGAGAGGCTTCCATCGTATTCAACGGCTGTTGTGATGAATGCCGCGGCGTCGAGGCCGCCTCTAAACTGGTTATACCAGATCACGGTGTGTTTGCTTATCCCCCCTCCGAGGATAAGAGCGCCCGTCTTCTTCGCTTCGAAGACGCTGTCGTTCAGCTCCCGCATATCCTTCCAAAAATCCAGTTGAAAATCATGGGTTTGAGCAAAGAGGAAGAGTTGATACCCGAAGGCTGAGTCTAAGACGCCGAGGGAATATATGGGAACATGCCTCTTATAGGTCTGATAGAGGATGGAGCCTTCGTCGTGTAACCTTTTACCAAGCTCCTCGGAAAGGTCGCGGACTGAGAGCCTCCGCCTTTCCTTATGAAGCTCTGAGAGGATGGGTTGAAGCCTAGCCTCTAATAGGGGACCGTAGTCTTCAACTGGTATGAAGATGTTGCCCAATCGATGAATGTCGAGTCTATGGAGTTCAACATCATCTGCTTGGAAGGTCCCATGATAGTACCTCCCTCCCCAGGCTCTTGAAAGGTCGTGGTCAAAGGTTCCACCTGTAGTGATAATTACGTTAATATACCCACGCTGTACGAGGTCTGCGATTACCCCTCGAAGCCCTGTTGCTATAAGACACGCTGGGAAGGAGAGGAATACAGTGTAGTCTTCATCTCTGAACATCTCTTCGAGGATGTCCACAGCCTTCGCCACTGGGCTAACGCTGAAGCCTCCCATAGAAGCCATCCGGTTAAGAAGCTCACTCACCGCCATACCTTCCGTAAGCCCAAGGTCTCGAACGCCTTCTGTTAGGAATTTATCACGTCTACACCGTTTAGACCTCATTAAATTCGAGCCTCTTTTAAGCACTAACTCCACCTTTGAGATAAAGATCACGGTTTAAGGCATTTACCCTGTCGACATCCAAAGAAGCTTAATTTTCAAATAATTGGCTTAACTCCAGCTAGGCACGTATATCCCATCGGTTATCATTCACAAACGCGTGTAGGAGCAACCTTGAAAATAACGGTGCGACAGAATTTAAAATGAGTGAATTTAGGTGTTTGTCACAGGGGAGATTGGCGAGTGTTTCAACTCCACGTATTGAATTATCCCACGTTTACCGTTTATCAACCACTCCGGGTCCTCAGCCTGTAATTCTTCAACTTGTCCATATTTTAAGCCGACGATGATCTCACCCTTCAAAGTTCGCAGGATGAGTATTGATGTTGGGAAATATTGAACGATCTTCGTTATAGGCATGGTGTAAATCCAGTGGCGGTCGCTTAGCAAACGCCGGTAGTTAGCGTCTCCTTTAAGGATAACCATGTCGAGACGTGACATTTCCTCGTAGAGCTTTTTCGGCATTTCACAGAAATGGTGGAAAGATGCCCAGAACCAATCAGTTGATAAATGAATAGTTTCTGCACATAAGGCTTTTTGTATGCGCTCGCCCAGCCGCTTTAAATTGAAGCTTGGGCTTTCTGTGAAGGCATGTACAGTCTCCTGTAAGTCCTTAATCATGGCGTCTGAGACGAAGAATGGGTAGGGTTTCAGGTAGAAGGTTATTTTATTCACGTATTCTTCCCTGATTAGGAAGTCTGCTAGGCAAAGGTCGAACCCTAGCTCTATTCCAACATTATCGTTTATGAAGGCTATATGTAAAGGATGATGTCTGTTTAATATTTCCGTAAACGTTGAGAAATCGTTGATTAAGAGATTTTCTCTTTCTATCATTGCTTGTCGGCGTCTAACCTCGTCCGTGATCATGAGGTTGCTTAAGTCAATCCGGTTCCCCCATAAGCTGGCATGTAATTGATTCTCGAGGCACAGCTTAGGTTCGTTGATCTTATCAATGGCGTCTATGGCAAGGCTTATCGGCGCTATGCTTTCCTCTAACTGTTTCCTCTTAGATTTCTCGAAGGGGTCTAGGCCCTGTAGTGGTCCGTGTTGAAAATACATGACTTCCTCTAAAAGGCGGCGATAGAAATAGCTTTCAGCAAAATACCATGGAAGGTCCAGCCACGTCTTTTCCTTAAACCTCGCCCACAGCCGATTCCACTCATCGACATCAGGAGCATCCTCGGAAAAAGGTTGTATTTTCCCGCTGAGGAGTTCATCTTTTAGATCCCCTAAACGCTCATTGATGAACAATGGGTAATTGTTCTCAGCGATCGCTCTATCTATGATGTCAGGATTCCGACTCAGTATCGTCTTCTGGGCGAAGGATCCAGGCTCAGAGGTCATCAAGAAACCTGGCGGATCCGTATCAGCCATCAATGGTCTCACTTGCAACCTAAACCCTTACTTCAGAATGTTGGATGAGAAATAAATCTTTTCACCAAGTAATAACTGATACTAAGCTTCAATAAAACGTGCTATTCGAATGAAGGGACTGAAGGCAAAATTTATTAAGCGTTATAATGGAATCAAGGCTCTGAGTGTAGAAGCTAATGGGTAAAATACTGAGATTCGGTGTTATCGGAGCGGGGAGTGTATCGGAGTACGTACATTTTCCCTCGCTTAAATCCATACCTGACGCAAAGCTTGAAGCCATATGCGATGTGAATGAGGAAAGAGTGCGTAAAGCCGCTTCAACCTGGGGAGCGGAGCACTGGTACGTGAATTATCAGACGATGTTTAGAGATGAAAAAGGGAAGCTTGACGCTGTGATTATAGCATCACCTAACGCATATCACAGGGACCAAGCGATAGCAGCGGCTGACTCAGGGGTTCACGTGATTGTGGAGAAACCCTTGTGTTGTACGAACAAGGAGGCTTGGGACATGGTTGATGTCTGCAGAAAGGCTGGGGTTAAACTCATGCTTGGCTGCAACTACAGGTTCTGGATACCTAACGAGATCGGTAAGGAGTTGATCGAAGCCGGTGTTATAGGTAAACCCGTCATGGGGAGGTCAGCGTTACATGAAGGTTGGAACCTTTACCCGGAGACTGTGGCGTTCAGCAGGTTCAGGTTTGACCCAAGGCAGGCAGGTGCAGGTGCGTTATTCGATCTGGGAAGTCACAAGGTAGACCTTCTCATGTGGTTCCTAGGAAGTAAGCCTCGAAGAGTGGTCGGTGAAGCTCAACGCTTAGCCACACCTGAGTCCAGAACTAAGCTTGAAGACGCTGTTACAATGCTTATTGAATTTGAAAACGGTTGCCTCGCAGCTATAACCCTTGACAGGTTCTCACCAGCTGTTACAGAGGTCAATGAGGTATACGGCACCGATGGAACCATATGTACAAGCACTGAGTCAGGTGGACCATTTAGGTCCGTGCCTCTGGCTGTGTACACAAATAAGGATTACACATGGGAGACCTGTCCTGAAATCCTGAGGAATTACAGGTGGCCTGTATTCTTCTGGGCCGAGGATGTCATCAGCAAACCTATGCCTAAGCGTTGGGTCTCCATAGTTCCCCCAAGGGAGTGGTCCTATACGAGGATGGTTAACCACTTCATAGAGTGCCTCAGGGAGGATAAGGAGCCGAGGATAAAGGGTGAAGACGGAGCGTGGGCTATGGAGGCTTTATGCGGTGTGTTTAAATCTATGGAGACGGGTTCCTGGGTGGAGCTTCCTATGAAGGACGAAGTGACGCCGCCTAACTACACTCCCATAAGAGAATATACTTCAAGGACCTTATGATATGGTCTAACGTGGAGGTGGTTGAATGGGAAGGAAAATCAGGCTTGCGATAGCTGGGGTCGGTAACTGTGCAAGCTCGTTGGTACAGGGGCTTTTCTACTACAAGAATGTCGCGGAGGATGCGGGTTTCATACCCGGCTTGATGCATCCAGTGTTGGGCGAGTATAGGGTTGATGACATAGAGCCCGTAGCCGCGTTTGAGGTGGACGCGAACAAGGTTGAGAAAGACTTGGGTGAAGCCATATTTACGCCTCCGAATAACACTGAGAAATTCTCGGATGTGCCGAAGCTGGGTGTCGAGGTTTCCATGGGTCAGGTCTTAGACGGCGTCCCACCTCATCTACAAGAGTATGTGAAAGTTGCTGACAAGAAAACTGTCGATGTATCCGCTGTGTTGAAATCAGCGAGGGCTGATGTACTTGTTAACCTTCTCCCAACGGGTTCAGCGAGGGCGACAAGATGCTACGCTGACGCGAGTATAAGGGAGGCGAAGGTTGGGTTTGTAAACGGTATACCGGAGCTGATCGCCTGCGACCCCGAATATCAGAGGAAGGCTGATGAAAATAGGGTTCCCTTAGTAGGAGACGATGTTAAAAGCCAAGTTGGTGCAACGATACTTCATAGAGCCCTTATCAACCTCTTCCAAACCAGAGGAGTGAAGGTTAAGCGGTCCTATCAGCTCAACTACGGTGGAAACACTGACTTCGTAAACTTAGTGAAAAGGGGGGAGACAAAGGAGATGACCAAGCTGTCGGCGATAAAAAGTTTGTTACCATACGAAGCTGAGCTATCCGCTGGATTCAGCTTCCTACCACTACTGAAGGATACCAAGGTCGCGGTTATCCTACTTGAAGGCGAGAAGTTCGGAGGCATGCCTGTCAGGTTAAAGGCGGAACTTGAAGTCATCGATAGTCCAAACTCCGCGGGAGTACTCATAGACGCCATAAGATGTGCGAAGATATCTATGGATAGAGGCGTGGGGGGAGCTTTAACATCAGCTTCAGCCTACTTCATGAAGCACCCGCCAAAACAGTTCCCAGATGAGGTTGCCAAGCAGATGGTTGAAGAATTCATCGCTGGAAAGAGGGAGAGATAACCGTTTAAACAAGCGTGTATTCTAATTAACCGAATCTAATGGAGAGAGGCGGGTTTAAGAGTGCAGCTAGTTACAGTGGGACATGTACTCAACGAGGTTGTAAAGTACCCGGGGAAAACGATAGGGCCCGTCTTGGGCAGCCCCGCAGCGTACACATCCGTATCTTCAGCAAGGCTAGAGACTGAAACAGGGATAGTGACCAAAATAGGTGAAGATATGCCTAGAGACCTTCTAGAACCCCTTTATGCAGCGGGTGTTGATGTCCGAGGATTGAAAGTAGAGGGAAGGAACAGCACTACGAACTACCTGATCTACGATGACAGAGGGGATAAAACCCTGAAATACCTGAAAAAAGCTCCATCAATTAGATTTGAAGACTTTCCGGATGATTTCCTAAACGCGAAATTCATCCACATTTGCCCAATGGACTTCGAGGTACCTATCGAAACCTTAAAGGCACTCGTTGAGGTGGGTTTAAGGCTTTCAGTTGACCTAGGAGGGTATGGAGGGGCAACTTCAGTCCAACACCCCAATAGAGATGAAGTCGCCAAAGAATTCTACGAAAAAGCTATTGGATACTTCAACATTATTAGGGCAAGTCTTGAAGACTGTAAATATATTTTCGGAGAAAGAAGGGATCTGCACAGATACGCTGTAAAGTACTTCGTTGATAAAGGCGCCGACATAGGACTTGTGACCCTCGGTGAGGAAGGATCGGTTTTACTAACAAAAGGTGGAGAATTTTGTAAGGTTCCAGGGTTTAAAGCCAATGTGGTAGACGTTACAGGTGCAGGAGATGTGTTCTGCGCAGGTTTCCTGAGTGAATTCATTAGAACGGAAAACGTGTTTAGGTCAGTTGTCACGGGTTGCGCGGTTTCTTCACTTGTAATAGAAAAAACCGGAGGCGTCTTAGCGTCTCGAATGCCCACACTCAACGATGTTAGAGAAAGGGTCTCGGCGGGGTACAATGTGGGTAAAAGTAAAGATTCACTTTAGTTTCGATGATGAGGCAGAGTCTATCTTTGCCTAACTATACATGGCGGAGTTTTGGTTAGGTTTATATGGTTTTTTCAGGTGTTAATACCGATCATACTGGTTAAAGGGGTTAGCGCATTGCCTGAACCTAAGTTTAAGGTTGCCATTAAGACACTTGACCGCGGACTCCCCACGTCAGAGGAGGCTTTGGAGGGACTCAAGGGTTTAGGGAGTAAAACGCTGAAGCGTATGCGTAAGGAAGCCGTTGACTGCCCTGTAAGGGAAAAGACAATCTCTTTCATAGAATGCTTTGCCTGCAAGAATTTTATCCACCGCGTTAAGGGCGTCGTCGGATGTAGGGGTGAAGCCTTAACGTGAAAATCCATGGTAAACTTTTGTTAAAGGCATCGTAAGATGAAACTTATTAGCCTTCCCAACCCATAATATTCGTAACCAAACACGCGCTTAGACGAGGGAATGCTGGATGAGTAAAAAAGAGCTTCTAAGAAGGAAGATCGGTCACATCGACCTTTTCAGGGTTAAGACAATAGGTGACCTTGTTAAGGCTATGGACCTGAGTTCTTATCAGAGCAGGAATATGGCTCGATGTTTCGAGGTTTATAAAACCATGTTGGAAGATGATGCCAGGGTAACGGTTTTCCTAGGGTTAGCTGGTGCGATGGTGCCCGCTGGGATGCGGAAGATCCTCGTCGATATGTTAAGAAAGTCTGTGGTCGACGTTATCGTATCCACAGGCGCCAACCTCTACCACGACATCTGCGAAGCCCTACATGTCCACCACTACATCGGAACTCCCAATATAGACGACTCGAGACTCCACACATTAGCAATAGACAGGGTCTACGACACCTTCGCAGACGAGGAGGGATTTCGAATGGTCGATGAGAAAATCGTTGAGTTCACAGAGTCTATGACGGTTGGAGAATACTCTTCAAGGACGTACTTGGCTGAACTAGGTGGGATAATAGAGGATGAGAACTCAATCCTCCACTCGGCATCTGAATGTGGAATACCTGTTTTCTGCCCCGCTTTAAACGACAGCTCGATTGGTTTAGCTTTAACCAAGTATTACCTTCAGCGAAGAGGCAGACCCATGGTATCGCTTAACCCTATACGGGATAACTACGAAATCGCCCAGATTAGGTTACGTTCTCGGAAGACAGGAGTTGTCTTCATCGGAGGTGGAGTCCCGAAAAACTACATTCAGCAGATCGGGGTTTTAATCAAGGTCGCAGACCTCGGATGCGAAGACCTTGGACACGACTACGCTGTTCAAATAACCATGGATGACCCCAAATGGGGCGGTCTCTCCGGGGCTACGGTTGAGGAAGCCATCTCCTGGGGGAAATACAGCAAGGGTGTTAAGAAGGCCGTGGTCTACGTAGACGCAACGATAGGTTTACCGATGATCATGGGCGCTGTTTTCGAATTGTGCGGGGAACAGATTGAAAAACGTGGAAGGTTATGCTATAAATGGAATGGACCTGTCTTGGAGAGAATTGGAAACACCCCGATAACCACGCTAAAAGTTGAGAAAAAAGCTTAAGGATTTAGTTTCAAGTGTTGGAGGCCTCGGTAAAAACCCTGCTAAACCTAATAACGTTGAGGAATAGCATTGAAAAGAGTGCGGATCGAGTTTTACATAGAGTCGACATTCAGAGAATATGAGGAGTTAAAGCTGATGCTTAAAGAAATACTTGAGAGCATGGGGTTAAGCTACGTGGAAACCATTGTTGAAATAGACGTTTTCAAAGACTTAGAGGCCAAGCTTGCACTCTTCGCGTTTGGAAAAATTGAACTACCCGTGTTGAAGCTTGGAAACATCTTCATCAAGGGTAGACATCTCCGAGAAAAGGCTTTCCTAGAGGCGGCTGTAAAGGGGTATATCGAAGGACTTAAAGAGGCGGATTAGTCTTGGGCGTTAACTTAGCGCCGCTCCTCGTGAAGAGGATGGTTAACCTCGAAAGCTTAAGGGGAAAATACCTCGCCGTAGATGCTAACAACGAATTACACCAGTTTCTCTCCTTGATACGCCTACCTGACGGCACACCTTTAATGGACCGTGAAGGACATGTTACATCCCACCTCATAGGGCTATCGATGAGGACATCCCACCTCATGCATACGTACGGGGTTAAACAGGTTTTCATCTTCGACGGGGAGCCCCCTCCACTTAAACGAGTAGAAATAATGAAGAGAAGGGAGCAGAGGGAGAAACTTCTCCTACAAATGATGGAAGCCCAAAAACGTGGAGACTATGCCAAAGCCTTCTCAAAAGCCGTGAGGACTGGGAGACTTACGCCAACTATGATTGAGGATGCGAAAAAAGCGTTAAGCCTCCTCGGAATCCCTTATGTGCTGGCTCCAAGTGAAGCCGAAGCCCAAGCGGCGTATATGGCTTCGAGAAGCGACGTTTGGGCCGCCAGCAGTAGGGATTACGATTCGATCCTCTTCGGTGCTCCCCGTCTTATAAGGTACGTCACTATCTCTGGTAAGGAATGGCTTCCGAGTAAGGGGAGGTCAAGACCTCTAAAACCGGAGCTTATTGAACTTGAACAGTTACTGGCAACCCATGGGATTACACGGGAACAGCTTGTTGACGTAGCAATACTCATCGGCACAGACTTCAACACAGGAGTAAGAGGTATAGGTCCTAAGAAGGCGTTGAACCTAGTGAAGCAACACGGAGACCTTGAACGCCTACCAAAAGGCGTCAGGTCGGAGACACCTGAGAACTATGAGGATGTTCGACGAATATTCCTACAACCGAAGGTTAACGATCATTATAACTTAAACTTTGGAACACTTAATGAGGAAGGCTTACACCATTTCCTCTGCGACGAGAGGTCGTTCTCAGAGATGAAAGTGAGAACCGTTGTGCAAAGGATGCGGGAGTTCTACGCGAACCTCAGAGACACGGGTTTAAAGCGATGGGCTTAGCCGCTACCATAAATTAACTGTTCATATGACCTGAAACCGTGAAAAACCTGACATCAGCTTCCAAGCTGTCCAATCTTATGTATAAGACTTATATCTTTGCGGAGTTAAACAGGGCAACTCTCAGTCTAAGTTAAAACTCTAAGCGCAGCGTCTACCTTTCTTCAACCGCGATCTCAATATGCGTTAGTTCATGGAAGTACGGTGAAGACCTACCGAATGCGCGTGGAATATACTTCTTAATCTTCCGCGCCTTCTGGGAACTGCTGTGGATGATGGTTAAACGCTCAGGGTCTAAGCCCTTGAACCCAGCATTGGCTTCCGCGCATTCCAGTATTCTAAGGATCTCCTTCGAAGCCTTTCTGGGATACCTCCCGCTAGGCCATTTCTCAAGCTCATGTCTATGCCCAACCTTCTTCTTATGCCTCCTGTATGGTATCGGCTTTTTTCCCTCGATAACATCCTGAAGCAAAGTTTTCGCATCGTCTAGCTTCAATCCCTTAATGGAGAGGCATACCTCCCGAGCTGCTTTAGGTGAGATCCTAAGGTCCCTACCTGAAGCCATAGCGGTTTTATCAGGGTCCAATCCCTTGATGGAGTAACGCCAAGTGGGCAAGGTCTCACCGAAATAACTGTCGCATAGATAAACCTTGAACCTTAATTAACCTTTTGGAGTTCCAAAGTTTCTCCGCGTACCCGCTTTGACCACGAAAGTTGACTATTACTATACATTTGAAGCGTGCTGTTGCGACATGATTTTCTAACGGTCACTTAACACTCTTCTCCCAATCCTCCGTGATGAGCTTCGACCAAAGGTTACTAAACACCAGTCTTATCACTTGGTAAGTTCAAGCCATAATGCTCTATAGTACTTCATTAACCGTTCAGGCTCTGGGCTTTCAGGGATTTCAGCGAGGCAGTAACCTTGATAGCCGTGTTCCTTAAGGAGGTTGAAGAGTTCAAGCCAAGGGTAGGATTCTAGGTAAAGCTCGTTGATGTGGACTGAGCGTATCCAATTCTTAACGAGGTTGAAGTTGGCCTTTACCGAGCCGTTTTCAACATCCGTGGCATTTGAGTTCCAGCATACTCCCACATTATCATGAGCAACAGCTTCCATAATCGTTTTAATACAGCGTAGATCGTTTGTCCCTCTTCCATGAACCTCAAGCCAAACTTCGACACCATAGCCTACAGCGAACTCACCACATTCCCTTAGGGCAAGTCCAATCTGCGTCAATGTTTTGCTTCTGGGGACTCCTCGATCCTCCTGTAACCCATTAGGCCTAACCTTAACCCCTACCGCGCCTACGTCAGCAGCCAACCGCACAAAATCCCTGGTCAACTCAATGTTCCGCCTAACCTCACCTGCGTCAACGGCGTGATACTCACATACCGTTCCTAGACTCAAGAGCCGTACAGAGGATTCACTAAACTGCTGCTTTACACGCTCACGTTCAACCCTGCCCAACATAGGCTCAACCCCATGTGCATGCGTAGTCCGCAGTTCTACGGCTTCGAAACCTGCGGTGCTACACCTGTTAATGATCGTTGGGATATCCCAGTCTTTCGCCAGGTTATACGTGACTAAACCAAGCCTTCCCATCTTTTCTCCCACCATTTGATGGAAGTAACCACGTGTCAACTAGTGGACTCTTAAACGTCGCTGGAGTTTATTTACTTATGCTTTACGAAAAGTTTGATGATAGTCCAGCCATTCACGGTACTGACTAATGTGTAAGTTGCATCATAAAGTCGGGGCATGATATGTATGAAGCATAGGGTTATAACGTGTCTGTTTCCCAAGATATCTCTTCTACTGTCACGGGGCTTTTCTTAGGTTCATTGAGGAAAAGAAAGACGTTTGGATTTTTTAGGAAGAGGGTGTAGAGGTCCCTCAAATATGGAAGCCATCCAATCTCTTTCGCCTCCATGATCTTCAGCGGGGGCACATCCCTGTACCTTTCATTCTTTACGAAACCTTTGTTTACTGTTTCAAAATAAGCTCCTCCCCCTCTGTTTCTAAAGGGTTCATAGCGTGGTTCAAACCTGCTGGACACAAGGTTTATCGTAACCAACGTTTCGTTCGAAGGATTGATGGTCACATGCCCGTAATTCGGCGGGATAATAAACTTGCTCCCCCGACGCGCTTTAACTAATGTAACCTCAACGATTCTTTGGTCCTTCTCACGTTGTAACAGGTAATGGGCTTCGCCTTCGAGAACCTCATAGACCTCGGGATACGTAAGGTCCTCCTCGGCAACTGGGTGGTAGTGTCCCATAGTCTTTACGTATTCTCTGCCAAGTAACTTGGAGGGTATTATGGTAACGTCAAACCTCAATCCAAATTTTCTCAGGAGGTACCTGTCTCCTTCACGGCAGATATCATGATACATATAGTAGAGAGATGATCGTCTATCCAAGGAAGCCATGTAAAATTCATGGTCGTAAATAACCTCTCTTAAGTCTTCAAGCCTTCTCAAAGTCTGTGTAAGTTCATGGTCGTCTTGGTACATTTTAAAGTTGGAATCATCGTACATCAGGTTCATCGCCTTGATTGGGATTCGACGCATCACTGTTCCTCACCAGCCCGTGTTGCTGTAACTGGTATCAAATGATCCTTCACTATATGCGTGTTACCTTCATCGTTGAGAGGGAACATGTAAAGTGTTCAGAGCGCATTTAAAAGCCTTCTGTACCCTGTGAAGCATTAAATTTCATCACAGCCTTTTAATCAATTTTCAGATCATAGGGTTTCCTATCTACCAATGAGGTTTCTTAGCTCTCGTGGAGTGACCCGTAGCTCCTCAAGTTTTTCCTCATCGATCTCTAATCCTAAACCCACCCCTTCGGGAACAATTAAGTCCCCGCTTTCAAACTTAACCCCTGTCTTGGTCACGTCCTTTTCGTAGAATAGAGGTCCAGCGGGGTCGCAGGGGTAATGAATGTTCACCGTTGAAGCGATAAGGTGGGCTTGAGCCGCCGTGCCTATATTAAGCTCCTGTGTTGTACCCACAACGCATTCAACTCCACCTGCTTCAGCTACCGTGAATAGTTTCTTCGCATGGTAGAAGCCCCGTCCTGAAATGGCGATGTTGAAGATATCAACCGCGCGGTTCTCGATCAACTGTAGAGCGTGTTGAAGCGAGTCTACGTGCTGGCTTATCGGTGTGTCCACAGACATCCTAACCTCAGCCATTCCTTTAAGGTCTTGGCATGGGCTTTCAAAGTACATAAACTCGTATCTTTCAACTTCCTTGATGAACTGAATTGATTTCTTAACTGTGAAGCGGTTGCTTCCATCTAAGGAGCGGATGATGAGGTCAAACCCGAGGGTGTCTCTTATGTTTTTCAAAAGCCTCTTGTCTGCTTCGGGGTTAACGCCAACGTAGATCCGTATAGCCTTAACTCCTTTGTTCACGACCATGTAGACAACCTCGTCAACCTTTTTCTCAACCTCGTCCTCCTTTGAGATCGCCCATACGGGGAAAGCGATGGTTATCCTGTCCCTGACCTTGCCGCCGAGGAGCTTATAGATCGGCACCTTGTAAAGCTTCCCGAGGATGTCATGTAAAGCGATGTCGAAACCCTCGCTGAGTTCCCCGAAAGCGTAACCTTGTATTAACCTCTCCATCTCATGGAGGTTCGTAGGGTCCATCCCAACAAGGTCTTCATTAACCTTCTGCGTTACATAATCCACGTCGGGGGGTTCATGATGTAAGATATCGGAGGCTTCACCTATCCCTGTTACACCTTCATCCGTGTAAATCCGTGTTATGTAGAAAAGCGAACGGGCGTATACGTTCTCTTTAATAACCCTACGTGTGCTCACAGGGTAAACCTCAACCCTTACTACCTTCAAAGATGATCCCAGCTCAGAGCCCTTACTCAAACCCTCGACTTACAACGCTCATAGGCTTTAAGTACCTTCTGATTAAAAAGGAAAACCTCATCCCTAAACGGTTGAATTTTAGTTTATCCCGCTTACCCAATGGAAACCGACTTGAATCATGGTATGTAAACATGGTTTACCGTGAATGAATTAATGGGTCCAGCCTTCTACTTTCTTAATGGCTTCTAATGCCCCCCTCCTTAGAAAACCCTCATCTCCACTTAGGGCGCAGAAGCGGAAACCTCTAGTGATGGCTTCGTTGACGATATCCTCGTTGTCGCAGTGCATCCCGGGCGCAACCCCCCATTTCAAAGAAGTCTTCAGTACCTTATCAACCGCATCCATAAACTTGGGGTTATTCCACTGTGTGAAAGCCCCAAGTGACATGGATAGGTCGTAGGGTCCTATGAAGCAGGCGTCTATGCCTTCTACAGATAGGATCTCGTCGAGGTTAGAGAGGGCTTTCTCTGTTTCAATCTGAACCACGAGGAGTATCTCATCGTTCGCCGTCTTAACGTAGTCTGGGTCGAACATCGCCGCCCTTCGTGGACCGAAGCCCCTAACCCCCTCGGGTGGATACCTGCAATACCGCACAGCGTTTAAAGCCTCCTCCCGTGTGTTCACCCATGGAATGACTAAGCCGTAGGCGCCGATGTCGAGGGCACGTTTAACCAGAACCATGTCATTCCAAGCTACGCGGATGAAGGGGACACATTCCCGCGTATAACTCATAGCCTGCATAAGGGTTTGAATAGACGGGACGTCCATGGGGCTGTGCTCTGTATCAAATATGATCCAATCGAAACCGAGCGCCGCTAATCGTTCAGGCACATCGGGATGCCCGATAGTGACCCAAGTGCCAACAGAGGGCTTACCCGTCTTCAACTTCTCCTTAACAGGATTCTTCAACCCGCAGCCACCAACCTTGATGACGCTTAACGCGATCAAGAGCTATATATTTTTCGTAGAGTAAAGGCTTTTAGATGCTTTAAACAAGTTACTCAGCACCCGTGGGAAAGGTTGTAGCACCGTATCTGTTACAAGCAAACTTTAAAGCTGCCTTGTGAAAATGGGGGTCTATACGGGTGCTTACCCGTTCTCGGTGTTTGAAGGTCTTATGTGCTGTGCCGCTAGGTTTCTAAGCACATTTTTTTGCTGTTCTTCATACTTCCTGAGCACTGATTGCAGCTCCTCATTCAGTCCTTGACCGTTGGCTATGTTAGCTGTATCCGTGTAGAGCAACGGGCAGGTTGCCAAGTTATAGTTGCCTAAGGAACCCGGTATTGCATGCGTGAACTTCGACCCGCTCTTGTTTGAGTAGACGTAAGGGATGGCGAAGTCCACCTTCTCGTTCTTCGAAAACTCCTCAAAGACCTTCTGCGTGATCTCATGCGTGATTCTCGGTCTATCCGTTGCTAATGTCATGTACCTAAGCCTCATATAGACCCCATAATCGTACATGTCTGACCTGATGTAGGGTTCATGTCCTGTTATCTCAATGATGTCCTTTGTAACCTCTCTTGCAGCATCGAGGAGGATTCTTTCAGCCTCCTTCCAATCAGAGGTAAAGGTGATCCGTGCAACCACCTCGTCTAGGATAAAGGTTGGACTTGACTTGATCTCCGACCGGAAGTGGAGCTGCGGTGTATGATGTGGCGGTGGCGTGTAGTTGATGACGAGGTTTCCGAAGAGCATGGCGTTGGGGATGAGGATATGCCTACCAACGGCTTCCTCGCTGCCCACAGCCCCGCCTACCTGATTCAGCACCGTGTACATGGGGCTGACGTCGATGATGTCCCCGACCAAGCCGTAGGAAGGAAGCTGAACACGGTCCCCAACCCTGAAAGGTCTCTTCGCGGAGACGAGAAGCCACGCTGCGAACCCGCTTACAGG
>Ga0209314_10000217_pt1 | contig 25327 bp, 19 predicted proteins | sample I19B2metaG_FD_184146 | JGI IMG/M metagenome (GOLD analysis project Ga0209314, IMG submission 184146) | Lake sediment bacterial and archeal communities from Gulf of Boni, Indonesia to study Microbial Dark Matter (Phase II) - ​I19B2 metaG... | ecosystem: Environmental > Aquatic > Freshwater >... | reverse complement strand
TGAAAGATTTCAGAAAAACATAGAATATAATTATTAAAATCAACCACCCCTGCCGCAAAGAAGCATTGCAACAATTTAATAAACATTGTGTTGCGGCCACCCCTCCTTCAAAAGGAGGGGAAACTTATTCCATTGTTTCCTGCAATAAAGCTATGCTTAGTTTAACGCCCATGCCTCAAGGGGGGCTTTTAGATCTGATGCTTTTCAATTAGTGCCGCTTTAGCGGCATTTAGGGGTGGAATTAGAAAAGGGGCCTTTGCGAGGGCCCCTTTTGCCAGGAATGAAAACTAACTGCTAATTTGTCTGAAGCGATATTTTGAAGTAGCCGGTTGCCTTTGTTGCTGAAATCAGGAATTTCCACTCTCCTGCTTTATCCAGGTTCTCTGTCTCGGTTATAGAGAATGATTTACGCCAGTTCAGGCTGCCTGATTCATCAATAAGTATTTCAGAATACGTTTTACCATTAGGCATGGTTATCTTGATCCGTATTTCACCATCCTTGCAATCGCCGTTTACAGACATCACAACCGATTTTGAAGCCTTTTCCACATCAAATCCATATTCCTTCGAGAAGTTGCTCTCCTTTACATTCTTTGAAAAATCCCATCTGGTCATCTGGCTGTGGTCGCTGAAAGCATAAGCATGTGCAGTTCCCGATCCGACTGAGGACCACACCATAGGTTCATCAATCCTGAATGACCTGTCGCCTCTACTTCTGTATACTTTCATAATATTTCCCTCATCTCCACCTTCAAAATCCTCAGTGATGACTTCAATCTCCATGTCCGACATATCACCGGGAGGGGGAGGTGGTGGCGGTACTATATATTTTGGCTTGGCTTCTTTTTTCGCTTCCTGAGCGGCTTTCAGAGCTTCCTCCTGTGCTTTATACTGCTCCGACATTGCTTTCTTCTGCTGCTCAATCTCCATCTGGATCTTTTTTTCCTTTTCCTTGTCTGCTTCGCTCTGCTGGGCCATAATCTGCTGGAAGGACGATGAAGATATCAACAATACTATTGTTATAAATACACTTAACTTTTTCATGACTGCCCGTTTTTTGTTTATGATGTAAAGATACGGCCACATTACATCCTGCAGTGTTAATACAAGGTTAATGCAGGGTTAATGTTTGGGGCATGAAGCACTATTATAAAATAATTGAATAATTTTGAGACACATAACTTACCGGGATGAAAAAGAGAAACACCATTTTGCTCCTCGGAATAACTTCAATAATAATACTTACTTCGGTGCAGGTATTAATAATAAGAGGTATCTGGAAGCAGAAAAATGAAATGTTCTCACTAAAATACACCATGGGGGCGCAGGAAGCACTCTATTTTATCAACAGGAGAATGTCTACCGATGGCTTTGACACCGTGCGTTTTGTCCTGAGCAAATATTCAGAACAGGCTAACAGGGAGCTGCGTATGATTAAGGATACTGCCCTCCTTAATCAGAAAAAGAAGGAGATCTTCGAATTTTTCAGTTATTCTCTTAACAAGGAACAGGATCTGTCGGAGATGCTTGCCAAATATTTCGAGCTCAGGGGCCTTGAGAAAAAATTCATCTACACTATTGTAATAAATGATCTCGATCTTATAACTGACGATACTGTTTCAATAATTCACAGTGCAAGAGCTAAGTTACCTGCCAGACCTGGAATAATTGAGAAAATGGCAGCAGTTGATTATGCTAAATCGAGGATTCTGGTTAACTGGTTCCAGATGGAAGATAATTATTACAGGCTGCGATTTGATTACTTTATAGATTTTTCCGATAAACAAAAACTGATTCTCAGGGAATCGGCAGCCTTTCTTGGTATGAGTATTTTCAGTATAGTAGTTGTGGTAATTATCTTTATTATAGCATACAGGAACCTTATTGAAGAGAAACGGCTTTCTAACCTGAAAACCGATTTCATCAATAATATGACACATGAGCTCAAGACTCCCCTCTCTACAATAACAGTTGCAGGAAAAACACTGGAGATGCCTCAGGTAATAACCAATGAGGAAAAGATTCTTGAAACTGCAAGAATGATCGGAAAACAAAGCGTGCATCTTAATCAGCTTATAAACATGATTTTGGAGATAAGCATGTGGGAAAGATCACAGTTTGAACTTGACAAAAAAAATACTGATGTTGGTGATCTTCTTAATGATATTGTAGACAGTTTCAGTTCAGGTGGAGGCAGCAATGCTACAATCAATAAAAAGTATGACCTCAATGGTCTGAAAGCAGAGCTGGATCCTGTTTATTTTACAACAATGGTTAATAACCTCCTTTCAAATGCAGTAAAATATTCTGTAAATGAACCCGTTATTGATATAGAAGGCTTCAGAAATGAAAACTCTGTAATATTCAGAGTCTCTGATAATGGAATCGGCATCAGTAAGACTGATCAGAAACATATATTTGATAAATTCTACAGGGCACAGACCGGCAATATTCACAAATTCAAAGGTTTGGGTCTTGGGTTATATTATGTTAAGAGGATAGCTGAAGCTCATGGCGGGAATGTATCTGTCAGCAGTAAACCGGGAAAAGGAAGCACATTCACAATTGATATACCATATTAATATTATAACATCACAGTAAAATGAAAGTATTGATAGCAGAGGATGACAGGGATTTCGGTAATATACTGGCTCAGTATGTCTCGATGAGCGGCTTCACAGTAAAGCATGCCAGGGACGGGAATGAAGCATGGGAAATGTTCCTTCAGGATAAACCTGATATTTGCGTGCTTGACGTAATGATGCCGGAGATGGATGGTTTCACTCTTGGTGAAAAGATAAAGGAAAACACTCCTGATGTACCAGTAATATTTCTTACTGCCAAGAGCCTCAGGGAGGATATTGTAAGAGGTCTGAAGATCGGAGCTGATGACTATATTACCAAACCATTCGATCCCGAGATCCTTATTTTAAGGATAAACAACGTACTCAAAAGGGCATATTCCTCATCAAATGATGAATTTAAGGTATCAGACACTGTGCTGAAATTCAATACACTTGAACTCGTATGCGGAGAAACCCGGGAAAAACTTACAATTAAAGAAGCCCAGTTGTTGAAATACTTTATGATAAATAAGAACAAAATCCTTGCAAGAGAGGATATTCTTACCGAGATTTGGGGAGAGGATGATTATTTCCTGGGACGCAGCATGGATGTATTCATCAGCCGCCTCAGGAAATATGTGCAGAATGACAAGAATATTGATATCAGAACTGTCAGGGGAACAGGATTTATCCTTGAGGTGATCAGCGAAAACTAGAAATTGGTTATACTATAATCCGGAGTATTGTAAACTTTAGAGTACTGTCCGATAATAAGTATAAGATTCTTCGCTTCGCTCAGAATGACAATTATTTACAGTGTTTAGGTGTTGGGGATGTAGAAAAAGTACAAATCCATTAACCGCAAAGGTAACAAAGGTTTTACGCTAAGGACGCAAAGGCCAAATTGTCAGTGATTTAACTTTGCGCACTTTATGCATTACTTTGCGTACTTTGCGGTTAAAAGACTTTTTCTACAGCCCCTTAGTATACAATTACCTGTCATTCTGAGCGAAACAAAGTGGAGCGAAGAATCTCATACTTAATATGCATATTATCCGTTTAATTCTGTTAATTTTATAACAATAACCTAAACCTTAAACTATGCACCGCAGAGAATTTATCCGGCAGGGCACCATTGCCTCTGTCACAGGTTCAGCCATAATAAATGGTCTCTATATGAACAGCTTATTCGAGAGCAGTACCGGGATACCAGTCAGTATTGATATTCCGAGTCCTTACCTTAGCAAGCTTGTTGTCAAACCGGTTATAACTGCAATGTATCACACAGCTATATGGGAAGGGCCCTGCAGATGGAAAGGGGAGACCAAGGAACAGGAACTGAAGGCAGCAGAAGATCAGCTCATCTCGTTCAGAAAGTTTGTGACCAGTGATAAAATTGACAAATCGCTTGTCACAATGCTTGAACCGGGACAGATATTCTTCATGGAGGATTTCAAAATAACGGAAGAGGAATATAAAAAAATAGAGGAAGATGCAAAAAAAGCGGATGTCCTTCTTATTAATCCTTACGGTTGTTCCATTTCAAACTTTAATGTAGCCTCAAGGTACAGGAAGCCTGTAGTCATAAGCAGCGGACCGAGCTGCAGAACTGTAGATGTGGCTGCCTATTGCCGCAGCAGGGGTATCGAGTGTTATATTCCTGACGAAATTGAAGATATAAACCAGATTTTCAGCCTTTTAAAAGCAAGAAAGAATTTTGCTGAAACAAGAATACTTTTCCCGACAGACTGGAAATGGCCATCTGTTTGCAGCATCGCCGGAATTAACGAACCGGAAAAACTCAGAGAAAAATTTGGGATTCAGCTTATAAACATCCCATATGCCGATCTGTCAAATGAGATGGAAAGAATCAGGAGCGATAAAAACATGAAGCCGGAGGCTTTGAAAATGGCCGACACTGTTTATGGTGGCGCAAGCCGGTCATTTATTGACAAAAAATATGTGGTTAACAGTATGGAATTCTATCAGACTGTTGTAAGCCTGATGAAACAGCACAAATGCAATGCTTTCACAATTGAGTGTTTTGAGTTCTGCACAAGCAGGCTGCCTCAGAAATGGGGCATCACACCCTGCCTGATTCATACCATGCTGAAAGATTTGGGCATTCCTTCTGCCTGTGAAGGTGACCTGGGTGGATTGCTTCCTATGCATATGCTTATGTTACTGTCAAATAAGTCACCCCATTTCGGTAACATGTTTTACTATCCCGAAAAAGGCAAGGGCACCATGGCTGTTAATCACAGCGTGCCCGGTATTAAAATGAACGGTTATGACAAGCCGGGTCTTCCTTACCAGCTATCCCACTTTACTGATTCAGGATTCGGCACCAAGGCCATTGTGGATTTTATGAATAATGATGTGAAGGATATAACAATTGCCAGGATGAATCCTGCAGGAACCGGCATCCTGGTTCTGAAAGGTACCCTGGTTGATTCAAAGGGCTGGGATGATGAAACAATCGGATGCCATGACATTGCCTATATGGTTGGCAAGGATAGTGGCACAGCCAGGGAATACGTCAGAAAACAGGCTGATTACGGTAACCATCTTCCATGGGTTTATGGAGATTATTCCGGACAGCTTGTAAAGCTGGGCAAACTACTGAATATTGATGTAGAAGTGGTTAGCTGATAATTCTACTTTGCTTCCAGTACCTCTTTTACCTTGTTGTAAAGATCTTCTCCGCGGAGATTCTTTGCAATGATAGTTCCCGTCTCATCGAGAAGGAAGCTGGCAGGTATAGCGCTTACTGCATATGTTTTTGCAGCGGCATTGCTCCAGTACTGAAGATCTGATACATGTGTCCATGTAAGCTTGTCATCAGCGATAGCTTTTACCCAGTCTTCCTTTTTCTGATCAAGAGAGACCCCAAATACATCGAATCCTTTCTTACTGAATTCGTTATATACTTTTACAAGATTTGGGTTCTCCTTGCGGCAGGGACCGCACCATGCTGCCCAGAAGTCTATTAGAAGAAGCTTTGATCCTATTTTTGACGAGAGTGAAACCGGATTTCCGTCAACATCATTCATTGTAAAATCAGGGGCTTTCTGACCTATTGCTACAGCTTTCATCTGCACCACTCTTTCCTTAAGAGCAACAATTGTGGGCAGCGCAGCAATTGTAGTATCGAGCTTGCTGATTATTGACTCAAGTTCATCGCCTTCCATATCATAGCTTATGCTTCCGAGTATTGAAGGAGTAACATATGATGCAGGATTATTGAGCACAAAATTCTTCTGATTCTTAAGCATTTCATTCTGAACCGAGTCAGCTCTATTTTCAATTTCGGCAAGGAGTGCAGTATTTCCTGACTGTGTAGCCTGCTGGTACTGACTGTAAATAGCTGAATATATATCGCTGAGAGGTTTGTTAGAATCAACAAATGACTTATACTCATCATGAGTTTTTGAACCTGTTACCTCTGCTTTGAAAAGTGAATCAAGTGATCCCTCAACAGTAATTACAGAATTCTCAAGATAAAAAGATGTTCGTTTCCTGGTATCACCGGCAACAAGCTGAACAAGCTGAGGATAATCAACAGCTCCACCCTTAATGGTAAAGTTTCCATTTTTTGAAACAGCGGAGTCCAGGGTAATTGTTTTACCGGCTTCTCTTTTCTGGAGGAAGAATGTTATACTGTCAGAACCTTCAATCTTACCTTTAACAACATACTGTTTTTCGGATGAACAGGCAGCCATAATAATAAGCATGGCAAATAAATAGATACTCTTTTTCATTTTCTTGTCGCTTTGAATATAAAAATGATTAAAACTTAAAATTTCGTGCAAATATAAATAAAATTCAACACCCTTTTCCGTTGCAATACTTGTCAATCAGAATTTTAGCAGCTTTATACGATGTTATTCTTCCTTCATAGAGTTTTTTTTCAAGTTCCGGCCTCAGGTTTTTTATTTCTTTGTCGCTATAGAAATTATTATGGAGATAATCGGAAATAGCATCGTGCATCCTGATAACTGCCTGTTGTTTCCTGAACTCATCAAAAAACCCCGACTTCTTTGTGAATAAATAATAAGCATTTATTACCTCCCATAATTCTTCTATTCCGGTATTTTTCAGAGCAGAACATGTGAGCACTTTAGGTTTCCATCCTGAAGGTCCCGGAGGAAAAAGGTGCAATGCATTCTCATATAATCCTTTTGCCCCCTCTGCAAATATTTTGTTGTCACCATCAGCTTTTGTTATGGCAATTATGTCAGCCATCTCCATAATACCACGTTTAATTCCCTGAAGTTCATCACCTGCACCGGCAAGCATCAGAAGCAGGAAAATATCAACCATGGAATGTACTGCAGTTTCTGACTGCCCTACTCCTACTGTCTCAACAAGTATTGTGTCAAATCCTGCTGCTTCACAGAGAATAATTGTCTCACGTGTCTTCCTTGCCACACCTCCGAGTGTTCCTGCCGACGGGGAAGGTCTGATGTATGCATCAGGATGAATACTGAGCTGTTCCATCCTGGTCTTGTCGCCAAGGATGCTGCCCCTTGTTTTTGAGCTGCTGGGATCAACTGCAAGCACAGCCAGCTTTCTCCCCTTCCCTGTCAGGAACAGACCAAAAGTTTCTATGAATGTACTTTTACCTGCCCCCGGAACACCTGTTATTCCTATTCTCAGTGATTGTGAGCCATGGGAAAGGCATCGTTCAATTATTGCCTGTGCCTCTTCATGATGCTGGGGAAGTGAACTCTCAATCAGAGTTATGGCCTGACTAAGGATAGTTCTGTTACCTGAGGTTATCCCGTCAACATACTCATCAGTCGAATATTTTCTTTTCTTTCTGCCAGCTGTTTTCCGGAGAATGTCAGGGTTTATACTGGGGGGCTGGCTCACACCCTCCTGCACAATCAGTGAACTTTTAGTTCCTCTCTCTTTCTCCTTATCCATCAGATTACTTTGCTGCCGCAGGCTGCTGTTCAACCTCAGCATTTATCATAAGGACTATCTCTGAATTTTTTGGATCATTAGTATATACATAAACAGCCTTTGTGACCTTCCCGGTATATCCGCCTGAATTGAATGTAGCCTTGATTGAACTCGATTCACCCGGTTTAATACCTACACCCTGATTCCCCTGCTGAATAGCTGTACAGCCGCATGTTGAACGGATGTGCCTTATTACCAGGTCTCTCTTGCCCTCGTTTTTAAACTTGAATTCTACCTCATTCTGTGTCGATCCCTTAATTTTGCCAAGGTCGTAGGTATTAGATGAGATCCTGAATACTGGAGCATTGAGCATTTCCTCCTTTGAAAGTGAAGAGAAATCCTCTACAAGGTTGGCAGAAACGTAATAGTAGACATTCTCAAGGACAACATCGTTGATTTTGACTTTTATCATATCGCTTACATTTCCCCAACCAGTATTTTTAGTGGCATCAAAAGTACCTTCTATCATACCTTTCTCACCGGGTTTAAGAGTGGACGGAGTGGCTTTTACAACAAGATGAGGAGGAAGATTAATAAATTCCACCTTTGCATCCTTATCAGATGTGTTAACCATCTGCATCACCCTTATCTTCTTCTCTGTCTTCTTAATATTTGTAAATGCCATATGATTACTTTCAAATCTTACAGCACCAACCGGGAATGTAAATAAATCCTCGACTGTTTTTTCACGTGGAGTAACTTCACCTTTAATTGTCAGAACAACCACTTCGGGCTTTGAATTGGAATATACCGAAAGGGTTTTGTTAAACGGTCCGGGCCTGTCTTTGGGATCATAAATTGCAGTTATCTTGCCCTTGCCTCCTGCAGGTATCGGCGACCGTGTCCACTCAGGAGTGGTACAGCCGCATGAAGCAACTATATTCTGTATAACAAGAGGATCCTTTCCTTCATTGGTCACAATAAAATCGTAAGTCTGCCTTCCTGCTTCCTCCTTGAATTTTCCAAAATCATGTTCTGTTTCAAGCAATTGCATTTTTGCCTGAGACTGCTGAGCATTCAGTGTGTAACCCAGAGTTACCGCAACAAATATTAAAAACAACCTTTTCATATACTTACTATATTTTATTTTCCTGATAAAGTTGTGCAAAATTACAAATTTTATACGTCTGATGTTATTAATAAACAAATTCTTTGCCATAATAGTTGCATTACAGATTATCAAAAAACAGGCCGAAACAAAAAAAATCAAGGAAAATCATCAAAAAAATAAACTTTGATCAATTTATTCTGTTTAGAATTAGATAATCATTAGTTTTGCTGACCGGACCGGTTCTTTTGGAACAAAATTTGATGCTGAAATGATCCGGATCTGATAAGAAACCTGCATATGGCTAACCTCAGAAAACTGACAATTGTGATCGTGGCGTGCTTGCTTTATGTCAATGCAAGGGGGCAATTCTATAATGGTCATCAGATGACTTTTGGCAAGAACAAAGTACAGTATTACGATTACTACTGGCAGTTTTACAGATTTGATTATTTCGACTGTTACTTCAATGAATTTGGTCGCGACCTGGCACAGTTCACTGCAGATTATGCCACAAAAAAACTGAAGGAGATTGAGGATTATTTTGATTATTCACTTGAGAAGAGAATGATTTTCATCATCTACAACAAGAGTGCAGAATATAAACAAACAAATATTGGTCTTGTAACATTTGATGAGGAGTCTTACAATATTGGGGGTTTCAGCAGAATCATCAAGAATAAGGTCATGCTCTATTATGAAAACGATCATGTCGCCTATCAGAACCAGATTGCTGCTTCAATAGCTGAAGTTATAATAAACGAGATGCTTTATAATGCTGAAACCAGGGACAGGGTTTCAAGTTCGCAGGTAATTAATATGCCTGACTGGTATATAAAGGGACTTATAAAATACTCATCGCATAACTGGGATTACGAAGCAGAAAACAGGATAAAGGATGGCCTTAAATCTGGCAAATACAGGAACATCAATCATCTGGAATATGATGACGCCATTGATGCCGGTATGTCATTCTGGAGATTCATCGGAAATGAATATGGCGATGCCCTGATTCCAAATATTCTGTATCTGACAAAGATTTATAAAAACATTGACGATGGTTTTCAGTATGTTATCGGGAAAGACCTTAAAGAACTGCTCATTGAATGGAAAAAATATTACCTGGATATGTATTCCGGAGATAAAGGTAATCCGGGTGAAGATGGGAACCTGATAAGGAAATCAAGAAAAGAGCAGATTTTCCAGCAGGTGAAGGTAAGTCCTGGAGGGGAATATATAGCCTATATAACAAATGACTGGGGAAGGAAACGAATATGGCTTTATGACAATGCTACAGGAAAGCAGAAGATTATTTTCAGGAAGGAACCTAAATTTGAGCAGTTTACCGACGATACGTACCCGGTGATGGCCTGGCATCCCAACGGTAGAATTCTTACATTTATTAATGAGGAGAAGGCCGACCTGCTGATGTATTTTTACAGGTTAAATGAAAAAAAGCTGGAAACAAGGAACCTTCTGTATTTTGACAAGATTCTCGATTTCTCATATTCACCCGAGGGAACCAGACTCGTAATGTCGGCTGTAAAGGATGGCAATACCGACCTCTATATTCACACAATCGCATCAGGGACCAATGAACAGATTACGAGGGATATTGCTGACGATCTTCACCCGTCTTTCCTGAAAGACTCGCCGGGTGAGATAATCTTTTCATCAAACCGCATATCAGATACTTTAACCAATACAGGGAGTCCTTTTGAAGACCTCGCTACCACATTTGATCTCTTCACCTATAATCTGAACAAAAGGAACAATTATCTGGTGAGGCTTTCTGAAGGGAAGTACACTGACAGGTTTCAGCCAGTTGGTATTTCGAAGAATAAGTTAACCTACCTTGGCGATCAGAATGGAATCTTCAACCGTTATGTGGCTAACTTCGACAGTACTATAAGTTATATTGATACCACAACTCACTACAGGTTTTATATAGAGTCTGTTCCTGTGTCCAATTATGACCGTAATATTCTGAACCAGTCAGTAGCCAACGGACCGGGTGTTTTCAGTGAGGTTCTTTTTAATAAGAGAAACTTCAAGCTCCGGAAGGGTAATTTCAGTGACCAGACCAAAGTACCGGAAAGCGAAATCCTCAAAACACAATACAGAAACGAGAAAACCACTCTTCTCCATAAAGCTGACAGCATAGAGCAACTAAGGCAGCGTCTGATTATTGAGGACAGAAAGAGAAGAGATACACTTACAAAACCTATCTATGAGTATTATGAGCAGAATGAACCGATTAACATAGCCCATTACATTTTTGAGAAAGAGAAAGAAAACTATTATGAGCAGCTCTGGAGAAAAGACTATATGGATATCGATCTGGATACTGCAGAACTCGAATTCCCATTGATAAGGATCTATGAGACCTCTTTCTATAACAACTATATCGTGGGACAGATCGACTTCAGCTTCCTGAATAACTCTTACCAGGTCTACAGCGGAGGTGCCCCGTACTATAACCCCGGATTCAACATTCTTACAAGGTTTGGAACTGTTGATCTCTTTGAAAATTACAGGGTTACTGGAGGATTCAGACTCGCTGGTGATTTTGACAGCAACGAATACCTGCTCAGTGTTGAAAATCTCAAGGGCAAGTTTGATAAACAGCTTATTTTCCACAGGCAGGCTTTTTTCAGTTATAATGATACTTCTCTCTTTAAGACGCATTCACATAACCTTTATCTTTCTTATTCCAAGCCAATCACTCCTGTCCTGGCCCTGAAAGGAACCATTGCCTACAGAAATGACAGGCATGTCTTCATGTCAACAGATGTTGTTACACTCAGTTATGAGAACATCTACCAGCACTGGGGCAGTCTTAAAGGTGAAGCCATCTATGACAATACAAGGAAAAGAGCCATAAATATTTACTATGGTACCAGGACCAAAGTATTTGCTGAATATCATAAGCAGCTCAACAGGGGAAAATCCGATATGGTGGTTCTTGGTATAGATTTCAGGAAGTACACCCGCATACACAGAGAGTTAATCTGGGCAAACAGGTTTGCTGCCAGTTCATCATTCGGACCTACGAAACTGTTATATTACCTTGGAGGTGTTGACAACTGGATGGGTTACCTGTTTAATAATACTCCGATGTTTAACAATGCCACACCTGTCACACCCGGACAGAATTACAGTTTTCAGGCACTGGCCACAAATATGAGAGGATTCAGGCAGAATGTACGTAACGGAAATAACTTTGCCCTTATAAACAGTGAAATCAGATGGCCTGTAGTAAGATACCTTGTAGGTCATCCTCTTCGTTCCAATTTCCTGAACAGTATACAGGTAGTTGGATTCGGGGACATTGGATCGGCATGGACAGGGATATCTCCCTGGGATAGCGACAATGGCTATGACCGGGATGTAATTACCAACGGACCTGTCAAAGTTACACTCGATTCAAACCGTTCACCCGTTGTTGCAGGCTTCGGAGCCGGTGCCAGGGCTCAGATAATGGGCTATTTTGTGAGAGCTGACTGGGCCTGGGGTATAGAGAACAATTATGTCCTTCCAAGAATATTCTATCTTTCGTTCAGTCTCGACTTCTAACATATTCACCCAGGATAAATGCCGGGAATAAAGGAAATCATACTCTCCAAAGCGGATGATCTGCATAAAGAGGTAATCAGTCTTCGAAGACATTTTCACAGGTATCCCGAACTCTCATATGAAGAGACTGAAACATCTGCTTTCATAAGTAAATGGCTGAGTGAAAATAATATACCATTCAGGGATAAAATTGCCGGGACAGGACTCATAGCAGAAATAAAAGGTAAAGGTAATGGTAAAAAAGTCGTGGCCGTAAGAGCAGAAATGGATGCACTGCCGGTCATGGAAAGGAATAATACAGATTATACAAGTCTACATCCAGGTAAAATGCATGCCTGCGGACATGATGCCCACATGGCTATCCTCATGGGCACCGCACTACTTCTGAAATCAATAAACAGCCTGTTTGGAGGAACACTGTTATTGATTTTCCAGCCCGGAGAGGAGAAATCGCCGGGCGGTGCCAAACTTATGATTGAATCGGGAGAACTTAATAATCCAAAACCTGATATAATAATTGCAACCCATAACCTGCCTGAGCTGGGAAGCGGAAAAACAGGCTACAGATCAGGTAGCTATATGGCATCATGCGATGAAATTTATATCACAGTCTCAGGCAAAGGAGGCCATGCTGCACTTCCCGGCCTTACCACCGATCAGATATATATTGCCTCAAAGCTGGTTGTAAGGCTACGGGAAAAAATGGCTGAAATGATTGCAGCCAGGGGTATTCCCACAGTTCTTGGAATTGGGAAAATAACCGGCTACGGAGCTACCAATGTTATTCCTGAGACAGTTGAAATTGCAGGTACCTTCAGGACATTTGATGAAAACTGGAGGGTTGAAGGATTAACCTCACTTAAAAATATTGCTGCGGAAACAGCTTCTGAATATGGTATAAGGATTGAGGTAAGGATAGAAGAAGGATATCCTGTACTTATTAATAATGAATACCTTACAGATAAAGCAGTAAGACTTTCGGAGGAGTTGCTAGGAAAGGAAAACGTAAAAATGTTTGAAACCAGGATGAGTTCCGATGATTTCTCATTTTACTCATCAGTTGCCCCGACACTCTATTTCAGGACCGGAATGGGAAAAACCACATCTGACGGGGAATTAAGGAAGCTGCATACTCCTGATTTTGACATTGATGAAGAAGGACTCAGAACAGGAGTCGCCAACATGAGCTGGCTGGTATTAAATTTTCTCTCGGAATGATATAATTATCAGGTTTTTTTTTCTTTTTAAAAAAATAAGATAATTTTGTCAATTATTGTAATTAATAATCAAAAATTATAAAAATGGCTTACAAAATTAATGATGACTGTACTGCTTGCGGAACATGCATTGATGAATGTCCTGTTGAAGCAATATCTGAGGGTGATATCTATAAAATAGATCCGGATGTATGTACTGATTGTGGTGCATGTGCTGATGTATGCCCAGTAGAGGCTATTCATCCGGTATAGCACTCCTCCAACAAAGAATAAGAAAAGGGGCCTCAGAGCCCCTTTTTATTTAGGTGAATATCTTGCGTTTTCAAGTATTGACTGCAAATTGGTTTCCTTCATTAACTTTTCGAGGGTGACACCGGGATTTTTCATCATATATGATTCCACGATTCTGAATCCTATCCAGACCGATGCCCTGCCAGGGGATTCATTTGTAAAATAGGTCGTAAAAGGTGCTTCACCGGTGAGTTTTCTGATAATCAGCTGATCAGTCTTAAAAAGCAGATCATGCTCAAGAAGATACTGCCACATCTGGTCTTCATTATTTCTGCAGAATTTCATCTGGTCAGATGTGAATCCGAATAAAATATCCTCAGGCACATCAGGCAGCATGCATTTCTGATAATACTTCAGCTTGCCTTCATGAATCATGCCGGCAAGTACATTATCAGCTTCATAACCGATAAGCACATAATCCCACTCCGAAGCAGCCCATCCATAAATACAGTCGGGAATAATATTCGCAGGGGTCATCCTGTCAGACAAATATTTGTATATGCCCAGTCTGGGATAGTATTCACAGTCTGCACCAAGATAGCGGTCAATCCCTATTCCCAGCACCGAATCGCCGGTGATAATACTGTTATTGAAACCTGAAATACAAGTGTATACCGAAGGGATGCTCTTTCCCGGAAAGTAATACTTATAGTGCCTGAATGCTTTGTTAATCAATTCTTCTGTTTCTGAAAGATCACGAAAGGTCTTTATTACTGAATCATATACTTCATTGTTTAGCCTGTCTGTGCAAAATCTAACAAGTAAATCACTGAATGAGCTGTCATTAACATTACCCGTATTAATGACATAACTGAAAAGCTGCAGAAAATTTCCATATTTCTCCTTAAGTCCGGGTACTCCAGCAGGAATGTCACCGGGATTTATGGAAAACATGTCCATTTCAAGCCGTTTTATCCTTATGTCAGAATCAATATCCGAAATATCAACATCATAATGGCTTGATTTGCAAGATATTAAAAATATAAGATAAATAAAAACAAATAATACTGTTATAAAATTTCTGCCCATATTCCGGTATGATAAGAATGTCAAAAATAATCACTTTTTAATTAGTATCTCAAAAGAATCGTCCTGCAATAACTTCCGTATAAATTTGTTACTTTTACTTCAAGTTTGCATCAAAGTTCAGAAGAATAAATCACTGCAGAATGAAAATCTCAAAAACTACAGCACAAAGGATCCTGGCGTGCATACTATTCTTTTTTCTCCTCATCATTACCACAGAAAAAACCTGTGCCCAGAAGAGAATCAGTTTTGGTATTCATGCAGATCCACTTGCAGGATGGTTCACATCCGACAACAAGGATGTAATAAACAAAGGAACCAGACCCTGCCTGAATTTCGGACTAACCTTCAACAGGTATTTCACAGAAAACTATGCTTTTTCAACAGGTTTGAACCTCATAACTGCAGGTGGCAAGCTTTCATATAATGATACTATTACAATGTTACTGAATAATCCGACAACAATTCTGCCGGGGAATGAGGTCATTTATAATATAAAATACCTGTCAATTCCTATAGGACTTAAACTTCAGTCGAACCAGATAGGATATATTACATTCTTTACCGATCTCGGCCTTGATCCCAAGTTTGTCCTGGGAGGAAAAGCAGAGATTCCGGAAATGGGTATTGAGAAGGAAAACGCCTCTGCGGAGCTCAAGGATTTTAACATGGGATATCATGTAACGGCAGGAATCGAATACTCCCTTGGAGGTACAACAGCAATAGTTCTTGGACTCAATTTCGAAAGTAATTTTATTGACATTACCGAGGACACTGCTGGTCAGCCTCTTGATAAAATACTTCATAAAATGCTTGGTATCAGGTTAGGGATTAATTTTTAAAGTCCGATGAAAATTTCTATTGCACAGCTGAACTATCATATAGGCAATTTTGAGTATAATAAGTCACTTATCTGTTCATCAATTCATAAAGCAAAAGCAGAGGGTGCCGAACTTATAGTATTCTCCGAACTAAGTATATCGGGCTATCCTCCTCTTGATCTGCTCGACAGGTATGATTTTATTGAGAGATGCAGCCGGACAGTAAATGAAATAGCAATTGAGTGCCGTGGTATAACAGCTATTGTGGGTTCTCCCGTCATAAACAAAAATCCTGAAGGTAAAAAACTGTTCAATTCCGCACTGGTACTTTCGGAAGGGAAAGTTATTTTCTCGGCAAACAAGGCCTTGCTGCCTACTTATGATATTTTTGACGAATACCGGTACTTTGAACCCGAAAGGAACTTCAATATCTTCACTCTCAATGGCAAAAAGCTGGCCATTACAATCTGTGAAGACCTGTGGGATGAACAACTGTTCGATAATAAATTCGAGAAGACACGGCTGTATACTGTATCCCCGATGGAAGAGCTCAATGCACAAAAACCTGATATTGTAATAAATATTGCTGCTTCTCCATTCTCATATACAAAAACAGAATCGAGGGAAAACATTTTCAGGGGAAAAGCAAAAAAATATGCGTTGCCTGTGATATCTGTAAATCAGACAGGAGCCAGCACCGAGCTTTTGTTCGACGGAGCCTCTGTAATAGTTGACTCAAAGGGAAACATATATCATAAGCTCCCTTACTTTGAGGAAGCTGTATTTACATTCGATACCGAAAAACTTTCTTCGGAACCCGCAACCTCAAATAAGAAAACAGATCCTGTTGAGCTTATTCACAAAGGTCTGGTACTAGGCATTCGTGACTATTTCAGAAAATCCGGACTCAAAAGTGCAATACTGGGCCTTTCAGGTGGTATCGACTCGGCTGTATGCCTGTGTCTGGCTGCCGAAGCACTTGGTAATGAAAATGTAAGATCATTACTCATGCCTTCACGCTACTCTTCGGAACATTCTGTAAAAGATGCTGTTGAACTTGCCAGCAGGTTAAATACAAGGTATGATGTAATAAGTATTGAAAAACCATTTTCTGCTTTCGAGGAGGATCTTGCTCCTTTGTTTGCCGGAAGGGAGAGAGATGTCACTGAGGAGAATATCCAGGCAAGAGTAAGGGCTGTACTCCTGATGGCCGTATCAAACAAATTCGGAAACATACTGCTGAACACTTCCAATAAAAGCGAAGCTGCTGTGGGGTATGGTACTCTCTATGGTGATATGGCAGGAGGCTTGTCTGTAATAGGCGATGTCTATAAAACTGATATTTACAGACTTGCTGAACATATTAACCGAAATGAAGAGATAATTCCTGAAAATATTATCACTAAACTTCCATCTGCAGAGCTGCGGCCAGACCAGCTCGATTCAGATTCCCTTCCAGACTACAGGATTCTCGATAATATTCTGTATCAGTATATTGAATTGCAGAAACCTCCGGAACAGATTATTGAAGACGGTGCTGATGCTGATACAGTAAGAAAAGTTATAAGGATGATCAACTTCAATGAATACAAGAGGTATCAGGCACCTCCTATCCTTAGAATTTCCTCCAAGGCCTTTGGAGCAGGAAGACGATTGCCTATCGTAGCCAGGTATTGATTTTTTACATACCTTTGATATGTTTTATAACATAATTTCCAATGCAATATCCAGATCCTAACATCGAGTTTTGCCTTGAAAATCCCAATTCGGTATTCAAAGGATTACAAATAAGGGATAAGGAGTCTGTTACCAGAAACTGTTCTGTAATTCATGTAAACAGAGGTGAGTTTATCTACAGTGAAGGGGAGAAAGCCAAAGGAATAATCTGTCTGGTTTCCGGGAAATTTAAAATATTCAGAATCGGCGTCGGAGGCAGGGAACAGATCCTGAAACTGGTTCGGCCGTCTGAACTGACCGGCTTCAGGAATATCTTTCATCCTTCGGAATGGATAGATTCGGCAGTTGCGATCGAAGACTCTGTAGTCTGCATGATTGACAGGAATGTCATTGTAAATATCCTTAAAACAAATACAGATTTTTCATTCAAAATGATGAAGCTTATCTCCGATGAGCTGACTTTTGCAAATGAGAGGATTGTTTCTCTAACACAGAAACATGTCAGAGGCAGACTGGTGGAAACCCTTCTTATGCTGAGTGAAATATACGGAATGGAATCAGACGGAAAGACCATTAACGCTTCGCTGTCAAGAGATGATCTGGCTCATCATTCCAATATGACCACATCAAATGCTATCAGGACATTATCAAACCTGGCTACAGAAGGGAAAATAGCAATAAAAAGAAAGAAAATTACACTCCTCGATATACCTGCTCTTGAAATTATAAGCAAGGTCGGGTGATATCTGGTGAAAAGGTGTAGAAAAAGTCAAAATCTATTAACCACAGAGGTCACAAAGAAAATGCACAGAGCTCACAAAGAAATAATAATCAAGGCTTTACCTCTGTGCACTTAGTGAGAACTCTGTGTTCTCTGTGGTTAAAACAAATTATATCCACATCTCCTACTCCCTGTAAAATACTCTTTTTACCCTTTCCGGAATTGAGGTAAGTATTTCATAAGGAATAGTTTCACAAATCTCCGCGATTTCATTAACAGGAATATTTTCTCCGAAAATTTCCGCTTCATCACCTTCAACAGCATCAGTTCCGGTAATATCGGCCATGCACATATCCATACACACATTCCCTATAATGGGAACCCTTTTCCCCTTTATAAAAAGACTGCCTCTGCTGTTTCCCATCTTTCTTTTAAGCCCGTCAGCATAGCCTACCGGAAGAATTGCAATTATCCTGTCGGAATCGGACACGTCGGAACATCCGTAACCTACCGGTTCTCCTTTCTTCACTTTCTTAACCTGTGATATTCGTGTCTTGAAGCGCCCGGCCTGTTTTAATTCCACTCCTTCAAAACTACCGGCACCATAAATTCCGATTCCGGGCCGAACCATCTCAAACTGATATTCAGGCATTCTTATGATCCCTGAAGAGTTTAGAATATGCCTCAGGAAAGGATAGGTTACAGCCTCGCGAATCTTCCCCGCAGCCTCAAGAAAAATCTGAACCTGCTTCCTTGTGAAATCATCAAGCTGCGGATCCTCACTTGCAGAAAGATGCGAAAAAACTGAAATGATTCGGATACATTCCATGTCATGGATTTCCTTAACCAGTTCATCAACCTCTTCAGGGAGGAAACCCAAGCGGTGCATACCTGTGTCTATCTTTATATGAACAGGGTAACCAATCAGACCATGTCGTTCTGCCACAGTAACAAATGACCTGAATGAAGCAAAACTGTACAGCTCAGGTTCAAGATTATATTTAATCATAAGGTCGGCTGCCGAGGGATCGGGATTCATAACCATTACCGGCAGGGTGACACCGGAATTTCTAAGTCCTACTCCTTCATCTGCATATGCAACTGCTAGGTAACCAACGCGGTGATACTCAAGAAAGGAAGCTATCTCAGATGAACCTGAACCATAGGCGAAAGCCTTAACCATGGCCATAATTTTAACAGACGGATCCAGGTAACTGCGGAATTTATTCAGATTGTGGGAGATTGCATCCAGGTTTATCTCAAGCACAGTCTGATGAACCTGCTGCTCAAGTACCTTCGCAATCTTTTCAAACTCAAAGATCCTTGCTCCCTTCAGGAGTATTATCTCGTTTCTGTAATCAGTTGTAATTACACTCCTGATATATTCATCTGTTGTGTAAAAAAACCTGTCATCAGGCCTGAAAAGATGTCTGCATGAAGTGAGTGCTCTGCCGATACCTATAAATCGTGAAATTTCTGTCTTTCTGATAAGCCCGGCTACCTCCCCGTAAAGATCTTCATCACTCCTTCCCGCCTGAACGAAATCAGAAAGAATCAGGGTTGTCTTCTTCCCGTTTTGTGCCAGGAGATAGTCAATTGCCATACCAAGTGATCCCGGATCAGAGTTATAATAATCCTCTATAAGCTGGCAGTTGTTAATGCCTCCTTTCATCTCCATCCTCATAGGGACTGAAACAAGTCCGCGTAAACCCCTGTCAATGATATCCTGACTGACTCCCATGTAAAGACAGACTGAGGCAACCGTTATTGCATTTTCAATTGATGCTCTGTCCTGAAATGGAACCTCAAATAAAAATGATACACCTCTGAAGGTAAGATTAAGACCCGTGTTTCCTGAAGGAAGGATGAATATCACTGCATAAACCGATGCACTTTTGTTTTGTACGGACCATGACACGAGTTCCTTCTTTCCCAGGTTTTCATCAGAATCTATTAGTTCACGGATTATCTTATGATCACTGCAGAAAATAATTGCTGAAGAGTTTCTGAAAAGTTTAAGTTTTTCAGAAGCTTTGGTGTGATAATCAGGGAAATTTTCCCTGTGGGCATCACCTATATTAGTAATTACACCTATTGTCGGGTCAATAATTTTCCGGAGTTTTTCCATCTCTCCCATCTGGGATATCCCTGCTTCAAATATTCCCAAACGGTATTTCTCATCAAGTTTCCAGACAGAAAGAGGTACTCCGATTTGTGAATTATAGCTTCTGGGGCTTCTGATTACAGGAAGAGTAAGGCTCATAATGTCTGCAAGCCACTCTTTGACAATAGTTTTACCTGCACTTCCTGTTATAGCGATAACAGGTGAATTAAATGCTTTGCGCCTATATGATGCTATTTTCTGAAGTGCTTCAACTGAACTATCTGTCTGTATAAATGCAGCTGATGAATAGCCGGAAGTATTCTCCGGAAGCTTTTCAACAATAAAAGTTCTTATCCCTTTCTGATAAAGGTTTGCAATATACTGATGACCGTCATGGTTTTTTCCCCTGATAGCCACAAATGCTATTTCTTCCGTAAAACTAAGTTGTCTGCTGTCAGTAACCAACTCACTTACGACCACATCAGGAGAGCCAATAAGAGTACCTCCTGTAATACGGGCAATATCTGATGATTTTAGTTTCACCGCTTATTTGTTTAGGGCAGCGTTATAACAACTTCTGCACAGTGGCTCATAGAGATTCTTTTCACCAAGCAGAACAACCTGCGATTCATCGGTCTTACGGAAGGAATACTGAGCCAGGCTTCCGCAACGCATGCAGATAGCGTGGGCCTTGTAAACATGCTCAGCAATTGCCATCAGACCCGGCATCGGGCCAAATGGTTTTCCCATAAAATCCATATCCAGGCCAGCAACAATAATCCTTGTCCCGTTATCTGCAAGCTGGTTGCATACATCAATTACTGAAGTGTCGAAGAACTGAGCCTCATCAATAGCAACCACATCGGCATCGCCCGCAAGAAGCAGGATTGCTGATGGATGGTCGACCGGAGTCGAGACAATTGATCTCTCATCATGTGAAACCACACGTGTTTCAGAATATCGTTTATCTAGTGCAGGTTTAAATATCACTACCTTCAGACCGGCAAATTGCGCCCGCCTGAGCCTCCTGATAAGCTCCTCTGTTTTACCCGAAAACATGGAACCTGTAATAACTTCAACAGATCCCCGTTTGCCTCCCTTTGCCAATGAATTCTCGAGAAACTCCATCCTGCATAAAAACATTTTAATTCCACCATGTTAAGTATTTTTTAATACACCATGAAGTGGAATAATATTACTTTTGCAAAATAAGGAAAATGGTTTGTTTTATTAACAACTGTTTGTATGGAATTCAATGCAACAATCGATTTAATTATTAAAGATCTGAATGACGCATGCCAGATCATTGATGATCTCAAGAGTTATCCGGGGGTTCCGGAAATACAGGTTGAACTTGCTAAAGCCAAATGTAAAAGTGCCGCAGATGTAATCGGACTCCTCAAAAGCATTAAGCAACAGCCCATTGAACAAAAGATTGAGAAGGCTGAGGAGAAAAAACAGGCAGCTAAGCCTTCGAGGTCAAAACTACCTCCGGAGGAACGTGAAAATAAGACAGAGAAAGTAATTGCTGCTCTTGAAACCGAAAAGAATCAACAGCTATCATCAATTATTGCTGATAAATTTAAAGGGAAGTCCTCCAGCATAAACGAACAGCTTGGGACATTCAAAGGTGAGGATGATGTAACAGAAATTATGAAGTTAAAACCCATTCAGAGTCTAAAGGCAGCTATAGGTTTGAATGACAGATTTTTATTTATAAGAGAGATATTTAACGGAGATAAAGAAGCTTATGATCAGGCAATTGCCAAACTCGAAAAAAGCAGTTCAACCGATGATGCCAGGGCTGTAATAATAAGCTATACGGGAAGCAGTGAGGAGAATGAAGCGGTTAAACAGCTTATGGACCTCGTGAAACGCAAACACATTCCGAATGAGTAAGCTTATTCTGGTACCTACTCCGATCGGAAATCTGAAAGATATCACTTTCAGGGCTCTCGAAGTTCTGGGCAGTGCCGGTCTTATACTTGCCGAAGATACCCGTCAGGCTTCAAAGCTTCTGAATCATTATAATATAAGAACCCTGTTGCAGTCACATCATATGTTCAATGAGCATAAAAGCGTTGAATCAATATGTAATAAAATAATCGGTGGACTGACAATTGCCCTTATATCCGATGCAGGAACTCCCGGTATCTCTGATCCCGGGTTTCTGCTGGTAAGAACATGCATCGAAAAGGGAATTGAGGTCGAAACACTGCCCGGTCCGACAGCAATGGTTCCTGCCCTTGTTAACTCAGGACTCCCATGTGACAGATTCTGCTTTGAAGGATTCCTGCCCCAGAAAAAAGGGAGAAACAAACGACTCTCAGGACTGGCTGAAGAAACCCGCACTATGATATTCTATGAATCACCATACCGGCTGGTTAAAGCTCTTAATGAAATGTCCGAACACTTTGGTCGTGACCGCGAAGCATGTGTTTCGAGGGAGCTGAGTAAAATTTATGAGGAAAATATTAGAGGCAGTCTGGCTTTTCTTGCAGAATATTACCGGGAGAAAACACCAAAGGGAGAAATAGTGATTGTTGTGGCAGGAAAGAAGTCATAGGACGGTTTTTACAGTTGAGAATGGCTGTTTATGAAGCATTTAATATTATCATTAGTTTTATTAATTTCTTGCAATCAACTCTCCGCTCAAATACTGAAGGGTAAGATAACAAATCAGGCAGGAGAGCCCATTCAGTATTCCACAGTTTATATTCAGGAAAGAAAACAGGGGACCACTGCAAATGTGAAGGGAGATTATGAAATAAAGCTCCCTGCAGGAAAATATACTGTGATCTATCAAAGCCTTGGCTATGAGCCAATCTTCGTTAATGTTACCCTTTCTGACAAAACTATTACAAAAAACATCATACTACCGGTTCAGTATTACCAGATACCTGAAGTCCGTATTACAGCATCAGGAGAAGACCCGGCATATATTATAATGAGAAAGGTAATTGGAATGGCACCATATTACCTGAATAATATAAGCAACTATAAAGCGGAGGTTTACCTTAAAGGGAATCTGGTTGTACAAAACATCCCCAGGCTTCTTCAAAAATCAATGAAGATTGCATCAGACAATGAATCAACTTCAATTTCGGCAGGATCAAAGTCCTCAAATGAGGATAAGTTAATAAAGGAAGGTGATGTTTTTGTTATGGAATCATTCAATGAAATTGAATTCAATGCCCCTGACAAGTATTTTCAAAAAGTAATTTCCTTTAACAGCACATTTCCGGAACAGGGAGATGATATTTCACCAATGGATTTCATACAGGCCAGTTTCTACCAGCCTATCTTAGTGGATGTTGCCATATCACCGCTCTCCCCTAATGCTTTTTCACACTATAAATTTAAATACCTGGGAGCATCACTTCAGGGCAATTATACAATAAACAAGATCGAAGTAATCCCAAAAAGAAAAAGCCAGCAGGTATTTGAAGGAACTATCTTTATTATTGAAGATCTCTGGTGTCTTCACAGTGTTGACCTGACAAACGAAAACCTTGTAGGCAAAATAAAAGTGCAACAGTTATACATTCCGGTTCAGGATGACATCTGGATGCCGGTAAGCCATAAATTTGATATAAATATTTCAATAATGGGATTCAAGGCTGATGCCGGATATGGCGGATCAGTGAAATACCTTGATGTAAAACCCAATCTGGCACTTGCAAAGCCAAAAACAATCTCCGTCGATTATACCGGAAGAACAGCACTTCCTGCAGAAAAGACTGATACAGTAAAATCCAAGACAAAGCAACAGATAGAGAAGATACTGGCGAAGGAGGATATGAGCAACAGGGATATGGTAAAGCTTTCAAGACTAATGGAAAAGGAATCAAACGAAAGCCTCCCTGACAGTGTCAGGAATAAACTGGAGATCAGCGACAAAACTACCCATGTTGTGGAGAAGGATGCCGGTAAAAAGGACAGTATATACTGGGCTGCTGTACGACCTGTTCCTCTTTCGGAACTTGAAATGAAAAGCATCAGGAAAAATGATAGTATCAAGGCCTTGTCTACAAAAAGGGAAATAAAAAATGATACAATCCCTACAGAAGGAGGAAAGAAGAATAATATGTTTGGAACCAGGGCTCAGTGGATCATCTTTGGTCATACCTGGAGAGATACAAGCGGTTTTTATTTTACTCACAATGGTTTCATTGATAAAAACAGTATTGCCTTCAACACAGTTGATGGCTTCACCTACGGATTGAGTTTCCGGTTTTCCAAAGCTTTTAAAGACTGGAATTCCATCTCTGTTTACCCTGATTTCAGATATGCTTTCAGCCGGAAGGAATTTATGTGGAGAGTTAACGGAACATATTCATTTAACGGACTAAAACAAAGACAAATCTACCTTCGGACGGGTATGTATTCAAAAGATATAGGAACAGGTGGAGGTATAAACCCTTTGCTTAACTCCATCACATCACTGTTCTTTGAAAAAAACTATCTGAAACTATATGATTCAAAGTACCTCATCATGGGGTTCAAAACAGAGATTGTCAATGGATTGAACCTTGATATAAGTTCAAATATTGATGACCGTCATGTCCTTGAAAATACCACAGACTATTCATTTATCAGGTCGTCCAATGTTTATACTGATAATATACCGGACAACCCCTACCTCGACTCAGCATCAAATCCTGTGAATTACATGACTGATATGAGACATGCTGATATAAATATAAAGCTCACTTATACTCCTTTCATGAAGTACAGGATAAACAATGGAAGAAAAGTACCCCGGGGATCAACATGGCCTACTTTAAGTTTGGCATGGCAGCATGGCATAAATGAATTAAGTCAGTTTGACAATGCAGTCAGGCACTATGACATGATAAGATTTGAAGCTTACAAAAGATATGATGATATCGGTGCTTTCAGTGAACTCAGGTGGAGGATCAGGGCGGGAGGATTTCTGGATAACAGGAATGTTCCATTTTATGATTTCTTCCATTTTAATCCTCAGCCTCCTCTCGTACTTCTCGATGATTACCAGGATGCATTTATGCTGCCTGCATACTATTCAATAAGTACACCCGAGGCATTCGGGGAATTGCACATAAAGTACACAACTCCATACCTTCTTATTAAACTACTGCCCGGAATCAGCAATACACTGATGAGGGAAAATGTGAGCCTCTCCTGGCTCGGGACTAAGAATAATCCGAATTATACAGAACTGGGTTACAGTATAAGCGAGATTTTCTTCCTTGCCGAACTTGGAGTTTATGTTGGCTTTGAAGATCTCGGATATAAAAGCATTGGTGGTAAACTTATTCTGAAATTCAATTAA
>Ga0209314_10000216_pt1 | contig 25341 bp, 23 predicted proteins | sample I19B2metaG_FD_184146 | JGI IMG/M metagenome (GOLD analysis project Ga0209314, IMG submission 184146) | Lake sediment bacterial and archeal communities from Gulf of Boni, Indonesia to study Microbial Dark Matter (Phase II) - ​I19B2 metaG... | ecosystem: Environmental > Aquatic > Freshwater >... | reverse complement strand
TTTGCGACGATCAAGTAGTGAAAGGGTCCGCTATTCCTTGCGGCGGATATCTTCAAGCCGACCGATTCGATGAGGCGGATAGCCTCGTCCTCACTGAACCTTATCTCCAGCGGAGGGCCCAATTCCATGGGCTCCTTCTTCCAGTCCAAGTCGACTATTCGTCCAGTCCTCCTGACCATTCTCTCAGCATTCATCAAGACCTTTACGGGATCCTTGAAGTCATGAAGCACTATGCCGAAGAAAACGATGTCTGCGCAGGCCTCGCACAGCACGGTTTCTTCAGCCTCCGCAGCTTTGGACCTTATGTTTGTGAGCCCTTCAAGTGCGGCTTTTCTGTTCAATCTGTCTATGGCGTCACTGTCTTCATCTAGAGCGTAGACGCTGCCTTTTTCGCCGACAAGTCTTGCGGCGGGCAGAGTGAAGAACCCATCTCCGCACCCCACATCGATGAACGTATAGCGGGGCGTCAACCCAATGTCGAGGAGTATCGCCTCCGGGTTCTGCCACCCTCTTCTTTCCCTCTCATCATGAAAGCGTCCATGCATACTCAAGAGACACCACCCAGGGTGCGCTCTATATCCGACACCCTCTGCTCTTCACTCTTCAATGTCAAGCCGATTACGGTCGCTGCCGTTATAGCGGCATCGGCATTGACTGCACTAGCCGTCATCAGAGGCTCGGAGCGAAACAGGTCTTGAGGACTTGGGATGTCGTAGTTGTCGGAGGAGGAATTGTTGGCTGTGCAATCGCGAGAGAAATCAAGCTTCGGAATCCGAGCAGGAACGTGGTGATTCTAGAGAAAGAGGGTAAAGTCGGAGCACATACCAGCAGTAGGAATAGTGGAGTCATTCATTCGGGAATCAATCAGAAGCCTGGCAGTCTCAAGGCAAGTCTGTGCGTCCGTGGAAGTGCCTTGCTCAAGGATTTCTGCAATAGATCTGGAATCCGGTGCCGAGAGGTCGGGACGGTGGTTCTGGCATCAAGTGATGAAGAAAGCGCGATAATACGGGAGCTTGAACGAAGAGGGGAAGCCAATGGCGTGCCTGGTGTGCGGATCCTGGATGAGCGGGCCCTAAGCCAGATCGAGCCATACGCCAGAGCTAGTGAGGCTCTGATCTCCCCGACCGGGGCAATCGTCGACAGCGCCAAGCTCGTTGCGGGAATCGCGGCGGATGCCGAGAAGAACGGCGTATCACTTGCCTTCGATGCCAAAGTCCGAAAAATCCATGATCAAGGTGACACATTGGTTGTGGATACTACAGGGCCGAGTTTTCATGCGAAGCTGCTGATCAACTGTGCGGGCCTGCATGCAGACCAAGTCGCATGGATGATGGATGTCGGACACGATTTCTGCGTAATTCCGTTTAGAGGCGACTACTATCGCCTGAAACCTGAGAAGACCTTCCTGGTGAATTCTATGATCTACCCTGCGCCAAACTTGGAACTGCCATTCCTAGGGATCCATCTGACCAGACGGACCGACGGCTCAGTGATTGTTGGGCCCAACGCAGCTCTCGCCATGGGAAGAGAGAAGTACAGAGATTCTAGCATCAACTGGAATGAGACATTGCGAATGCTCCTAGACATTCGTTTCGCCCGACTGGTCGCTGACATGGATTTCTTGCATATCGCGATCAAGGAACTTAGACTGTCGCTTAGCAAGAAAGCATTCCTGAAAGCCGCAAAGAGACTTGTTCCAGCAATATCCGAGGACGACTTGCTGCCAGATCAGAGCGGCATCAGGGCACAGCTTGTAGACCGACAGGGACACCTCGTCGAAGACTTCCTATTCGAAAGAACCGACAAATCCTTCCACGTCCTAAACGCGGTTTCGCCTGGCATGACTTGCGCGCTCAGCTTTGCAAAACACGTTGTCAACCTAATCTGGGGATAGGTCGTCAGTAGATGAAGCTCTTTGAGTTCGAATCAAAGAGAATCTTCAAGGCTGAAGGCATCCCCGTGCCTAGAGGAGAAGTTGTTTCCTCATCCGCAACTATGAGCTGCCCAAAGAACCCTGTGCGCTGCCGCTGTGGGCCAGGTTGGCCTCCTATATCTGTTCGGAACGCGAGAATCAGTATGGTATTGATGGTAGGCCCCAGCCCCCCTATGGGGGGGTGCCGCGTCTCATTCGTCAAGCGCACTAAGCTGCCCACGCAGAAGTCTCGTCATGCTGGTAGCGTGATTTCGACTGGGAGAGTTCCTCTCCTAGATCAGCCCCTCAAGTGAGGCTGCGCGGAGAAATAGCCTCGGAGAAAAGCTACGGCGAGACGGCCTTATCGGGAGTTCGCTTCCTCATCAACTATCAGAGTTCTCCTGCCAGAAGCCCTCCTTCAGTAGCGTATCAACCGCGGCGACGAGGTTCTTCTGCATTCCTACTGCTTGCTGCCACCGGACCTCTCCCTACATGCGTCGTGAAGAGACACAATAGCACCTGCTATCGATAGGACTTGCTATGCTACCATGAGTGACGAAATCGAGCAGAAGGTACAGCTACTCATGAAGGGTGGCGGGCCCGCGGGGATTTGAACCCCGGACTTTTGCGTGCGTCTCAGGGGCACTCTACAGCTGATTCCGCGGTTCACTTAGGAGGCTCGGCTAGTCTCCAGCGCCTATCTGCCGCGCTGTCCATACTTCGCCCCGCAGGCGTCAACCCGCGAGACTGCGCCACGGGCCCAGCCCACAAGACTAACGCTTATGCCAGCATATAGTCTGCGCGCCGTTCTGCGAAAGAAACACCAATAGATACACAGTCTTTCCCTCTGACAAGTCAACAGGCAGGTCGGCCCGAAGCGCAACGACCTCATCACGCTCATTTCGGTCATGGCAAGCTTTTAGCCAAACCCGCGTTCTACCAAACCCACGCGGGGGTTCCCGAGACCCAAGACCACACCGCGCGGGCGGGATTCAGGTCAAAGGGGCAGGTCGACCTACCCAAAGTCGTGCCATACTTAAGATCCGCTTCGGGATGAGAAATCCTGTGGCGTAGGCCTCCGTGGGTTCGAATCCCACCCCCCGCACATCTCTTCTTTGCCGAGGTATGCTGCAAACTTGCAGCTGAATACGATTGAGCATTCAGACAAAATGGAAGGCTGCCACCGAGATCGCGTACACTGACAGTACTTGTGGTCCCTGAAACCAGTTGCCGCTACGGTCAGAGCTGATCAGGCGACGCGGAGCCGCCTCTCTCAGCCCGTTCCTCTTTTCTTTAGCTCCTCCTCTCTGAGCACCCTGTGCAGTACCTTCCCCACTTGGCTGAGTGGTAGTGAGTCTCTGAACTCGACCTCTCTTGGTCTCTTGTACCCCGCCATCTTCTCCCGTGCCCACGCGATGAATTCCTCGGGAGTTGCTTTCACTCCATCTTTTAGAACGATGAATGCCTTGACGAACTCGTTACTTGGCTCATCCTCTCGCGGGACACCGATCGCGGCGACCATCTTCACCTTTGGATGCTCATAGAACATGTCCTCGATTTCGCGCGGGTACGCCTTCAGGCCGCCTACGTTTATCATCTGTTTCTTGCGGTCTGAGATGATGAAGTAGCCTTCCTCGTCCATGTGTCCAATGTCTCCCGTCAAGAAGAAACGTTTGCCATCAATCTCTCTCGTCACGCTCTCTGTTTCGTTTGGCTTGTTCCAGTAGCCCATCATCACTTGTGGCCCATGTACCGCAAGCTCGCCTGTTTCCCCTACGGGCATCTCCCTCGTCCCTGTTTCAATGTCGAGGATCTTGGCTATAGTATCTGAGATTGGCAAGCCGATTGAGCCGAACTTCCGGTCTCTCCTGTTTGTGGGGTTGATGTGGGTCACAGGCGACGTTTCAGTCAGACCGTATCCCTCAAACAGAATCGCGCCAGTCACGTCCTCGAACCTCTTTGCGAGTTCTGGGGGCAGCGGCGCCGCTCCGGAACTGCACACCTTAACGGATCTGAGGTTGTAGTTCTTCACGCTAGGGTGGTTGACCACGCCCGCGTACAAAGCTGGCACGCAGTTGAAGATCGTTCCTCTGTATTTCTCCAGCGCCTTGAGGAGGTCTGTCAGCGGCGGCTTACCCGCTCTCGGATCCGGGACGCACACAAGCTGGCACGCGAAGTTTGTGCTAATCAACAGTGTCAGAGTGAGACCGTAGCTGTGGTACCACGGCAGCGCCCCGACAAACACCTCTTTTCCATACTCGATCTTCTTTGGTGCCCTGATGTCCTCAGGCGATAGGTTGACCCACTCATAGATTTGCTGGATATTTGACACAAGATTTCTGTGGGTCAGAGCTGCGCCCTTCGGCGTGCCTGTGGTTCCTCCGGTGTACAGTATCATAGCAACGTCTTCAGGGTCGACATCAACCTTCGGCGGAGTAGGTTCGTACTTGGCTATGATGTCATGGTAGAAGAATGTCACATCCCTTTGGTAGTGCGGGCTCTTCGGGATCTTCCCGAGAAGACCTCCGAGTACAGCCTTAGCTTTCGGCAGGAAGCTCTTGACACTGCAGACGACCACCGTCTTAACATTCGTATTCTTGATAGCCTCATAGCAGGTCGGCGTGAATGAAGGGTGGTCCAACACAAATACTGCAAGCGCTCCAGAGTCCTTGAGCTGGAAGTTCAGCTCCCCTGCCTTGTACATGGGGTTGCATGTGACCGCAGTCGCTCCACTCTTCAATGAACCAAATAGGACTGGAGGAAAGTGCGGCACGTTTGGCAGAAAGATGGCAACTCTGTCGCCTTTCCTTATGCCTCGACTTACCAAGAAGTTCGCGATTCGGTTTGCATCATCCCTCACCTGTGAGAAGGTCCATGACCGCCCCTCCCACACCGTACAAGGCAAGTTGCCGCTCTTCTCGGCAGACTGATCAAGCATGGCGAACAGTGGTTCCTTGGGATACTCCAGCGTCTTTGGAACGTCCGCAGGCCACTTGGACTTGTGCCAAAGATACTCATCCATTCTTCTTCGGCCCCACCACTCACTCTTCCGTCTGACTAAGATAGTAGTCAGCCGCGAATTGTAGGTTCGTTGTTGCCCGCTGATAACACCTTCTACGGACAGAGAATCCATCTTCTCCAGCAATTCACGGTGTCTAGCTCGCTTCGAACACAAGGAATAAGACGCTCGCTGTCCGAGGTTGAGCGCCGTACGGTCAGAGACGCCGCTCCGCAAAGGATGAGGCCCCGGATGAGCCGCGTAGAGGCTATCGAGAACCCAGAACAACCCTTGGGCGAGCTTCGGGCGAGCGGGAAGACAGTACTCGGCTACGTATACCCGCATGCGCCCCTGGAGCTCCTACTCGCCCATGGAATCACTCCTTCACTTGTGCGGGCCAATCCGAACGTGCAAGGCGGATTTGAGGCAAGCCTTCAGACATTCTCGTGTTCGCTCACAAGAAACCTGTTCAGCCAACGCTCAAAGGGTGGGCTATTGCCGTATAGCGGGCTGCTTTTCCCCTCTAACACTTGCGACTCCTTACATAATGTGGCAGACGTCTGGCAGCGCCGTTTCGCAGAAGACAACATCTTCAGATTGACGTATCCTGCAGCAAGACTTGGAGATGATTCGGTTCAGTTTTTGGCGCAAGAGCTCAGGATTCTCAGTGAATCTCTGAAGAACACATACGGGCGCCCGTTTTCCAACCGTGATCTCCTAACTGGTGCATCTCTTGTCGGCGGCTTCAGGGACGCTGCACAAAGCCTCTACGCATGCAGAATCGTAGATCCAAGTCTTGTTTCATACTCCGAGCTCGCACGAATATTAAGAAAGTTCCTCACCATACCGAATGCGCACGCAGCCGATCAGATCAGCAAGTCCGCTATCGCTGCCTCGCAGCTATTGGATAAGAGAGGTCAGCTCACCCTTGCAAAGTCACTGCAAAAGGCGTTGGCAACCGGAACCCTGGGTAACATCAAGAAGATCGGTATGGAATTGAACACCCCAAGAGTGCTGGTCATGGGTGGCATGATAGAGCCGCAGGCAGTTGCGTCTTTGTTCGAGGGTTCAGGGAAATACGGTGACCAGGTTATTGTCTTGGACCTGCTCAGCTTCGGTTTCAAGACAGTCTTTACCCCTCGGATGAATCTGGAGGGCGACCCGTTTGTTGCCATGTCAAGATGCATCTTGGGCGCTCCGTCCGAACCAACGCAAGAGGGGCTCCCGGACAGGCTTGAGTTCCTCAAGCTTCTCCTGACGAGACTTTCCATCGACGGACTTGTGGTCTGCGAGCAGTCATTCTGCGACCCCGATCAGTTTGAGGCTCCGTCCCTTGTCAAAGCCGCATCTGAGGCGGATGTGCCCTCGGTTCGATTACCAATGGACCCTGAGCTCTCCGACAGGGTCAGACTGGAGGGGAGAATCCAATCGTTCCTCGAAACACTCGAAGGAGGCCGAAGGTAAGATGACCGAGAGGAGCCCTGGAAAGGAAGAGAAAGCGTACAGACCTCTCAGTACGCAGGAACTGCTCCAGCAGGTGCTCCTTCGCTACGTGGTCGAGGGTCATGCTGCCAGCGAAGCGGGCCGCCTCGCATGGGTGACGTCGGGGTTCCCGGTGGAGATACCAGTAGCCATGGGCATCACAGCCACTTACCCAGAACAGTACGGTGCAGTGATCGGGTCACAGAAAGTCGGGCCGGTGATCTGCGGATTTGCTGAAGAGCTCGGATACTCTCAGGAACTCTGCTCATATGCACGCTCTGGCATTGGTTCGACGAAGAATCCTGAGCAGAGCCCGTTGGGCGGACTTCCGAAACCACAGGCCCTCCTAGCCTGCAATAACATATGCGGCACAGTTCTTCGCTGGTATGACGCCATCTCGCAGATGACAGGCGCGCCAGTCTTCCTCTTGGACACTCCACCTATCGAGGGACAGCAACAGCCGCATAACCTAGCCTATGTGCGCCGAGGCATGGAGCATCTTATCGAGTTCTTGTCTAACACATTCAATGTTTCACTCGATGAGAACCGGCTGAGAGAGGTAGCGGCGAACTCGAGCAAAGCGGTCAAGCTTTGGATGATGTCCCTTGAGACCTGCAAGAACAAGCCGAGCCCACTCAACTGCGCAGACAGGTTCACGACCATGGCTCCCGTAGTCACAATGAGGGGGTCAGAGCACGTCATCGAGTTCTATCAGACGCTCTATGACGAAGTACGGCAGCGCGTTTCACAAGGCATTGGGGCAATAAGGGATGAGAGAGTCAGGCTCCTATGGGACAACATTCCCCCCTGGTTCAGCATTTTCAAGTTCTTCAATAGCCTGGCAAAACGAGGCGTTGTGTTCCCTGCCGACACGTACACTCATGCTTGGACCGGTTCCATCGAGGGGGACGATCTCTTCGAGAGCGCGGCGACGATATACAGCAACGTATACCTCAACAAAGGTCTGCAAGCGAAAGTGGACAAGATGATCCAACTCATCAAGGACTACGACCTTGACGGGTTCATCATGTTCTCAGTCAGGTCCTGCAAGAGATACTCATTGGGACAGCTGGTCTCCAAGGAGCTTGTCACAGAGGAAACCGGTGTGCCAGGTGTCGTAATAGAAGGCGACATGGTGGACAGTCGTCTCTTCAATGAAGCTCAGATTCAGACGCGCATTGACGCACTTCTAGAGATGTTCGAGTAGAGGAGGGGAACTCGTGTCAGGACCGAGACTTGGAATCGGACTTGACGTGGGCTCGACCACCACTAAAGCCGTAATGGTTGACTCTCACGGAAAGATCTTGGGCTCTCACCTTGTAACTACTGGAGCATCTGGAGCTAACGCGGCTCTCAGATGTCTGGGGGAACTAGGCAGGAAATCTGGCGTAGACACCGCAGGAGTTCCTACAATCAGCACGGGTTACGGTCGCTCTCTTGTTGATTTCGCGGAGAAATCCGTGACTGAAATAACGTGCCACAGCATTGGCGTTCGCCACCTGAATCCTAACATTCGCCTAGTGATTGATGTCGGTGGCCAGGATTCGAAGGTCATACGCATAGGCGAGAATGGGCGGCCAACAGACTTCGAGCTAAACGACAAATGCAGCGCTGGCACTGGCAGATTCCTTGAGGTCATGGCGCGAGTTCTCGAGGTTTCCATTGACGACTTGGGACCTCTTGCTCTGCGGTCCAATTCTCCGTGCGCAATCAGCAGTACTTGCACAGTCTTTGCCGAGAGTGAAGTTGTTGGACGAATTGGAGCGGGAGAGAGCCCGAAAGACATTGCTGCAGGAGTCCACGCCGCCATCGCATCAAAAATCAGTACGCTTTCGAAGCGCGTCGGCGTTGTGACTCCCGTCTGTGTCACTGGGGGTGTCGCTCTAAATCCAGCTTTCCGACACTACTTGTCGAAACAGCTTGGCGCAGAGCTCTGGGTGCCCAACAATCCGCAGCTCACCGGCGCTCTTGGTGCCGCACTCATATCTCTAGAGCCCTGAACTGTGTTTGTCTCTTCCACAGAGTGGTTGCGGGGGATGAATCATCGGTGCATCATGTTTGAGTCGTTACCGTAGCCGAGCATCTTGGACGTGATAACCTTCGCTCGGGGAGGGCTTTCGCAGTGTTGAAGATTTGTCGATACTTTGCTAACACGCGTTAATCGTCGGCCGAACGGCGGTCTCCGAGTGTCTTCGAGTGGGTGTAAGTACAACCGTCCCTGCGCGTATCAGCAGTGATCAAGAATCGCATCGAGATACGACCTAGCTATCGGTGTGCTAGTGCTGATCGCTGGCATCATCATCTACAGTTTCGCGCCTGGCGGGCCGCTGTTTGTAGGCGGCAGCGAACATGCAACCTCACACTTCCTAGGCGGCTTCATCGCGATCATCATAGGACTCATCGGGCTCGCGCTGTACAAGAATCTTGGCAGAGTCGAGGTCGGTGTCTCCGTGCTGAGCATCATCTTGGGTTTGATCTTCATTCTTGACGCACCTGGGATGACACTGTCCTCGGAGTTATCACCTGATGCAGCCGCGATGCAGGCAATCGGCGCGCTCACCGTACTCGTTGGTCTCATCGGAGTCGGAGCGGCATTCCTAGTCAAGAAGACTACGGTAGCGGCCAAAGCCTGACACAGACTCTCAAGAAGGCGCCGCTCCCTAACTCCCCCTTTGTTTGATACGATTGGGACGAGTCTGATCGCCATGACAGAGATGGACGATACTCTGCATATCCGCTTGACACAGTCTTGGTGTCTGCGATGATAACTTCAAAGGCGCCTAGAGTCATAGGAGGATTGCTTGTAGCAATCGGCCTCCTGGGGGTTCTTGTTCTGGCTTTCGATCGGATCCTGTGGGAGACTGCCCCTGTCCACGCCTACGGCTTGATAGCGTTCCTCATCATAGATTTCGGAGCTGGCGCTCTCGTCTTTGCGAGGCCGTCGAAGATAGCCTTCACCGCTCCGAGCGGCTCGGAGGCCTCCCACGCGTCAGCCAAAATACTTAGATACACGAACTATTAGTCCTTCGAACCATCCGGACGTGGACTGAATGCTGCCCTCCGCTGATCAATGTGCACATGAGGTACTCGAGGTCATCCCTATGGTCATGCGCGGAATTCGTAGCGAGTTAAGGATCCATAGAGGTGGAGATATCTCGGTACCGCAGTTTCGCACACTGTTGTTCTTGAGCCGCAATGAGAATGCATCCTTGTCAGAGGTAGCTCAGCATATTGGACTGACTCTACCTTCTATGTCCAACACAATTGACATGTTGGTGGCTCGCAGGCTAGTGACCCGCGAGAGCCACCCCGCCGATCGTCGCCGGATGACATTGGCCCTTACAACTCCTGGACGTGCAACCTTAGGCTCCGCTCTCAAGGCCACGGAGGCCTACCTGCGAGGACTGTTCGGAACGTTGTCCTCAGGCGAACGCGCGACGATCATCCAAGCGATGCAGACGTTGCGGCCGCTCTTCAGTCAACCCCGAAACTTGGTGAGAAAAAGGGAGAGGTAACGCGATGATGGTTCTGGAAACAGATGCTCTTACGCGTCGCTTCGGCGCGCTAACCGCGGTGGACGGGTTGACGATTTCGGTGGAATCGGGCGAGGTTTTCGGTTTGTTGGGTCCCAACGGTGCAGGAAAGACGACGGCGATCAAGATGCTGACGACACTTCTGCCGGCGACCTCTGGTAACGCGCGTGTTGCTGGATTCGACATCAACCATCACGCAGCTCAAGTGCGGAGGGTCATCGGCTACGTACCGCAGCTGGTCTCGGCTGACGGTTCGCTGACGGGCTACGAGAACCTGTTGATATTCGCAAAACTGTACGATATCCCCCGATCTGAGCGCGAATCACGTGTTCGTGAAGCATTGGAGTTCATGGGTCTGACTGAAGTGCGTAACACGCTTGTTCGCAACTACTCTGGTGGGATGATCCGCCGGCTGGAGATCGCCCAGTCTATGCTACACAGACCAAGCATTCTGTTTCTCGACGAATCCACCGTAGGGCTCGATCCCATTGCTCGAAAAGGAGTCTGGGACCACATCGAGCGACTTCGCGCCGACTATGGCACTACGATCTTCCTGACTACACACTACATGCAGGAAGCCGATGAGCTGTGCACCCGAGTAGCGATCATGCACCTAGGGAAAGTGGCCGCCATCGGCACCCCTGCTCAGCTCAAAGCATCATTGGGCGAGAAAGACTCAACGCTTGACGACGTCTTCGTGTACTACACTGGGTACGCACTAGGATCTGGAGGGAGTTACCGTGAGGCCTCAAGAACAAGGCGTGTTGCACAGCGAGTTGGTTGAGTTGCGACAATCACCTATCGCTAGCCCGTTTAGTGCGATCGCCAGCTTCATAGGCAAGACGCTTACGATCGCCGAATTGGAAGCACGGAAGCTTCACCACGATTCGACGGAGCTGATAACACGCGCTGTTCAGCCAGCATTGTGGCTCCTGATATTCGGCGAAGTGTTGGCTAGCGTCCGGGCAATCCCGACAGGTAGCTTGCCATACATCGATTTCATGGCCCCAGGTATCTTGGCTCAGAGCGTGCTCTTCATAGCGATCTTCTACGGAATAGCCGTAATCTGGGAACGCGACTTGGGCATTCTGCACAAGTTGTTGGCGAGCCCAACGCCGCGTTCAGCCTTGGTGATAGGTAAGGCACTCTCAGCAGGAGAACGTGCACTCGTACAGGCCATCATCATATACTCCTTGGCGCTCCTATTGGGTGTAAAGATAAATTGGGACATGCTCGCACTGGCCGGCGTCTTGGTTGTCGTGCTCCTTGGCTCGGCTCTCTTCTCCACATTCTCGCTGATCATAGCCTGCCTCGTTAAGACACGCGAACGCTTCATGGGCATCGGTCAGGTGCTAACAATGCCGCTTTTCTTCGCCAGCAACGCCATCTATCCCATCTCGATAATGCCTAGTTGGTTGCAGGTAGCCTCGGAAATCAACCCGTTGACCTACGAGGTAGACGCCCTTCGATCGCTGATGATAGTGGGCGGAGTCAGTGTCTACGGAGCGCTAGTGGACCTGGCAGTTTTGCTAACTGTAACGATAGGGTTGGTAGCCCTAGCCGCTCGACTGTACCCGCGGGTTATTGTCTGATCTGTCAGAACTGACACCGCAGAATGCCTTCACATTCAGGCTAATCCAATACCATAGTATGAGCTCGAACCGCCGATGAGATCGAAGAGCACATCCGAATATGGCCAGATGTCCGTGGACGAGACGATCGCGCTGTTAGAGACCTCTGCAAATGGCCTAACCGAATCTGAAGCAAGAAAGCGTCTCGAAACACTCGGACGTAACGAAGTAGCGGAGAAGGAAAGGAGCCGCATCCTCGAGTTTCTCGGACGTTATTGGGGCCCGATGCCTTGGCTGCTGGAAGCGGCGATGGCGCTCGCATACGTGTTGGGCCACTATCTTGAGGCGGGAATAGTCTTCGCACTGCTTACCACAAACGCGGCGATAGATTTCATCCATACACGCGGGTCGCAGAAGGCCCTGGAACTTCTGAAGCAGAAGTTGGCGATCAAGGCAAAGGTTCTTCGAGACAGCCAGTGGACGGTTCGAGATGCCAGAGAGCTTGTGCCAGGGGATGTAATAGCTATCGGGCTCGGCGATCTGGTCGGCAGACGCCAAAGTGCTGAGCAACGACCAGATCTCTGTCGATCAGTCAGCCCTGACTGGTGAATCTCTCCCGGTAGGCGTCCGCGAATCAGGAATTGTCTACTCGAGCTCCACAGTCAGGCGAGGACAGGGAAGGTGCGTTGTCGTGAATACGGGCGTGAACACGTACTTCGGAAGGACCGCCGAACTAGTCAAGATAGCCAAACCGGTCTCGCATCAAGAACGGATAATGATGGCCGTAGTCAAGTACATGATGTATGTGGGCATAGCGGCTTTCATGATCGTTGGCGCAGACGCTGCCTTGACCCGCGCGGATATTCTATCGATGCTCAGCCTTGCGTTGACCTTTCTCCTGGGAGCTGTTCCAGTTGCATTGCCGGCTGTTTTCGCCGTTGTTCTAGCCGTGGGTGCGGTCGAACTCTCCAGGAAGGGCGCGCTCGTAACCAGACTCGATTCAATCGAAGATGCAGCGTCAGTAGAAATACTCTGCTTGGACAAGACAGGCACAATTACACAGAACAAACTCTCTATCGCTGACCCGATATCCTTCTCAGGATTCAAGAAAGATGATGTCGCCCTGATTGCAAGCTTGGCATCGAGAAACGAAACCAAAGACATCATTGATCTCACAGTAATCGAGTATGCTAGAGGAGCGGGCATAGACGCCGGCCCCTACAAGCAAGTTTCCTTCACGCCATTCGACCCGGCAACCAAGAGATCAGAGGCAATCATCGAACGAAACGGCGAACGCTTCAGGGTCACGAAGGGAGCGCCTCAGGTCGTAATCTCAATGTGCTACGCGACAGGCGAAGAAGATCAGACTCAAGCCAACGAGGCAGTAGAGCAGCTGTCCCAGAAAGGATACAGAACCATAGCGGTCGCCAGATCGGAAAAAGATGCCGGAGACGCTTTTCGGCTCGTGGGTTTGCTCCCGTTAGTTGACCCACCCAGGCCAGACTCAAAGAGTGTGATGGAGGAACTCAAGACACTCGGTGTCAAACCGAAGATGCTCACAGGCGACAATGTGGCTGTTGCAAAGGTGATAGCTCGCCAAGTATCGGAGACAAAATCTACCGAGCATCGAGTCTTTCTGACTTGAACGAATCAGGGCAGGCAAAGATGCTAGACGAGTACGACGGGTTTGCTGAGATATACCCCGAAGACAAGTACGGAATCGTTAGACTTCTACAATCCAGAGGACACATGGTGGGGATGACGGGGGACGGGGTCAACGATGCGCCAGCACTCAAACAGGCAGAGGTCGGTATAGCGGTAAGCAACTCAACAGATGTGGCGAAAGCGTCTGCGAGCGTAGTCTTGACGGAACCAGGTACGCGCCAAATAGTCGAGGCGACAAAAACGAGCAGGCAGATCTACCAGCGAATGCTTACTTGGGTGATAAATAAAGTCACAAAGGTCATGCAGTTCGTCGGCTTACTTGTCTTAGGCTATTTGTGGTTACAGCATGTCTTGGTTTCTGTTCTAGGCATGGTACTGGTCGTTTTTGCAAACGATTTCGTAACGATGTCGCTCGCAACTGACAACGTGGAGTACACAAGTAGCCCGAACCTGTGGAATGTGAGGAACATCACCTTGGCGTCGCTTGCTATAGGCCTCGTTCTTGTCGCGGAGGGCGCGCTCGCCGTTTTGATCGGCATTGACTACTTCAGACTTGAATGGGGAGCGCTTCAGACTTTCGTAATGTTGATGCTCGTATTCACGAGCCAGTTTAGAGTGTACGTCGTCAGAGAGAGAAGGCACTTTTGGTCGTCGCGGCCTGGCAGGGAACTGCTCATCGCTAGCATAGTGACGATACTCGGATTTGCGCTACTCGGGGCATACGGCGTCATTGTGCCGCGACTTACGGCCTGTGAAGTATTGTTCATTCTTGGATTCTCTGCCTTATTCACGTTGAGTCTGGATTTTCCAGAGTACTATGTGTTCAGGAAGCTCGGGCTGTAACCAATGGAACCCACAAGCGCGACGAGACATGGGAATCTCAATGATTCAGACCTGATGAGAAATGATGATTAGGGCCTTCTTCGGAGATGGTCATCCCGAGGTGAAATATCTTGACTTACTACGGGATGGCAACGCCTCCTGAGGGTAGCCCATCTGCATTCTACTATGTACCGGGCTGGGGCCGGGTCGAGAGCCTTGCGCCCCGTAGAATTGTCGACGCGTTGGGCTATGTCAAACGAGAGGTTGAGACTTGGGCCAAGGAGAACAAAGCAGCGGAGTACACCATAACCATCGGAATCCAAGGTCTCGGTCTTCACGGGTCTGTCTCAGCTACTTTCAGGCCGGAATAAACGGTCGGCACTGATCAAGACATCCGCTTCAGCGCGTTCTCACAAGCGGTTTGGTGAGCAGGTGCGAGCTGGCTTGAGATGATTGATGAATGGTTTCGAACCTGATCGAGGAACTCGCGTACAGAGACAGAGAGTTGGTATTCAAGGATAGGCTGCACGCTGGCGACTTGTTGGCGGACAAGCTATGCCCTTTTGTGGATAGGAGGAATGCACAGCTTCTGGCCGTCCCCGCGGGCGGAGTTCCGGTAGGCTACGCGATCGCTCAGAAACTCAAGATCTCACTCGACGTAGCCATAGTCAGGAAGATCCAGATTCCATGGAATACAGAAGCAGGTTTCGGCGCGATAACTTGGGACGGGAGAGTACTCTTGAACGAGCTACTGGTTGCCCAGCTAGGCCTGAGTACGGAAGCTGTAGACGATTGCATTTCTCGAACCCGGGGAGTGATGCGACTAAGGACGCAAACGTTTAGAGGCAATAGACCCTTCCCGTCCTTGAATGGCAAAACGGTTATTCTCGTTGACGATGGCTTGGCTTCAGGCTTCACCATGCTGGCAGCGGCCGAATCCGTCAGGAGTCAACATCCGAAGAAGATCGTCATCGGAGTGCCCACAGCCTCCGTGGGTGCCATAGAGCTTCTGGCACCAAACGTTGACGAACTCGTATGTCTCAACGTCAGAACGAGCCCGATTTTTGCTGTTGCCGACGCCTACGAGAAATGGTACGATCTGTCGGACAACGAAGTCTTGGAGTTTCTCAAAAGAGACCGAATGGCACGTAGCCCATAGGGATCGAGGCTACTGGACAGGACATCGTGAATGATCGCTATATCGTTCGCTGAGAGCTGAAGCCTGTTTGGGACCCTACCCGCGTTACGTCAGACCCGGCTTCGAGCCCTTCGATCCTGTTCAGTTGGCTAGAGAGACCGAGGAGATCGTATGTAAAGGAGACGCTCGAAAGTACACGGACTTCTATGCTACAGGTGTCTATGGAGGAATAGCGACAGGGTACACATGCGGATGCTGTCTGAGATGCGTCTTCTGCTGGGTTGACTGGAGCCGCGACTTTCCAGAACGCTACGGCCATTTCTATTCGGCTGATGAGGCTTTCAAGAAGCTTGCCGAGGCAGCATACCGGTTCAACGTAAGGAAGCTAAGGATTTCCGGAGCCGAACCGGCTCTTGGGAAGGAACACCTTCTGAAGCTGCTGCACGATGTTGAGACATCAGAGTTCGAGCTGTTCATTCTCGAGACGAACGGTATACTCTTCGGAGTCGACAAGGACTACGTGAAAGCTGTCTCGAAGTGTGCCAAGACTCACGTTCGACTATCCGTGAAGGCTGGAACCCCGGAAGATTTCACGGAGAAGACAGGCGCGAGGCCTGAAGCTTTCGAGATCCCATTTACGGCCATAAGAAACCTTCTCGATTATGGTGTAAGCTTTCACGTTGCAGCCATGAGCGCCGATCCGCGAGTAATGAGCCAACAGGAAAGGCTGGCCTTGCTAGAGAAGTTGGCCAGCGTGAGCTCGAGGCTTGCGTTATCTCTTGAGGAGGAGGTCGTAGACCCGTACGAAACGACGCTTGCGAGGCTGAAGCATGCAGGTCTGAAGCTGGAGTGGCCGCTACGGGAGACCTACAAGCGAGTACGCTCACTCAAGACCGGCAAGACGCCGCTTCGAAGGGATTAGGGAATCCCGCCGGAACGCTCAGGGCATACCACCCATCTCGCGGGGGTCTCTGCCAAGGGACTCTGCGACCTGCAGTAGCAAACGTTAAGTGAGCTCGCCCTAGGTGTCGACCTGTATGGCGAATCATATTCCTCTCATAACATCTCTTGTCTCCGCAATCTTCACTGTTCTTCTTTTCTGGCAATACACGCATAGGAGGAAGAGACATCAACTCATCTGGACGGCGGCGCTAGCACTCTACAGCCTAACCGCATTCATGGAGTATCTTGCAAATCCCGACATAATGGGGCCGGGCCTGTTGCTGGTGAAGCTCTACTACTCAGGCACTGGACCTATGGTGGGGCTTTTGGGCGCAGGAGTCCTGTACCTGCTTGCGTCAAAGCGCTGGAGTGACGGCTATCTTGCGGCTGTACTAGTGCTGAGCGCAATCGTGGTGCTATCCACTTTTTCCGTGCAGATCTCGTCAGCAGAAATATCCTCAGCCTTCAAGGGAGGGCTTCCACAGGGTTTCAGAGCGATAGTCATGGAGTTTCCCATGACCGCCCGTGTTCCCACGATAATTCTCAACATCACAGGAGCAATCTTTCTGATTGGCGGAGCCTTGTTTAGCTACGTAAGAGACAGGAGGAGAACCTACAACATCCCCCTAGCCCTTGGAGGGATACTACCGTCTCTTGGCGGTGCTTCCCTCGGCTTCTTCAACAACGCGGATATCTTCTTCGAGTTTGAGTTAGCCGGAACCGCCCTCCTGTTCCTTGGGTTCATCCTAAGCATCAGGTATCTCGGCAGGCTCAACGATCGGACATCCCCAAGTGGAGCCACTGTACATGGGCAGATGACCAAGCGCTAGTCAATAGATCATCGCGTCACTGATGCGTAGATGCTTTTCCTTCCTCATGAACGAACACTCCTCAAATCCAAGTCTGAGCGCGGTTCGCAAAGCCAAGACCTGAAGGTGCATGCCGGTGTGTATTGAGCGGACGACCTGATCTCTGTTGGCAAGATTGATCTTCGCTACATTCCATCCGCCGCGATCAAGCAGACCCTCCAACTGCGCTATCTTCCTATCCTCCGTTGAGTCGGGAATGAGAAGTACGGCGTCTCTCTCGGCGAGCGAAAAAAGCTCCATGTGGCTGAACTGTTCTGTAGCCTGATAGTGCGATTTCCATCCGAGAACCTCGTATATCTTCGCAGCACCGTAGATCGCCATGCAGTAGCTGAGACCTGTTCCCACAATGAAGACTGTCCCCTCATCGGGTAGCTCTATTGAATCGGCCCACTTGATGCAGGAGTCGAATACCTGTCTTAGATCCGTGATAGGAGCGAGGTCTCTCACTCTCGAATAACATGCCAGAAGAGTTGTTGTGAAGCTGACTGTCCCCGGCGTAAGTCCGTGTGCCTTTCTGAAATTCAACTTGATCACATCATCACAGGTCTCCGCTAAGACGCTCCGCAGGTCCGAAGTGATCGCCGTTATCCTTTTGGCGATTCCACGAACGGCTCTTGCTGCCTCAATATTCGTTCTTGTCCTACCAGAGACTGAGATTACGAAAACGTGCTTGCCCTCTACGATCTCAGGGTTAAGCAATAGATCGTAGGGGTCGAGAGCTCTTGCACGAAAACCAGACAGATACTCCGCAGCCTTGGCCGCGGCAAAGGAATCCCCAGCTCCGACGAAGACACAGTTACTTCTCGTCGTCTCAGAATCCGGCAGCGCGCCTAGGCTTGCGAGGTATCTACTGAACGCGGGTAAGTCATCAATCTGGTACTTGATCTCCTCAGACATCCTCGCTATCGTTCCAGACAATGCGCTTCTTCCATCCGAGGGACTCAATCTTGGGCTGGTCTGTGAGACGCGATGCCTCTATAGATGTTCTTGCTGACCGTCAGACTGGAAGGTTCGTAGTCAAATGCCGCAATTGTCCACTTTGGGTAGCTGGCTGGGAGAGTTGTCGTATCTCGCAGGGATTGCAAGTACTAGGGCACTGTCTCAGCGATCACAGTGCTACGGATCCTGTTCTACCAGATACCCCAGCTCTTGAGCAACTGGTCTATGAAAGCCCAGCCGTAGAAGCCTGCGTACGCGTATACTAGGCTAAGCATGGTCTTTCCCGTGATTCCAGCTGCGAGGGCCTTGGCTCTGGGGTAGCGCATGAGCCCCAGCGGTATCCATAAGACATCGTCGGGGGTCAGAGGTGTCGCCGCCAAAGCTATGATCAGCCAGAAACCGTACTTACCATACCTGATGCGCCACTTTTCGAACCGAGCTCGAGTGTCAGGCGAGAACAGGCGTCTTCCACCGAGACCGATGTAGTAGTGAAGATACTGTCCTATGCCTGCCCCCACCCCCGCGACGACGCCGACAACGAACGGGTTCAGCTGGGTGGCTATCAAGGGGATCAAGATGTACGATGGAAAGAATGGAATGCTCGCCCCCAGAAAGCCCGCCAGCAATGCGCCGGCGTAACCCATTCGACCGAGCGCCGCAATCATCGAATCGAGCGATGACAAGTGTGTTTCCATTCCCTCGAAAATCATGAGCTTCGTTCAGGCTGGTCTTTAGCCAAGCGGGAGGCGGCGTGAGCCTTCGCGTACTTGAAGGCTTCCACGGCAACGACTGGTGTCGCTGACGCAAGAGCTATGACGAGCCAATCGATGACTCTCAGCGTTGTTGTCATTAGGACCAGTTGGAGAGGTCTTGCGTAGACGGCCATGAGCAACGAGAGCACAACGACGACGGTGGCGGTTACGCCATGCCTGTTCGAGACGACACCCAACTCCAAGATCGAGCGGTCCTCAGATCTGCAGTTCAAAGCATGTGCAAGCTGAACCATGGCCAACACGACGAATGCGATAGTGGCTGCCTGTGGTCCGGGGCCGTACCTTGCCAAGGCCCAGACGTAAGCCATCAACGTCGTGATAGTCAATATGAGCCCTTCTGTGATAACTAGAGTTCGAAGTTTCCTGTGAAACAGAGGCTCCTTCGGGTCGCGAGGAGGCCGACGCATTATGTCAGGCTCCGCCTTCTCCATGACCAGCGCCATTGCTGGAAAAACGTCCGTTAGCAAGTTCAGCCACAGGATCTGGAGGGGGGATAGGGGAGGAGGAAGCCCTGCGAGCGAAGCGACGAATACGACGAGTATCTCGCTGAGGTTGCACGAGAACAGATAACGGATAAACTTCCTAATGTTGTCAAAGATAACCCTACCCTCTTCGACGGCTGCCACGATCGTAGCGAAGTTGTCGTCAGTGAGAATCATGTCTGATGCTTCTTTAGCAACATCGGTTCCTCTCTTTCCCATCGAAACACCGATGTCTGCTTTCTTCAAAGCCGGCGCGTCATTCACTCCATCACCAGTCATCGCGACGATCTCGCCGGTCTGCTGGAGGCTCTCAACGATTCCGAGCTTCTGGCCGGGCAGTACCCTAGCATATACCGAGATTCTCCGCAGGTCTTGAGGAGCCGCTCGATCGCGACAATCCAGTTTCGCCTTCGTGCAATCGATCGCCTGCGATTCATTCTCAGCCAGCTCTAGCTCTTTGGCGACAGCGAGCGCGGTCTGGAGTTGGTCGCCGGTTATCATGACCGTTCTGATTCCGGCATCGTCGCATGCCGCTATGGAGCCCTTGGCTTCAGGCCGCGGCGGATCTATCATCCCGACGAGCCCCAAGAAGACCAAGTCCTTCAGATCGGAGTCCGACAGTTCCGTCGTCTTTCCTAAGCTGTTTGTGTATGCGATGGCTAGCACTCGAAGCGCCCTTGACGCCATCTCCAAGTTCGCTTCGATAGCGCGACCCATTTCGACGGAATCCCAAGCGACTGGACCTTTTTCGGTGTCCCGTCTCGAACAAAGTCTGACAACAATCCCCGGCGCACCTTTCACAAAAACGATTGGCCCTTTGGGGCTGTCGTGAAGAGTTGCCATGTACTTTCTCTCGGCGTCAAAGGGCAACACAGCAAGTCTTGGGTGAGTTGCCTCTGCCTCGTCCTTCCGTACTCCAGCCTTCAGCGCCGCGGTGAGCAAGGCGGCGTCAGTAGAGTCGCCCAGAACGCCCCAATCGCCTGTTTCAGAGGAAAACTGCAAGGATGCATCGTTGCATAGAGTTCCGGCCATCAATAGAGAGTGAAGAATCGCATCTGATCTCGGGTCGATTCTGGCACCGCGATACAGGAATTCGCCCTCAGGGATGTAGCCCTCGCCGGTAACTTGAATCAGTCTGTCGGAGACTTTGATCTCTCGCAGCGTCAGCTCGTTCCTCGTCAGAGTTCCTGTCTTATCGGTACAGATTGTGGTGACTGAGCCAAGACTTTCTACGGCATGGAGTTCCTTCAGAATTGCGTTTCGTTTGGCCATTCGGCGCATGCCGATTGCTAACGATATTGTTGCAACGACTGGGAGGCCTTCAGGGACTGCGGCGACGGCCAGTGAGATGCCAAGTTCCAAGGTGAGACCCAAGGGGGTCCCACGAAGGAGGCCGGCCACGACCACAAGTGGAATCACTAGAGCGCATACGAGAGTGAGGTACTTCGCAAGTTGCCCAAGCTTTCGTTCAAGCGGCGTGCTCTCCTTTTTCGTCGTCCCGACAAGCTCCACTACCTTGCCGATTTCCGTTCTCATTCCTGTGGACGTGACAACGGCCTTTCCAGAACCGCCAACAACCACCGTGCCACTGTAGGCCATATTGCTCCTATCGTAAATCGGGGTATCCGAAGGCAGGCTTTCTTGCGAGCCCTTTTCAACCTCAATCGACTCGCCGGTCAACGATGACTCATCAAGACGCAGGCTGGCGGCCTCTATGATCCTGCAATCAGCAGGGACGCGTGAACCGGCTTCAAGCAGAACCACGTCACCAAGAACCAATTCGGATGCAGCGATCTGCTGCGCGTGACCATCCCTTAACACGGTTGAAACTGGCGCTGCAAGTTTCTTGAGTGCCTCGATGGACTTTTCCGCGCCGTATTCTGTAACGAAACCCAAGATCGCGCTTAGGAGAATAACGACTACGATAGCTGCCGCATCCAGAGTCTCATCCAGATAGAGGGCAACTGCGACGGCTGCGATCAACAGAACCATGACAAGACTCTTGAACTGCTCGAAGAACAGCTTCAGCGCTGAGAGCCGCCTTGTTACTCTAAGCTCGTTTGATCCGATGCGCTGAAGCCGGCTCTTCGCCTCATCCGTGCTAAGGCCTGTCTCGAACGAGGTTTGGAGCTCTACCGCTACATCCTTTGGCAAAGATGCGTGCCATTCTTGGCGGGGCTTCACTCGACTCGGCTCCGTCCTTCACGAATATGAATCAGTGAGGCGCTTGCCAATACGCTGACCAGTTAAAAAACGCGTCACCAATCCAGTGAAACCCGAGAAAGCGGTCTGTTTATCCAATATGATGTGCAACAGCTGCGATTGGGCCATGGCTTGAAAGCCGCCATAGTGAACCCTCAGGGACGACTTGAACTCGCTGATCTTGATATTCCAAGGATTGATCGAGGAGAGATTCTCGTCAGAATGAAGAGGTGTGGCATCTGCGGAACGGACCTAGAAAAACTTCACGGCGTGCGAGTCACACCGTCCGTCTTGGGGCACGAGGTGTCCGGCGATATTGTGGAGACGGGGGAGAAGGTCACTAGTTACTCGAAAGGAGAGCGCGTCGCGGTCCATCACCACGTCCCTTGTGGCAAATGTTTCTATTGTGTTCATGACAATCGTACGATGTGTCTGGATTTTCCAAAGAGCAATCTAGACCCGTGCGGATTCGCCGAGTACTTTCGAGTCCCTGAGATCAACGTGAGCCAAGGCGCAGTCTTCCACATTCCATCAGACATGAGCTACGATGAGGCTGCCTTCACAGAACCCACGGGATGCTGCATAAGGGGCCTGAACAAGCTCGGAGTCAAACCTGGCGAGAGCTTCCTTGTGGTCGGGGCTGGGCCAGCCGGTCTCACTCACATTCAGCTGCTTCGAGCGTACGGAGCCGGCTTCATCTTGGCAACTGACATAGTTGAACCTAGGCTCAGGTGGGCAAAAGAGTTCGGAGCGGATGAAGTTTTCAACGCGGCCGAGCAAGACTCGACAAGCTCGATTCTAGACGCAGCTGAAGGCCGGGGAGTGGACAAGGTAATAGTCGCTTCAGGGAGCGTAAGTGCAATCCAGTCGTCAGTACCTCTGGTTAGAAAGGGAGGCAAGATCCTGCTGTTTGGAATCCCTCCCGAGGGAAGCCTCTTCAATTGCGATGTGAGTGACATCTTCATACGAGAAATCACCTTCATCCCCAGCTATTCGACAACCGAAAGCGAGATGAAAACAGCCCTGGAAATGATGGCCGCCGGAAAGATCAAGCTTGCACGAATGATAACACATAGATTTGAACTCGCGGACATTGCAGAGGCTTTTCGAGTTGCAGAGGATTCCGGATCATCCCTGAAAGTCATAGTTGAAGCCTAGCCGGAAAGTGAAATCAACGTGATAGCAGCCCGCTTCTATGAACCACGCGTCATTCGCATAGAACATGTCGACAAACCCGAGATCAACAAGGATGAAATACTCGTCCGGAACCGCGTCGCCCTGACCTGCGGCAGCGATTTGAAGATGTACCTACGCGGCCACAGACTCGTAACTCCTCCACTCATAATCGGACACGAGTTCGCTGGAACAATCGAGGAAATTGGCGAAGACGTACAGGGGTTTCAGGAGGGGATGAATGTAGTCGCAGCAAATTCGGCGCCCTGTATGTCATGCTACTACTGCCGAATCGGCAAACCCAACCTATGCGACCGCTTGGACGAAGTCTTGGTCGGATTCTCATTTCCAGGTGCCTATGCAGAGTACGTGCGGCTTCCGGCGCGAATCGTACGACAAAACGTGTGCGAGATTCCCAAGGGCGTCTCATTTGAAGAGGCCGCGTTCTTGGAACCGTTGGCATGTGTGGTTCACGGAGCCGAGTTGGCAGATATCAAAGCCGACAATTTGGTTCTCATTATCGGCGCTGGCCCGATCGGCTTACTACACATGCAGCTTGCGAGAGCGCACGGCGCCAAGACCGTAGTCGTCACTGATGCGAGCTCTGAAAGACTACGAAGGGCAGCTGAACTTGGCGCGGACCATACGGCCGACTCCAAGGACCCGGTTGGCGAGGTAAGGAGGTTATCAGAAAACCGAGGAGCAGATGTCACAATCGAAGCGGTCGGAAAACCCGAGACCTGGGAACTGGCGGTGCAGGCCACAAGAAAAGGTGGAACAACCGTTCTCTTTGGCGGTTGCCCGGCAGGAAGCACTGCAGCGATCGATACGGGAGCCGTGCACTACGGGGAACTCACGTTGAAAGGAGTCTTCCATCACACACCAGCAAGCGTACGTGAAGCACTCAGGCTAATCTCAACACGCCAGGTGAAAGTTGCGCCACTGATCACTCAGCGGATGCGCCTTTCCGAGGTTGAGGAAGCGCTGCGTCTGATGCAGAATGGCGTGGCTATCAAAGTGGCGCTGACGCCTTAACGCCGCTAGTGCAGCCCGATCAATCCAGCTTTGCCGGATCTTCAACTAGCTCCTTGACTCGCTGCAAGAACTGCGCCGCAGGCACACCGTCAACTATCCTGTGATCGAATACTAGGGAAAGAGTCGTCATCGGCATTACGCGTATTTCTTTTCCGATGACCGTGGGCTTCTCTGAGGTCCGTCCGAAACCTAGGATTGCGCATTGAGGCGGGTTAATTACGGGCGCAAAAAGGTCGACTCCGTATCCACCCAGATTCGTTACAGTGAATGTTCCGCCTGTGAGTTCTGAAATTGACAGTCTATTCTGGGTGGCGCGTTCGGTGAGGTCTCGAATCTCGCGGGAGATGTCAAGCACAGATTTCTTGTTCGTGTCGGCTATGATGGGCGCGACAAGCCCGTCGGGCGTGTTGATTGCTACTGCAACGTTGATCTCGCCGTATACGCGGATTTCGTCTCCTTCAAGCGTTGAGTTGAGCAACGGGTGGGCTTCCAACGCCTTCGCGGCTGCCTTGACAACGTAGGCTGTGACTGACACCTCTTGCCCGGTCTTGCTGTGAACACTCTTCCTGTGTTCGAGAATTGCCTGCGTCTGTGCTTCCATCGTGATCGTAACGGGGACAGTGGTGTGAAAACCGTATGAGAGGCGTTCAGCAGTCGCTTTTCTCTTGCCTGAAAGCCTGATCGTTTTGGCGATCGGAACGGTTCTGGCTTGAGTCGGAATAACGACCAGTTGGGGTTGCTGAGGCGCTTGCTCCATCGCTTTCTGGACATCTTCGCGGACTATTCTTCCTCCGGGTCCGGAGCCTTTGACCTTTGATAGATCTATGCCCGCCTCTCTGGCCATCTTCCGTGCGACAGGTGATGCTGGTGGCTCTTGGATCCGAGCGACTCTAGAGATTGCCGGAGCTTCCTGAACGGCTATAGGTCTCGGTATCTTCTCCTCTGGCACCTCGGGCGGCAATAGCTCATTCGGTTTGCCTACAAGGGCCATTGCCTGCCCCACTTGGACATCCATGCCAGGCTCGAATAGTAGTCTGCGCATTGTGCCTGCTCCCGGGGAGTTTACTTCGAAGGTTGTCTTCTCCCCCTCGACCCTCACGATCGGCTCGTCGTTTTCCACGCGATCGCCCTCTTTCTTCAGCCACTCGATGATCCTGCCGGACTGCATAGCGGGATCTAGACGAGGCATTACAACCTTCAACATCTCGGCGTCTCACCTGATCAGTTTCTTTGCTGCTTCCACTATCTTCTCCGCGTTGGGCATGTACGCCTGTTCCAATGTGGGCGAAAATGGGATCGGCATGTTCGGTGAAGCCACGCGCATGATCGGTGCGTCTAATGAGTCGAAAGCTTCCTCAACTACTGCTGCCGCTATCTCTGATCCAATTCCGCCGGACTTTACGTCGTCCGATGCGACTATCAACCTGCCAGTCTTCTTCACAGACTCTAATATAGTGGCCAAGTCGAGCGGCTGGATCGTCATCGGATCTATGACGTCTGCAGTGATGCCCTGTTCCTCCAGTTTCGCGGCGGCCGCGAGGGCTTCGTTGACAACCCTTGAGACCGCGACTATTGTGATGTCATTGCCGGTTTTCTTGACATCGCATTGGCCGAGAGGTACCACATATTCCTTATCTGGAACCGGACCTTTGGCTCTGTAGAGCACGCCGCTTTCTATGAAGACGACTGGGTTCTCATCCCGAATGGCGGCTTTGAGAAGACCCTTCGCGTCGTGCGGTGTTGAAGGCAGGACAACTTTCAATCCCGGCACTTGGAACAACACGGATGGAAAGAACTGAGAATGC